>Ga0102950_1000343_pt1 | contig 12784 bp, 10 predicted proteins | sample SalPon2A_B_D2_MG_FD_78505 | JGI IMG/M metagenome (GOLD analysis project Ga0102950, IMG submission 78505) | Soil microbial communities from South San Francisco under conditions of wetland restoration - Salt Pond MetaG R2A_B_D2_MG | ecosystem: Environmental > Terrestrial > Soil > Wetlands | place...
CACAAAGCTGTCGCCATCAATCCGCAAAGCGCTGAAGCGCATTACCAGCTCGGCAATCTTGCTCTCGAAGACGGCAGGCCGAAAGAAGCCTTGATAGAATTGCAGAAGGCCGCGCAACTTGAGCCTGATGCCAGCAAAATTCATTTTGCGCTGGCGCGTGCCTGCAGGCGCCTGGGGCAAAAAGCAGAGGCAGCGCACGAGATGGCAATATTCCAAAGGCTGAAGCAAGAGGAGCAGTCCGTTGCCTATGAAGCGCCCGCCGGCATGGGTTCGCAATAGACCAGACCGGGCGACGATGTGATTGCTATCATTCATGAAACGTAGACAATTTCTCAAAATTTCTGCCGGTTTGGTTTCCGCAGCGGCATGGCCAAAAATTGGTTCGGCTGCTGCTGCGCATGCTGAAATCTTCACCGACGTCACCGCCGAGGCCGGAATTACTTGGCGGCAATTTAACGGCGAATCGCCCGACCGTTATCTAGTTGAAACGATGGGCGGGGGCGTGGCAGTTGCGGACTTCGACGGCGACGGCCGTCTGGATATATTCCTTGTCAACGGTGGCGAAACGCCGCGCGGCAAGAGTCCAACGCCCGTCTTGAACGCGCTCTACCGCAATCTCGGAAATTGGAAATTCGAAGATGTCGCCACGCGGGCCGGAGTCGCCAGTGTTCCTTTTTACGGCATGGGAGCCGCCGTGGCCGATTTTGACAACGACGGTTTCCAGGACCTGTTTGTCACCGGCTATCCTCGTTGCGCGCTGTTCCACAACAACGGCAACGGAACGTTCTCTGATGTGACGGATAAAGTCGGCGTTGTCAATGCCGGGCGATGGGCCGCAAGCGCTGCGTGGTTCGATTACGACCGCGACGGACTTCTTGACCTCGTGGTCTGCAACTACGTTCAATTCTCGTTTGATGACCCGAAGAGATGCCAGTATGAGGACATCCGGACTTATTGCGAGCAGAGAGCCTATAGTGGCCTGCCGCTTTCGCTCTACCACAACAACGGGGACGGAACTTTCACCGACGTGAGCAAATCCTCCGGCCTTGCCCGGCACGTCGGCCGGTCGCTGGGCGTGGTGGCCATCGACGTGGACGGCGACGGATGGACCGACCTCTTTATTGCCCGCGACGCCTCACCCAACCTGTTGCTGATCAATCAGCGCAATGGAACCTTCAAGGACGCCGGCATCGACGCCGAAATCGCCTACGACGAAAACGGGCAAGCCAAGTCCGGCATGGGCGTTGACGCCGGCGACGCCAACGGCGACGGCTGGCCGGACTTTGTGGTCACCAATTTCAATGATGAGTTTCATTCTCTTTTTCTCGACACCGGAAAGATGCCCTGGCAGGACTGGACCACGCGCTCAGACCTGGCGCGTTACACTCGCACCGACGTTGGCTGGGGAACGCGTTTCATCGATTATGACAACAGCGGCCGCCTCGGACTGATGATCGTGAACGGCCACATCAGCCAGGTCATCGGGATGGTCCGGAGTGACGTGACTTACAAAGAACGGCCCTTGCTGCTGGCGAATAACGGACATGCTGTTTTTCAAAATGTAGACACGTTCGCGGGTGCAGCCTTTAGCCACGGGTATGACGCGCGCGGGTTGGCAGTGGGGGATTTTGATAATTCCGGCGGGGCAGACGCTATTTTTACACGCCTGAAGAATTCACCTCTGCTTCTGCGCAACAACTTGGCACGGCAGAATTCCTGGATTGGCTTCAAGTTGGAAGGAACAAAAAGCAACCGCGACGCTATCGGCGCCAAATTGACCCTCCAATCGGGCGAGCGCCGCATGGTGCGCTGGATCAATGGCGGGTCCAGCTACCTTTCCTCGCAGGATAAGCGAGTCATTTTCGGGCTCGGCCACGCGCCCGCAGGCTCGCTTTCCGCCGTGGAGATTCTCTGGCCCAGCGGCCAACAGCAGAAGATTTCCGGCCTCGCCCCGAACCGCTACCATATGGTTGACGAACCCGGGGAGCGGCGTAGCTGAGTTCGGGGCTGTGGGAATGTCGAAATCGTGTGGAACGTTCGTTCGGACTGGCACACTCCTTTTGCCGACTTCCCTCAATGGGCGGAATCGTTCGCATGGAATTCTAAGATTAGAATACAGTGGCTGAACCTCTGGATTCCCTGATGCACGAAGGGGGTGCCATTTTGAGTCTTGGACTCGGTGTTCACTCACACGATTGCATGATATGACCGGGGCTTTTGGCACCATCGATAAGGACAAAGGTGATGTCAATGGCACACTTCCCGGGGAAGCTGCCTTGAGCAACTCTGCAGAGCCAAGGGCTTGGAAGCCGAAGCTGTTCGCAGGACACCTTTGAATCACCTTGGTGGACGATCTTCTACCAACCATCGATTCGGCTATGATTCTTCTATTCGGACACCCGTGCGGTGCCCGGTGCTTCTGGTGGCAGCGGTGTTGATACTCTCCGGGAAACTCGGGGTCAAAGCGTACGACCGACTGTGCCGCTTGCGCGACAGTGTCTGCAGGAGGCGTTTCTCCTGCTTGCTGATCAAGCCCAGCCTTTGCTTCCCGCACAAGGAGCACACTTGCGGAAACAAACCCGGGTAGCTGCTGATCTGCTTACTTCGCACGAACCGCCTCACATCTCCAATCGTGAGAACGAAAACCAGAGTGGTTACTGGACCTGAGATGTCCAGGGTTTTGTGCCACTATCAGGGAGAGAGTTTAGACTGTAGCTCCTGGCTGTAAAACTGCTCTTGGTGTGACCAGAGGGCTATAGCACGCCGGTACCGTCGGCCTGTCGCCGAGCGCCTTATAGAGACATCGTGTGTAGTATCCCAAATGCCTCCGTACGTTGACGGGGAGTCGTGGCGCTGTGTCGGTTTCAAGGTCTCTCGGACACTAGCGCCCTGGCAGAACAAACCCCCTTCCAACAGACCTTGGTGAACAAGTCCAGAACGATGGAAAGAGAACAAGCCGGAAATCGAAAACTGGGGTCAGAAAAAATCGTGGGCAGGAAAATTTACGCCCCCGCGAAGTCGGCACCTATCGGTGGACAGCTCCAAGGTCGCCCGGCACCCATGGGGCTTGTCTACGGCGAGTGCGGGGCTGCGTGAGACTCAGTGGGCGGATCGGCGGCGTGAGTGTCGCGAGGGATGGCCTGCCAGCACGCCACGTTGCCTCAGAATGGGCCGGACGTCTCTAAGCTATATCTATTTGCGGTGACCAAACGGTGACGAACGAAACCGGAAAGCAGTTTAATGGTGTCTACGGCTGTCATTCCTTTGCGGGCTTCATCCGGGGTTAAGTCCGTTGTTCTGTTATGCAATTCACAGGGTGTCGAAAATTGGCATTACCTAGTTTTGGGACATTCACGGCGGTAACGCGGGTTCAAATCCCGCCGGGGACGCCAACCTCTCAGAATGATTTTCTACTTTACTCTTTGGTATTTATCTCTGCCTGTGACGTTCTGGTGACGAAAGGCTTCCGACACCGGACCAGCCTTGCCAAGCCGCACTACCTGATCTTCGGGCTGGAATTCCCCGCCAAAAAGCATTACGCTAACGCCTTCTATTTGGAGGCGTTGAAAGATGTCATCTCTTGAGGGAAAAGTTGCGATTGTAACCGGCGGGGCTGGTTCCGGGATCGGGCACGGCATATCCCAGGTGCTCGCAAGACAAGGTGCGCATGTGGCCATCTTTGAAATTGACATCGACTCGGCTGAAGAGGTCCGCAGCCGGATTAAAGCCGAAGGGGGCAGTGCGACGGTGGTTCGGGCGGATGTCAGCCGTTCAGATAATGTTCGCCGGGCCATCGACATGGTCGTTGACGAGCGCGAGCATCTGGATATCCTTGTGAATAATGCCGGCATTGGGCTCATCCGTCCTGTGGCCGAAGCCAGCGAAGAGGAGTTTGATCAACTGGCTTCTATCGACCTGCGCGGGATGTGGCTGTGTTGCAAGTATGCCATTCCGCACATGCGGCGGCAGAAACAGGGTTCCATTGTCAACATTGCCTCGGTGCACAGCCGCGCGACGCAGCCGCAGTTTGGGCTCTATGCGGCCATGAAGGCGGGTGTGGCTGGATTGAGCCGCGGGATTGCGGTGCAGTACGGGCCGGATGGTATTCGGGCCAACACCGTATCGCCCGGCCTGGTAGACGGCAAACAGACACGCGACATCGTGGCCCTGCTTTCCAATGACGTCCAGGGTTACCTCGACGATTTTGTCCGCTCGGACCAGGCCCTTCCGCTGCTGATACAACCAGAGGACATAGGGAACCTGGTGGCCTTCCTCGCGAGTGACGATGCCAGGATGATCACCGGCGCGGAAATTCCCGTCGACGCCGGAATGTGGGCACAATTGACCAGCCGGAGCTGAGGCAATATGCGAATCACAAGTATTGAAAAGATCAAAGTCGGGGTTCCGGCAAAACCTGACACCCTGAACAGTCCCGAAGTCCAGGACCCGATGCACATGCTGGTCCTCGACGGCAAGTCCTCCTGGCAGGTCCAGTTTGACCAGATCTGGAAATACATCTACCGCGTTCACACGGACGAGGGGCTTGAAGGGCTGGGTGAAAGTTATCGCGGTGTGAATCCGCAGACCGTTGATGGAATTATCGCGAGCCTGATTGGCAGTGATCCGATGCGGATGAACTTGCGCAGCCTGCCGATAGCTTGGTCACGAGAGTACGACGGGTTCGAAGCGGCTATCTTCGATTTGGCCGGTAAGAAGCTCGGTGTGCCGGCCTATCGGTTGCTTGGCGGGGCTTTCCGTGAATGGATTGATGTTGATTTTTGGACCGGGCGCAGGACCACCGCAGACGCTATCAGGAAGGCCAAAGAAGGGCACGACACCGGTTTTGGCGGTATCAAGTTCAAGTGCAACCTGAAAGATGACGTTGTGGCATGGGCGGAAGGGATCCGCGAGGCGTGTGGGCCGGACTTCAGCATTGTGCTGGATCCCAACTGCCGCTTTGACCGTCCGGCAGAGGTGATGCGTTTCAGCCGCGCTCTGGAACAAGTTGGAAACATCCGATGCCTCGAAGACCCGGTGCCGCGCTGGAACTTGGCCTGGTACCGGCTGCTGCGTGAGAAGACATCGATCCCCATTGCACTGCATGTGGCGCTTCCTTATATGGAACTGGGGCAGATGGTCCAGGATGTTATCCGGGCCATTCAACTGGAGGCGGTTGATTACTTCAATTTCAACTGCGGAATTGCCAATTTTGTACGAATGGCCGATATTGCCGACGCCGCCGGCATTCCCTGCTGGCACGGCAGCGAGGTTGATCTGGGAATTCTGGAGGCGAGCTACCTGCACGCCTGTGCCGCGGCGCGGAACTGCATCTTGCGCAGCGATGTCTTCGGGCAGCTTGTGCGCGAGGATGATATGATTGCTGAGCCAATCGAAATTTGCGGTGGGCGTGCCCGCGTGCCGCAAAAGCCTGGGCTTGGTGTTGATCTGGATCTTGACGCGCTGGAAAAATACCGTTTGCCGGACCGAAAGAAACAGTGACTACGGGAAAGGAAGACATTGGCCTTGCTACGGCATCGCCTGTATACATGCGGTCTTGCCGGATTTCAGCCGTGTTAATCTAATGCCATGATTCTCTATGACCTTACTTCACCGCAAGTATCTGAACTTGACCGCAGCACAGTTGTGGTTATCCCCTTTGGCTCGGTTGAGCAACACAGCCTTCACCTGCCCCTTGGGACGGATTCAATCATCGGCGAGGCTGTTTCCCTCCGGCTCGAACAGGAACTGCCTGATCAGGTGCTTGTGCTTCCCATGATGTGGCTGGGCTGTTCGCGTCACCACATGGACTTTGCAGGTTCTCTGACAGCGGAGATTGAAACCTTTATCGATGTTGGTGAACAGCTTGTCAGCAGTATGGCGGAGCACGGATTCAAAAATTTCATCCTTCTCAACAGTCACGGCGGCAACGTCAACAAAGTCTCTCTCATGGCTGAAAAGCTGCGCTATAAGCTAGGGCCTGAAGTGAAGGTGGCGGCCGTGACCTACTGGCACCTGATCAGCGAGGAAATTCAGGCCATCCGTGAAACGCCGATTGGCGGAATGGGTCATTCGGGTGAGCTGGAAACATCAGTCATGCTGGTGGTCCGACCGGAGCTTGTTAGGAAAGATCTAATCGATCCCGATGGACCGGAAAACCCTTCACAGTTTGAAGGCAGGGATTTGTTTGTGCCTGGGAAGGTGGCTATTGCCAAGACTTTCAAAGAAATGACCCGCCACGGCGGCGTCGGAGATCCGAGAATGGCTTCCAGAGAAAAAGGCGAAAGAATTCTTTCCGTAATTGTCGAGAAGCTTGCCGAAGTTGTAACAGAGATTCGAGCCGGAAATATCTAGCAGGAGTCCGAGACCGCCTTCGAAGCACGCTGTACTCTTAACGCCTCAATCGCAGCGGCGACGAGTAGCTTGCCCCCGCGCGCCAGACCAGCCTTGCAAAAGAGCCCGCCAAAGCTCATATGCTCAGTTTTCGAACTGCAGGTGCCTTGTTGACGAAGCTTTGAATCTTTTCTACGATTCCGTCAGCGTCCAGCCCATACTTGGCATGGAGCAGGTTTGGGGCACCGTGTGGGATGATACGGTCAGGAACAGCGATGCGCACGACGTTGGTGGGAATTCGCCGGTCCTGCAGCAGAGCGGCCACCGCGGAACCGAATCCACCGCACTCTGTGCCCTCCTCCACGGTTACCAGAAATTGCTTTTCCGATGCCAGACAGCAGATCAGTTCCTGGTCCAGCGGTTTCATGAAGCGGGCGTTGATGACTGCAGCATGAATTCCTGAGGCTTCCAGCCGCTGGGCCGATTCAAGCGCCGGATAAACCATGCTGCCGAGCGCCAGAATCGCAATGTCGCTTCCGTCCCGAAGGATTTCACCCTTGCCGATTTCAAGCCGCTTGAATTCAGGGTCGAGCGGCACACCTATTCCGTTGCCGCGGGGGTAGCGCACAGCCGCCGGACCATTCACGTCAAGTGCGGTGGCTAGCATGTGGCGTAACTCGTTCTCGTCCTTCGGAGCCATGACCACCATCCCGGGAAGTGCGGAAAGATAAGCCAAGTCATAGAGCCCGTTGTGCGTAGGACCGTCCGCACCCACGATTCCTGAGCGGTCAAGTGCGAAGGCGACCGGCAGCCGCATCAGGCAAGCGTCGTGGATCACCTGGTCGTAAGCCCGCTGGAGGAAAGTGGAATAGATGGCCACCATCGGATGCAGACCCTCGCAGGCCAGACCGCAGGCAAACGTCACGGCGTGCTGCTCGGCAATGCCCACATCGAAAAATCGGTCCGGGAAGCGTTTTGCAAATTCCACCAGGCCGGTGCCCTCGGCCATGGCGGCGGTGATGGCCACTACTTTCCTGTCTTTCTCGGCCAACTCGCAGACCGCTTTGCCAAACACGGAGGTGTAGCTGGGCGCCTTGGCCGGAGCTTTGCGAAAAGCTCCTGTGGCCACATCAAACTGCGTCACACCATGGAACTTGACAGGCAGCTGTTCAGCAAGCGGATAGCCCTTGCCTTTCTGGGTTACCACGTGGAGCAACGTGGGCTTGGGGTTGTCCTTCACCCTGGACATGGCCGTCAGGAGTTCTTCCATGTTGTGGCCGCTGATTGGCCCCACATAGTCAAAACCGAGTTCTTCGAAAACCAGTCCGGGAATCAGCGCCGTTTTGGCGGATTCCACCAGGTCCTTGGAGAGTTTCAGCAGCCGTGGCCCAAGCCGGGGGACCGTCAGAATCATCTTTTCGGCTTCCTGGGTAATCCGATGGTAAGCCTGACCGTGCACCACGCGGTTCAGGTAACCGGCAATCGCTCCCACGTTTGGAGAAATTGACATCTCGTTGTCGTTCAGGACAACCAGGACTTTCTTCTGCAGGTTTCCAAGATTATTGATGCCTTCGAGTTCGAGCCCGGACGTAAGGCCCGCGTCGCCCACTACAGCCACAACATGGAAATTTTCACCCTTCAGGTCGCGCGCCACGGCCATCCCCAGAGCCCCGGAAATGGCGGTGCCCGCATGGGCCACGTTAAAGGTGTCGTAAGGACTTTCGTCCCGCACCGGGAAGCCGGAAAGGCCACCGTACTGCCGGATGGTGGCCAGGCGGTCGCGCCGACCTGTGAGGACCTTGTGGCCGTAGGCTTGGTGTCCCACGTCCCAAACGATCTTGTCTTTGGGCGTGTCAAACAGGTAGTGAAGCGCCAGCGTCAGTTCCACGGTTCCCAGGCTTGAGGCCAGATGGCCGCCCACCTTGGACACGACGGAGATGAGATAATCGCGAAGCTCCTCCGCAACACGCGGCAATTCTTCACGAGGTACTTTCTTCAGGTCCGAGGGTGAATCAATACTTGAGAGATACCGGTATTCCATCAGGCAGTCCTCTCGACCAGAAAATAGGCTAACTCCTGCAGCCTGCTTGCCGAATTGCCGTAAGGTTCCAGGCTTTCGCATGCTTCGTCGATCAACTGCCTGGCCTTGCGGCGCGATTCTTCAATACCGTAGAGCGCCGGGTAGGTTGCCTTACGCTGCTCATCGTCTTTGCCGGCGGTTTTGCCCAGCGTTGCGCTTGAGCCCAGAACGTCGAGCAAATCATCCGCAATCTGGAAAGCAAGCCCGATCTTCCGGCCATAAATTGTGATCCGTTCCAGGTCGGTTTCCGTAGCGCCGGCGAAGATGGCTCCGCAGCGCACGGCCGCACAAAGGAACGCTCCGGTCTTGGCGGAGTGAATCATTTCCAGCGTGGCAGCGTCAACGTTGTGGTTGGTCGTCTCCAGGTCCAGCACCTGCCCTGCAACCATGCCTTCTCGTGTTCCGGTGGCGTGCGCCAGCTCATAAACGATGCGAAGCTGGCATCCAGGGGACGTTAATCCTGGTTCAGCCAGCACCTCATATGCCAGTGTCAGCAGCGCATCTCCTGTGAGGATCGCAGTGGACTCCCCAAATGCACAATGGCAGGTAGGCTTGCCGCGTCGCAAATCATCGTTGTCCAGTGCCGGCAGGTCATCGTGGATCAGCGAGTAGGTGTGGACCAGTTCAAGCGCGGAAGCTATCCGCAGCAGGGAAGGAGAACTGGCACCCAGCAAGCGTCCGGCCTCCGCACAGAGAATTGGACGCAGCCGCTTGCCGCCCGCAAACACCGAGTAACGCATGGCCTGGTGAATGGACGGCGGAAAAGCGTCTTCTGCAGGTAGCAGCCGGTCAAGTTCCTGATCGATTAGTGCTCGTTGCTCATCGAGATATTGTGAAACAGTGGTGGACGTGCTCAAGTTTACTCCGTTTCGTTCTCTTCTGGTTCAAAAGGTTCAGACACAATTTTCCCTCCGGCTCTTTTCATGAGGACCTGGATACGCCCTTCAGCTTCCTGCAGTTGTTTCTGACAAACTTCCGAAAGTTTCATGCCCTCTTCATAAATCTGCAAAGCCTTTTCGAGCGGCAGATCTGCGTCTTCCAGTTGGCGCACAATGGCGTCAAGCTTTTCGATGTTCTTTTCAAAGGTTTCCGGCTTGGTAGCTTTTGATGGTTGCGACATCCGTGTTAGTTACCGCCTTCGAAATAAATCCTTACACCGCATGGGTTCTTCCCCTTGCTTCCGGCTGCGTTTCACCCTTGGACTGCTGCGGGCGCTCGCCCAGACCTTCAATGACTTCCACCGCCATGGCATACCTGGAAAACGGCGCTACCACCTGAACTCCCTGCACCAGTTCGCGAACTTCCAGCAGCATTTCCCTGGCGATCTTCAATCCTTCGGCCCGTGCTTTTTCACCAGTATCCACCTTGCGCATACGCTTCAGGATTTCCGGCGAAACGGACATTCCTGGGACTTCATTATTCAGGAACTCCGCGTTCCGGTAGCTCGTCAAGGGATGAATTCCTGCCAACAGCGGAATTCGTTGCACGTCCAGCGCCTGGACACGGCGAAGGAAACCGGAGAGCCGTTCCAGGTTAAACACCGGCCGGATCACTCCAAAATTCGCGCCGGCTCTTATTTTATACTCAAACCGGCGAAGCTCTTCATCTGGATCAAGGGCATTGGGATTGAGTCCCACGCCAATCAGAAAACTGGTTTGCGTTCCCAGCGGGTTTCCGCTCATGTCGAGGCCCCGATTCAGGTTGCTCAGAACGTTCACCAGTCCGATGGCATCCACATCAAAAACGGCTGTTGCCGACGGGAGGGTCGCAATCTGGGGCGGGTCACCCGTCACCGCCCAGATATTCCTGATGCCCAGGGCGTGGACCCCCAGAATATCTGACTGAAGGCTCAACACATTGCGGCCGCGGCAACTGAAGTGCAGCAGAGTCTCGATTCCCGCCTGCTGCTGGATCACGACCGCCAGAGTCTGTGCGCTCATCCTTGCTGTTGCACCGGAGCCGTCAGGGATGTTGACGGCGTCGATGCCATGTTGCTTCAGATATTGTGCGCCTTCCACCTCACGTACTGGATCGCAGCCTTTGGGCGGAACGATTTCCACGACCACAGGGAATTCGCCTCGAGCCAATTTGTCGGCAAGGTGTGAACGGAGTTCAATGGGCAAAGGCTCGAGTGCCTGTGGCTGGCGAAGGGCCGTCTCAACTGTAACGCGCGCCGCCTGAGGCCCCAGCGATTTTACTGCGGCCTTGATGGCCTTGATGTGCTGCGGAGTTGTTCCGCAACATCCGCCCACAATCCGGGCACCGGCCTGGATAAAGCGGCTGGCGCGCTCAGCCATATATTCCGGAGAGCAAAGATAGTGGGTTCGGCCGTCGACGGAATGGGGCAACCCGGCGTTGGGTTGGGCGGACAGTTTTTTTGCTGTCACCGCCGCCATTCTCTCGAGAGTTTCCAGGACGGTTGCCGGTCCGATTCCGCAGTTGACGCCGATAACATCCGCTCCCCAGGCGTCAAGCTGACGCGCAAAGTCTTCGGGACTGGCGCCGGAAATCGTATTCCCGTCTTCTTGCACCGTCATCTGGACCACGACAGGCAGGGGGGTGGCTTCCCGCGCGGCCAGCAGGGCCTGATGGGCCTCTTCCAGGTCCATCATGGTTTCAATCACAATCAGATCCACGCCGCCTTCGGCGAGCGCCTCAACCTGCTCACGGAAAGCGATTCGGGCTTCTTCGAGCGAGGTAGCGCCCAAGGGCTCAAGGCGCAGCCCCAGCGGTCCAACGGAACCGCCGACATAGAGGTCCTCACCGGCGCTCTCTCGCGCCAGGCGGGCCCCGGCCAGATTGATTTCGCGGACTTTGTCTGCCAGGTCAAACTTGGCCAGGCGGAATCGGTTTGCACCAAACGTGTTGGTTTCAAGGAGCTCAGCTCCTGCTTTTACGTAGCCCATGTGAACTTCTTTAACCAGATGAGGGGAGACGAGGTTCAACTCATCGAAGCAGCGGTTAAGAGACACACCACTAGCGTACAACATGGTACCCATGGCCCCGTCGCTCACCAAGGGGCGCTTTTCGAGTCGATGAAGGATCGGTTCACGCACGCTCAGCGTAGTTTAACACGCCTCCAACGCCGCTGACGAGAGGCAGAGGGTTCCCGCCGGGCTCAATAAAGAGTGACCGCCTCAACACGATAGGCTATCATTGGATTTAGCCTTCGTCCCATCCGGAGACTCTTTTCACTTCATCTTTCAATCATGGCCCATACGATTTTCCAAACCCTTTCGGATTTCTTCTCGATGTATGGCTACTGGGTGGTTTTCTTCGGGGTCATGCTGGAAAATGCGGGAATCCCGATCCCGGGCGAAACGGTCCTGCTCTTTGCGGGATTCCTGGCTTACCACGGAAAAATCGATCTTTTCTCCAGCATACTGGTGGCGATTGCAGGGGCGACTCTTGGCGACTCGATGGGTTTCCTGATCGGGCATTTGGGTGGCAGGCCGTTTGTTGACCGCTTCATCCGATGGTTTCCGCTAGTTCGAAAATCCTTTGATCATTCCCAGAAATTGTTTTTGAAATACGGCCAGTGGGCGGTTTTTACAGGCAGGTTCATCACAGGTCTGCGGATGTTTGCAGGAATCCTCGCGGGGCTCTTTCGGATGCCTTACCGGCGGTTCCTGATTTTCAATTTTTCTGGCGCCGTGGCCTGGGCTGCTGCAATCACTTATGTGGGTTACCTGTTCGGAAACAGTTGGCAACTGGTGGAGCGGCACTTCGTGAAATTCAACGAGATTGTGATGGCCGGAATCCTGGTCGCTGTCCTCATTGGCGTGGCCTCATACTATCTCAAGAAGAAGCGGCCATCCTGAGGTTTCCATTGGCTGCGTCCGCCGGCGCCCTTTGGGCCTGCCCCGGCTGCTTTCCACTCAGCCACCCTCGCCTGATTTTCACCTGTTCCTCTGTGGCGCCTGGCAAGTTTGTGATTGAATACTCGTCGGGCTGCGGCGGCCCAAGCTGGACGTACATCAGATGACGAACTTCGTGGCGTTCCACTTCAAACAACACCTTTGCGCCTACGGGGTAAATGCTCAGCCGGTCGGCCAGGTTGTCGGTGGCCAGCGACTGGTCGTCCACGGAAATCAGCACGTCGTCACGGCTCAAGCCTGCGCGATCCGCCGCCCCGCCCGGCCGTACTGCAAAAATCCTGACGCCCGTGTCCGCGGGTTCAACCAATACACCAAGGCTGGGCGGAGCTTTAGGCGATGTTGCAATGTGAAGCGCCAGTCCCGCCTTGGCGAGGACTTGTTTGTAAGGCAGAGGAGCGGTTCCGGCGATGTATTGCTGGAAGAACGGTGCAAAGTCCGCACTGGACACCTGGTTGACGGCGTCGAGAATGTCCTTTTCCGTATAGCCCCGCCCCTG
>Ga0102950_1000344_pt1 | contig 12769 bp, 12 predicted proteins | sample SalPon2A_B_D2_MG_FD_78505 | JGI IMG/M metagenome (GOLD analysis project Ga0102950, IMG submission 78505) | Soil microbial communities from South San Francisco under conditions of wetland restoration - Salt Pond MetaG R2A_B_D2_MG | ecosystem: Environmental > Terrestrial > Soil > Wetlands | place...
CTAGACTGATTGATGTGTCAAAAGCAGAAGTAACACTTGAGGCAAAAAGACAAAAACTGATAAAAGATGTCTCTCTTGTCTACTATGAGCTGCAAAATCAGTTGGCCAGACAGGCTCTCTACAGGAGTGTTGACAGTCTTTATACCACACTTAAAAAGAATGCTGAATCGAGATATAACAAAGGCGATTTCAGCCGTCTCGATATGCTTAACATACAGGCACGTCAGCAACAGGCTCAACTGAACCTGAGCGCCATAAACTATAAAATAGAGAATTCCAAAGCCAGACTCAGGATACTGATGAATTACAGTGACGACTTTTCAGTACAACATGATATTGAAATAATAACCCGGGAAGACAGGGATATTATGTCATATCCTGCTGTACAGCTGCTGAATCTGGAAAACGACTACACAACAGCAACCCTTAAGGTTGAAAAGAACAGAATTTTACCGGATATTTCTGCTACATGGTTTACAGGAACAAATAATTATGCTGATGCAGAGAATTATAATGGCTTCCAGCTGGGATTGGCAGTACCTCTTTTCTTCGGAGATCAGAAGGCAAGAATAAAGTCATCAAAAATAGCAGTGAATGTCCAACAGCTTCTTTCAGATTATGAAATAACAACTATAAAAAACAGGATAGAAGGGTTTAGAAGAGATGAACGCCAGTTAAAAGAAGCTATCGACTACTATAATGTTACCGGAAGTACACTCTACAATGAGATACTGCACGCAGCACTTAAAAGCCTTCGCAGTGGTGAGATAGACCTCTTCAGGTTTACAGGAAGTTACGAAAATGCCGTCCAGATAAAACTTAGTTATCTTGACAATGTACTGCAATACAATACTATTATTTTGGAACAGATGTATTTATCATATTAACAGCTACTTTATCATGAAAAACAAATCTATACTATACACCATTGCTCTTGTTATATTTGCAACGGCATGCAATAATAAATCAGCTAATGAGATACGCACTGAACTGCCTGAAAACCTTATAAGCATTACCGATGATCAGTTTAAAGCCGGCGATATAGCTACTGGCGATCCTGTAATAATGCAGTTTGATGAACTCATCAAATGTACAGGAAATCTCATTGTCGATCCTTCCGGCACAGCAAGAATAAGTACATCGGTACCAGGCCTGATAAGCGGTATAAACTGCACTTCAGGCCAGCAGGTAAAGGCCGGCCAGGTACTGTTTGAACTTACAGGAAATGATTTTGTCAGCCTGCAGCAAGACCTTGCTGAAGCATCTGCTCAGTTAAAAAGATTAAAATCGGAGTACAATAGAATAAGGTCTCTTTACGGCGAAAATATTGGATCGGAAAAAGACCTTATAATGGCCGAGAGCGACTTCCGGACGGCAAATGCAAGATACTCCGCATTGAAAATGAAAGTTAATATGCTGGGGCTCGATGACACCAGGATAAGTGATGGTAATTTCTATAGCTCCTTCTCACTCAGATCCCCAATTAACGGATTCCTGTCGCAGGTTAATGCTTCACTTGGGCAATACGCTGATCCACAGGCCTCTCTGGCTGAGATATTCGATATCAGCAGGCTTCAGCTAAGACTGGATGTTTTTGAGAAAGATTTAACCAGTCTTAAGACAAACCAGAAAATCAGCTTTAATATTCTGGGAGGTGATGGTACGGCTCATACTGCCTCTCTAAAATATATAGGAAAGGATGTAGACAATAACTCCAAAACTGTTTTATGCTGGGCGGCTATCGACAATCCGAAAACCACCCGTTTCATAGGAAACGCTTATATCGAAGCGGCGATAATTACTTCAAGTGATTCGGTAGTAGCTGTACCCGAAGAGTCTGTGATTAAATCCGAAGGCAGTTATTTTGTTCTTGAACTGGTAAAGAATGAAGGCAGCAGCTATTTCTTTAAAAAGACCCGGATCGAGCCGGGCAGAACCTATAAGGGATATGTAGAATTACTTGAAAAACCTGCTATTAATAAGATAATCACCAGAGGAGCATATAATTTGAACCTGGATTGAGGGGTGCAGGTTGCAGGGTGCGGGGTGAGCTGACTTAGAGACGGAGTGACGAAGGAAAAGTAATTCTTAGTAATTCATGGTAATTAATCCTTTGTACACGCGAAATACTATCAGGGTACCTTATATCCTGGCATTGTTTACAGCACAGATTATAAATCCCTGCTAAACCAAACTCCGTGTAAACCCAATATAACTCAGTGGTTTTAAAAGGATGTTCGATCATTAGCGCGAAAGAAAATATAATTTAAGTAAATAATATACTGGTATTATCTTTATCAGAGAATGCAAATCCGCGCTTACGGAAATGCTGATCGACAGTGTTTTTTTCACATGGCATTACTCCGCCTGAAAAGAACCGGTGTCGCAAATCCTACTAAACCTCATACTCAATTGCATTTTATTGCCAAGGGTGAAAATGAAAGTTATATTCTCATTAAAAGCAGAACCCACATGGTAAAGGTCAGCCTTTCAGATATCCTTTACATTGAAGGAGCAGGAAACTACATGACTTTCCACACCACAGGTAATAAGACAGTGGCGCTTATGAAAATGCAGGAAGCGATCGACATCCTACCGCCCGACCGTTTTGCAAGGATACACAAATCATTTATCGTGTCACTCAGCCATATTGAAGCTATCTAAAAGAATGACGGAATAATAAAGTGAAACCTGTCCCTGTAGGCATAACATATAGAAAACAAGTCCTTAAAAGAATCATTCCCCGGAAGCAGTCGGATGGATGAGGTGAGAGAGGATCCCGTCACAGAGAGCGAAACACCGAGATCCGACCTCCTTAAAAAGCGGCAGACTGATTCAGCCTACTGTCGTTTACTTACAATCAGGACAAACCGGTTCTTCTCCGGTATCGACAGTGGAGATGAACTCCCTGCCGCACTTTGTGCACTTTACACGGTCACTCTTATTGGCGTTGTAACTCTTTGCAATAGCATCATTATATTCTGAAGCCAGCTGATCCCTCGAAAGAGCATATTCTTCTCTTCTCTTCCTGGCAGCCTCAGTATCTTCCTTACGCTGCATTGGTATGAAAATATTATTACCCATAATACTGTATTATAAAATTAAAGGCACATTTTAAAATTCAAAAAATCCTTTTATGTAACATTCACTTTACTTCACATTAACCTGAACATGCCTACAGTTTGTTTCGACCGACTGTAACCTTCTGCGATCGGGTCAGTGAAAAAAACAATTACCAGGACTACTATTTCGACCTCCTTACAGAATTCCTGAAAAGGTAGCGGTTCTTCGCCTCCTCAATATCTGTACCCGGAGCTACATAAATTTTTGTTCTGTGATCAATTATTATCTCTGTCATTTTTGACAGGTCAGGAGATTTGAAAATAGTTGTTTTCTTTTCGTACATGATTAAAAATAATTCAATATATAACTTAACCTGAACCAGATTATAAGAACATTTATGAGTATATTATTTTTGAAGCTCTGAAGAATGAATTGTGCTACAGCGATTACCGTTGGATTATACTCAGAGAGAGTTCTGATAATGTGATGCAAGATACGATTATATATCAGTATATCCTATTTATTTTCAATATAATATAAAAACATTCCATTAAAGCCCGGATTATTATCCACAGAGGGCAATTATATTGCACGGGAATTCAAACAATCTGGAAAACCAGCAGAATATCAATCAAATACCTGGAATCCAAATATATCATAATTTATTCAGCAGTGTGGATAATTTGTTTATATTTGACCCGTTGTTAATCAGGTGAATTCCACGAAGCGTTTCAGGCACTATCCAGTCTGTATTTTTTACTTTTCATCAGCCGGGATAATTAATCACTCGCTCCCGGATACACATATTTAAAATATTTGACAGGGAATCCGGCAAAAAGTATATTTCTGCCTGTAGTGTAAATTAACCTGATTATTCATAAATGGAAGGAGCATTTGCATTAGAGCATTCCGGAATAAGTCCTGATCCGGAAAGATAAGATCCTCGATAAGACAGTATCGGAATAAAGGCAGGCAAACAGTATTTTGGTTATAAAGCATTTAAATTGATAAAGGTAATGAAGGCATTAAACATAGGAAATCTTACAATAGCAGTACCTGTTATACAGGGGGGAATGGGAGTTGGAATATCACTTTCTGGACTGGCCTCAGCAGTAGCCAATGAAGGAGGTATTGGAGTAATATCAAGTGCGGGACTGGGACTGCTTTACAGGAGTTTTTCCAGGGACTATATTGAAGCAAGCATACACGGACTGAAGGAAGAGATACGCAAGGCCAGGGAAAAGACAAAAGGAATAATCGGAGTCAATGTTATGGTAGCCATGACAAACTTTGTCGATATGATAAAGACATCTGTCGCAGAAAAAGTGGATGTCATAATTGCCGGAGCCGGTCTTCCTCTTGACCTCCCCTCTTTTTTAAAGAAAGACAGTGTCACAAAGCTTATCCCGATTGTCTCTTCAGCAAGAGCAGCGAAGATAATATGTGAAAAATGGGTAACAAATTATAATTATCTGCCTGATGCCGTAATTGTTGAGGGACCAAAAGCGGGGGGCCACCTGGGGTTCAGGGAAGAGCAGATAAGTGATAATAATTATACGCTGGAAAAACTGGTTCCCGAGATAGTCAACGAACTCAGATACTTTGAGGAAAAGTACAACAAACCAGTGCCGCTGTTTGCAGCAGGTGGCATATATACAGGCGATGATATAAGGAAAATAATGGATCTGGGAGCCGCCGGGGTGCAGATGGGAACAAGGTTTGTTACAACCTACGAATGTGATGCATCCGAGGGCTTCAAACTATCTTACATAAATGCTGAGGAGAAAGATATAGAAATAATTAAAAGTCCGGTTGGCATGCCAGGCCGGGCAATATTCTCAAATTTTATCCAGAAGGTTAAAGATGGCAAGAAGCAGCCACTCAGGTGTCCTTTTAAATGTATCAGGACTTGTGATGTCAGTTCAAGTCCTTATTGTATAATTACTGCGCTGGTGAATGCACTTAAAGGAAATTTTGAGAATGGGTTTGCTTTTGCCGGCAGCAATGCCTTCAGGGCTAAGACAATATCATCTGTTAAGGAAGTCTTTCAGTCACTGCTCGCTGAATTTAAAGAGAGTAACCTTCTGAGAGGTGCGGCTGACAGCGGATCAGGAGAATCGCCGGTTTCACTGAAATAATGAAGAGGTAATGAATTAATCCTGACCTGTTTCATGTGATTTTCAATACTTTACCAGGTGCTAAAATAACCTGGCTTTACAGATCATTCCCATTTTCAGACCGTTTTTGCACGCCGGATATAACCGGCCGGACATAATTACAGGCACTAAACCAAATAAAATCAATATGGGCAGATCACAGGAGAGTTTCGGGAAAAAAGATAACATTCTTGAACCCGTCATCGAACAGGATATCGTTACTTTTTATGAAATGAAAGGGCCCGGAGGTGTTTCCGCAATAAACGTGAAGATCTTCACTGAAGAGATAATAGCATGAATACAGGAACGGCTTACCCCGGATGATGACAGGATAATTTAACCAAAATATAATTTATAACATCGAAGTACCCCTTATTAACAAATGCCGGCAATACTCAATGAACAAACCTTACAGATAAAATACCTATCTTTGAATTGTGGTTAATGAAACGGATCAAACAGGTATTTTTTTCACTTTAAATATATGCACCTGCGTTCTTTTAATCCGGTAAAAAAAGTCAGTCATTCACATGGATATCCTTCAGTGATCATTTTGGGTTAATATTCTTTTTAAAAAGCATTCATTTTTAAAGCTCTTCACCCTGAAGTTATATACAAAATTAATAAGTATAATTCCAATGCGCAATTGCAGCTTCCATATAAAGCCAGGCCTGTCAATATTTATGAAAATGCTGTATGGAATTATCCCTTTATCTCTGTTACCTTTTTCTTTAAATGGACAAAAAATGTCTTTCATACACGATAATCTGAAACGAACCCTTTGGATGTTTATCCCCTCTGACATTAAACAGAATGAACAGTTGCCGATGGTTATTGCATTGCATGGACGGGGAGGAAACGGGAAAAGTATGTTATTACTTACACGAAAAGGATTTAACAGGCTTTCAAAAAGGGATCGGTTCATAGTCGTTTATCCATCCGGTATAGATCTGAACTGGAATGACGGAAGGATGGATGAAGAAGCAAATGATCGTGCACACAGGGAAAATATAGACGATGTGGGTTTCATATCTGCCTTAATTGATACAATGATCAGGCATTACAACGCGGACCCCGGAAGGGTCTATGTAACAGGCATATCAAACGGGGCAATAATGTCATATCGCCTGGCTTGCGAGTTATCTGACAGGATAGCGGCTATTGCCCCTGTTGACGGGAATATGCCATGTCACCTATTCCCGGAATGTTCTCCTTCAAAACCCGTCTCCGTATTGGCCATCAACAGTACTGATGATCCGCTGGTGCCATACAATGGAGGTGAAATACATGGAGGTATACGCAGGATAAACCTGGGTAAAGTATTGTCTGCAGAAGAGTCTGTAATGTTCTGGGTAAAACATGACTCATGCTCTCTGCCACCGGTAATAACAGATGAGCCTGACCGGGATCCGGAAGACGGCACCCGCGTCAGGAAAATGCTTTACCCCAATGGGGTTGAAGGGACAGAAGTGATCCTTTATAAAATAGAAGGCGGAGGTCATACATGGCCTGGCGGAATTCAATATCTGCCTGTCCTCTTAATAGGAAAAACAAGCTGGGATATTGATGCCAATGAAGTCATCTGGGACTTTTTTAAAAAGCACTCCAGGCAGTAGTCTGATCAGAAAATATTATGTGGAAACGTTATCCGGATCTGATATTATAAGAAAAACCTGCTTTCAAAAAGCAAGTGGACCTACTGCGATTTTATCAGCCTTTTTAATGCTTGTTATATGAAAAGCAATGTCAATAATATCAAGTCATTTCAGGACATCGGCTGGCTGAAGCTTGATAATGCAGCTAATCTCTTTCCTGCTATCTCTTCCAACGACCTGACTTCAGTTTTCAGGATCACCGCATCACTGAAAACACCGGTCCGGTATTCGGTACTCCGGGAAGCTGTTGAGATCACTTCAAAACGATTCTCATATTTCAGTGTCTCACTGGGTAGCGGCCTGTTCTGGCATTTCCTTGAGTATAATAACCAAATGCCACGTATCCAGATTGAGGAAAAAGTCCCCTGTACAGCCTTCGCTTTCAAAAGGAAAAACGAACCACTTTACAGGATCCTGGCAAAAGGCTCAAGGATTTCAGTTGAGTTCATTCATATACTTACCGATGGAGGAGGTGCATTGGAATATCTTAAGTCGCTTTTATACACATACCTTACTCTTACCGGCATCAGAATAAACTCACCAGGAGATATAATACTCCCCGATACCCCGGTTTCAGAAGAAGAACTACAGGACAGTTATAATAAGTTCTTTCGCAAGATGCCACCCCCGGCAAAACTGGTCAGGGCCTGGCACCTGCCATTTAAACTTGATGAGAGACCAAGACTTAAAGTCATTCGGGCTGAAATAAATGTGGATCAGATTCGCGAAACAGCAAAAAAATACAATGTGTCAATAACTGAATATCTAATTTCAGTTTACCTTTTTTCTCTCCAGAAAATTTATATCTCGGTAAAGAGTAAAAAACAAAAATACAGAGTCCTCAGAATTGAGGTCCCCATAAACCTTAGAAACAAGTTCAAGAGCAGGACAATGCGCAATTTTTCACTCTTTATGTTGCCAGAAATCGATATGAGGCTTGGCACTTACACTTTCGAGGAAATTGTTTTGTCCGTTCATCACCAGTTAATGTTGAGTTCCGATACTAAACAAATATCCAGATTCCTTTCATCCAACGTGAGTTATGAAAAATTGCTCTTTGTAAGAATATTGCCTTTATTCATAAAAAAACTGGCTATAACAGCCATCTTCAGAAATCTTGCGTCAAAACGATGGACTGGACTGATTACTAATCTCGGACTTATTACACTGCCCCAAGAAATGGAAGAAATGATTGAATATTTTGAGCTGATTCCACCTCCGCCCAATTTAAAATTAAAAGTTGGCAGTGCCATAATATCATTTAAAAACAAACTGAGGATCACTTTCTGTAACATCACCCTGTCGAATGAACTGGAAAGACTTATTTTAAAACATCTTTCAGATTCAGGAATACATGTTAAAATATTGAATAACAAATAAAACATTGAGTTATGACTATCTGTGGTAATTGTGGAGTTGAACTGGATGAAGGATTGACTATCTGCCCTCTCTGCGGGAAATACCAGGGAGACAACAGCGATCATGAACCTTCTTCAGTTAACTATCCTTCTGACATAATTCTTCTTCACAGGAAAGAGAACAGAAAGTACATGTGGGAACTGGCAGGTATAATAGCATTTTCAGCAATTGCAGTTTGCACTATTGTTGATCTTGTTATTGGAAAAAGACTTAGCTGGTCACTTTTTTCCGATGTAATAATACTTGCTTCCTGGGTAATTCTTACCCTTTCCCTCTACGCAGGAAAAAGGTCTTTGATTATTGCCCCGGGCCTTCTGCTGACAATACTTGCCACCCTCTTTGTCATTAGTAGCATAACAAAAGGGATAAAGTGGTTCTTCCCGGTCGGACTTCCCCTTACCGTAACACTTTTCCTTGCAGTAGGTACTGTCATTGCTATTTATAAGTCAGCAAATCATAAGGGCCTTAATATCATTGCATCGGCATTTATTGTCCTGTCAGGATTCTGTATTGTGACCGAGATGATACTCGACCATTACTTCAACGGTTTCATTGATCTTCGCTGGTCGCTGATAACATCTATTTCAATATTTCCTGTTGCACTTTTATTATTCTTCTTTCATTACCGCATGAAAAAAGGTAACAGGCTTGACAGTTTTTTTCATATCTGATCTGCTAATATGAACATACTCAGACTCAAAGCTGCCATAGGTTAGTTAAACGATCAGAATGGCAACTCAAACCCGAAAACCCTGCACAGAATTGCATCATTACTCAATTTTGAAAACTGCAGCGGAAACAGCAGGTAATTTTACCATATCAGTCTTTTTACCCGGTTTGTAGCTGCATTTCCCCGAGGTACCAAAAACATATTTGACATTAACCGCATCCATGGAGCTCAACTCAGCCCTGACATTCTTACCTGACGGATTAATGGCTATAATATATTTATCGTTGCCGCTGCTTCTCATGTAAACCATCGGATAAGGTTTATTTACATCGCTCACCAGTTTCCAGTCACCATCATTACCCAGAGCAGGCGAAGATTCTCTAAGAGCAAGGAGCCCGCGCACATAATTAAGAAGTGAATTAGGATCCTTATCCTCTTTTGCAACTGTAGGCCGGTTGGGATCCGGATCCTCGGGTATATACAGTTTATTGGCAGGAGCAGTTGAGAAACCGGCATTTTTACTGTCATCCCATTGCATCGGAGTACGGCTGCCTGAACGGAAAAAGCTGCCTTCAACATCAGGAGATTTCGGAATATATTTCATCCCAATCTCATCACCGTAGTAAATGAAGGGCACACCGGGCAGTGTAAGAAAAAAGGTCATTGCCACCTTTAGTTCATTCCCGTTGCGTGATGAATCAGCTATCCTGGGATTATCGTGATTACCGGTCGGTACTGAGATATATCCCTTGTTAACAGTATTTTTATACTGATCTTCAAAACTCTTGTACCAGGAAATAATGCTTCCCTCCCCTGCTTTATCAAAATATACCTTCACAGGTTCCGGATTTCTGAATGAACGCGACTGAAACAGATTGCCCGGCAACAGGAAGTCTATGTCGAAACCTCCCTCTATTGACTGTTTCGGGTCAAACCACTCAGCTATCAATACCCCCTGAGGAAACTTCTGCACAAACCATGCATTCAGCTTCTTCCATAGCGCAATAGTAGCAGACTTATCAGGATCATCCTTTATCAGGCTGGCTGCCATATCGACACGGAAACCATCGACTCCCTTTTCCATCCAGAAGGTAATAATGTTCTTCAGCTCACGTACCACTGCCTGTGGTCCTGGGGCATCAACAGGCTGTTCCCAGGGATGGTCCGGGTTGGGATGGGCATACCCGTAATTAAGGGCAGGCTGACTGTCGAAGAAATTCTTGATGTAATATTTTGCCCTCGGGGCATCCGCCTCCACAAATCGCGAAGCATCCTGCCGGCTCAGGTCCGATGGCTTTTTATCAGCCCAGATATAGTAATTGCTGTAACGCAGGTTGACATCAGCTTCCTTAGACTGAATAAACCACGGACTCTGATCGGAAGAATGACCGGCAACAAGATCTAGAACAACATGCATACCCCTGTCATGGGCTTCCTTCACAAAATTAACCAGCCCGGTGTTTGTGCCAAAACGCGGATCAACCATATAGTAATCGATCACATCATAACCACCATCCTTAAAAGCTGATCTGAATACAGGGTTCAGCCATACGGCATTCACCCCTATTGATTTAATATAACCGAGCCGCGATTCAATACCAGGGATATCACCTATGCCATTGCCGTCATTGTCCTGGAAGGAACTGGGATAGACCTGGTAAAAAACGGCATCCCTGAGCCATTGAGGATGTTTTTGAGCTGTTATTGAGACACATATCATCAAAATAACAAGGAAAGTAAATATCTTCTTCATTTTCATACTATTTTTTTGGATTCCCATAATATCATTTTGGATTAGGCTCTCTAATGTAGCCATAATTACAAAAAACGTAAAACCATTCATCCGGAAAAATAAATGCTGTTAACATGATTTAAAAAAATACTCTTCATTTTCCCTTTATACCAATGTGGCCGGATAATAAAAGATCATAATAAACCCCTCAGGTAGTCTTTTAATGATCAACCGGCTTTACATAATCAAATATCTCCTCTATGATCTCCAGTCCGACTACCCTGCCGGTATCGTTGTATATCTCTTTTCCCGTATTGTCAGACAATCGGAGATTAACCACTGAATCGGCGCTTTCCTTTATCCCGCGCGACATCTCTCCTGCCACAGGAGCCTTAAGATCACAAAATGAATTCTTTATTACCTGCACAGTCAGGGCAAAAGCATGATTTTGTGTTTTGATAACCATCTCTTCCGCATTATTTCGCACAATGGAAAATGTGGACTTATTGTAGGTGGCAAAGATGTAAAACCTGTTTTGCAGATGGAGGAAGGAGATCAGCCCAATGAAGAATTTTCCCATCCAGGGTATCTTGGCTATTGACATCATGAAAGAGCATGACCAGTCTTCAAAAACATTGCTCTGTATCCAGATCCAGGCCTCCGGGAATGATGTTCCCCAGTCCTTCTCAATATATCCTTTCCCTCCATCGAAATTAAAAACTTCCCCGTTGTATAAAACCTCACCGGTCAGGTCATGACTAACGGAGACAACACCATGGTTGCATTCCATAAAAGGAACAAATGAATACCATCCCATTATACCTGGCGACAGAAGTGAAGAAGGATATTTTACCAGGTTGCTGAATTCTGCTTCACCCTGAAGTCGTATGTCATCACCTGAAATTTCGAGTTTTATTCCTTTCTCTGTAAATTCTGAATCACCTACTTTTAAATAGAAGTTACGGCTGTCCCATTTAAAACTGTTATATGGATATCTTAGGTAATGTGTTTCCCCTCTTGCTCCATTCATGACCTGTATAAATGAATGAGGATCACTCCGGGCAAGAGATATCCCCGGGATGATTGAAATTGCAGTACCAAGATCGGGTATAATATGCTTGAAGTACCATCCTTCAAAATAGCTCTTCTTCCTCAAATTGCCCTGGAAAAGAGACGGGTTATACAGCTTTCTTAGCATTGGCAAAATTGTTTTTCATAATAAACAATGGCAGAGGACATAATGTTGAAAAAGATCTAACCACGCAGTTAACAAGGAGTTTTTAATTTAACCACGGAGTAACACGGAGTTGACACGGAGTTATTATTTTTAACCACGGAGTTACACGGAGTATTAAAGTCTATTATAATCAACATTATACCACATTTTTGAAAAAATAATAGTAAATTTATATAGTCTCGCAAAAAAATACATATTATGCCTTTACTACATGAAGATTTAACTGGTTTAATTTTGAATTGTGCCTATAAAGTACATAGTGCTTTAGGTCCGGGACTCCTGGAGTCAGCTTACGAAGAATGTCTTTTTTATGAACTGAAAAAAAATGGTTTTGCAGTTATGAAACAAAAACCAATGCCTTTGATTTATGATGATAATAAACTTGACATTGGCTATAGAATAGATTTGTTTGTCGAAGACAAAGTTATAATCGAAATAAAATCTGTCGATGCTTTAAATCCTGTCCATTTTGCGCAGATAATGACCTACATGAAATTAGCTGCTTGCAGGATAGGATTTCTCATAAATTTTAATGTTAAGTCTTTGAAGAATGGAATCGAAAGGCTTATCATTTAGCAATCATAAGCCTGGAAGTTAACAGTTTACACATAAAATTTCACAGGCTCCATAATTCTTATCCTACTCCGTGTTAACCCCGTGGTACTCCGTGGTTTACCAATCATCCCACTCCGTGTTAACCCCGTGGTACTCCGTGGTTTACCAATCATCCCACTCCGTGTTAACCCCGTGGTACTCCGTGGTTTACCAATTATCCCACTCCGTGTTAACTCCGTGTGACTCCGTGGTTTACCAATTATCCCACTCCGTGTTAACTCC
>Ga0102950_1000345_pt1 | contig 12753 bp, 13 predicted proteins | sample SalPon2A_B_D2_MG_FD_78505 | JGI IMG/M metagenome (GOLD analysis project Ga0102950, IMG submission 78505) | Soil microbial communities from South San Francisco under conditions of wetland restoration - Salt Pond MetaG R2A_B_D2_MG | ecosystem: Environmental > Terrestrial > Soil > Wetlands | place...
ACCAGCGCGATCACCACCGCCGACAGGAACAGGGACGGGCCCGCCATCCAGGGGAAGGCCAGCGACAGGTGCGGCAGGCCCTCCGGCACCTGGCCCACTACCGGCCCGCCGTAGCCCATCCAGTGGGACGCCAGGATGGCGCCGATGGTCGCCACGAGCGCGCCCGGCACGGCTGAGTGGATCAACCGCGCCAGTACGGTCACCGCCAGCGTCGCCACGCCGAACGCCACCGCCAGCATGTTCCAGTGCGCCGGGTGCGTCACGACCTCCAGCAGGCCCGCCAGACCGTTTCCCGACACCTGCGCGCCCAGCACGGCCGGGAACTGCGCGGCGATGATCAGCAGCGCGGCGCCCGTCACGAACCCGCGCAGCACCGGCTCCGAGATGAGGTACGCCACGTTCCCCAGCCGCAACAGCCCCACGCCCAGACGGATGACGCCCACCAGGAAGGCCAGGAACGCCGCGTAGGCGATGTACTCCGGGGTGCCGGCCGCGGCCACCAGGCTGAGCGCGCCGGCCGTCAACATGGCCTTCACCGCCGATGGGCCGGTCTGGAGGTACGGAGACGACACGAAGAACGCCGCGGCCAGCGGCGGCAGCCCGGCTGCGTACAGGCCCACGTAGGCGGGCAGCCCGGCCACGCGCGCATAGGCCAGCGATTGCGGCACCAGCACGAGGGCCATGCTGAGGCCCGCCACGACATCGCCCGTGGCCGGCCGGCGCCAGTGCGGGAAGATCCACCATCCATCCCGCCGGGGCAGGGTGTGGCCCTGCAATGGAGCCCCCGACGGGTTCAGACGTCCCTCCGGGCGCGGGCCGGGACGCAGCCGAGAATGGTGTCCACCAGCGGCTCGATGATCCAGTAGTATACGTTCAGGCCCTGGCGTCGCGAATCCACGATGGCCCGCTCCCGCATGATGCCCAGTTGCCGCGACACGGCCGCCTGGCCGGCGCCCGTCGCGCGCTGCAGCTCCGACACCGTCCGCTCACCATGCTCCATGGCGGCCAGCAGCCGCAGCCGCAGCGGATGGCCGAGGCACTTGATGATGGCCGCGGCATGGCACAATTGCTCGTCCACGTCCAGCTCGGGGGGCGTCATGCCCGGAAGCTGGGCGTCGATGCGCGTATTGTCAAAACGCGGCCGCGTCACCGGATGACGGCATTGTCGATGTTGGACGGGATGATGAGGTCCAGGTCATCGCCGGGGTCCACGGCGATCGGATCGGTGAGGTGGGTCCCGCCGGCCAGCAGCCGGATCTCGATGCGCACACGGCCGGGGTGGTACCGGAACGAGAAGACGTCCTGCGTCTTGCCGGTCACCTGGCCCAGGCGAATGGGCGCACCGCCTTCGTAGCGCACGTAGAGCGTCGCGTCGTTGAAGTTCTGGTTGTCCACGTGCAGCCGGACGGTCTGCTGATGTCCCGGCGCGGACGGGGCGTGGAAGAGCGCGCAACCGCCGACGAGCAGCGCCACGGCGAGCGTCGGAATCAGGCGCCGGCCAGTTTTCACGGACATGGATCCTCCCTGTTTCGCGAGGGTTGAATCTTTTCGATGCAAGCCTCGTGCGCTAGCTTGCGTGTCGATCTTACACGTTTCACGGGAATCTCATGCAGAAGCACATTGTCGGCCTCGTGCTGGTCCTGCTGGTGGCGGCCTGTGGCAAAGGCCTGACGTTCGCGCCGGAGTTGGGCATCGACCTGTCCAAATTCCACCAGACGGAGACCGGCCTCTACATCCGGGACGTCACCGTCGGCACCGGCCTGGAGGCCACGGCCGGCGACACGGTGTTCATAGACTACACGGCGTACTTCGTCAATGGCGTGGAGCTGGACTCCACGCAGGGTCGCAGCCCGTTCCGCTTCGTGCTGGGCGCGGGCACGGTGATCCCGGGCGTGAGCGAGGGTGTCACGGGCATGCAGGTGGGCGGCGAGCGCAAGCTGGTCATCCCGCCGGACCTGGGGTACGGCTCCTCGGACGTGCAGGCGGACAGCAGCACGTGGATCCCGGGCGGCTCGACGCTGGTGTACGACATCACGCTGGTGGACCTGCACCGGCCCAAGTCCACGACGTAGCGCGGCGTCATCGCCGGCGGCGCGGCCCGGTGTTATGTTGTGTTGTTGGAACGCGTTCGCGGAACGGGACAAGGAGCTATGGCGAAGCAGGAAGCGATCGAAATGGAAGGGGTGGTCACGGAAGTGCTGCCCGACCAGAATTTCCGGGTGGAGCTGGAGAACGGGCACACGGTGCTCGCGTATGCCTCCGGCAAGATGTCCAAGTACAAGATCCGGGTGCTGGTGGGCGATCGCGTGACCCTCGAACTCTCTCCGTACGACCTCTCCCGCGGCAGAATCACTTACCGCCACAAGTAAGCCGGCCGTCGGCCGGACGGGCCGCGGTCCAGTCGGGTGCGGCGTGCCCCGTCGGCCCCGGGATGCGGAGGGCCGCCCCGCTTGGCAGCGTGGCGGCCCCGGTCTCCCTGCACGTGGGATCACCTGTCCGTCAAGCGTCGACGCGCGCGACGTTCTCCGCGGCGGGTCCTTTCTGCCCCTCGACGATATCGAACTCCACCTTCTCACCTTCGCCAAGGGTCTTGAAGCCCTGGCCCTGTATGGACGAATGGTGGACGAAGCAGTCCCTGCCCCCGTCCTCGGGCGTGATGAATCCGTAGCCCTTGCTGTCGCTGAACCATTTCACGGTCCCGGTGGTGCGCATCCTTCGCCACTCCTCGTGTGAACTCGGGCACATGCCCGACTGAACATACGCGGGCTCTGTTGACGCCCCCCGCACTGGGCGTTGCGCCGACCCGTGGTCTACGGCTCGGCCGCCGGCCGCACCTGCCTACTCGGTTCCGGCCAGCGTGATGTAGGTCTCGTCTTCCACCTGGATCAGCACCCGCCGATTGGTGGTGCCGCAGTCCGGGCAGTAGGCGTGCTCGTCGTCCAGCACTTCCATGTCGGTCACTTTGCCGCAGCCGCTGCAGGGGAGCCGTGTGGTTTCCCACTGCTGGTGGGGCCGCAGCCCGCTCCGGGCGAGCCGCACGGCCATGACCATGCGCGGCAGGCCGGACAGGGCGCAGGTTTCGCGATCGCCGCACTGGTCGCCGAAATCCAGGCAGACCAGTTGCGGCGAGTCCGGCAGGGTGGGTTGGCCGCCGTGCAGCGGCAGCTCGGTGGTCGTGATCCGGGCCTGTCCCTCACAGGCGGGGCAATGCATCCGTTGAATACTCATGGGGGTCCTTCCTGACCGCCGGACCGACGACGGGCGTCAGTCGGCCTCCGGCTGTTCGCGGTTTGCGAGGTTCTTCTTGAGCGTTTCGGCGGGCACGGCGAACAGTGGGCACAGCGCGCCCGTGCAACTGTCGCCGTGCTCCAGGCAGATCACGGAGGAGGGGTCGAACGGGCCGTCCAGCGCGGTGCCCGGCTTCATCATGACCCGTACCTGCCGGTCGCATGCCGAGCAGTAAGCCCAGTGAATCTCCATGGTTCCCTCCTGGTTACGCGGAATTCACGATCTCCGAGCCCGGCGCTGCGCGGGAAAGCACGTCGACGGCGTCGGTGGCCGACTGGCCGAACACGGCGGTCGCGCCCGCATCGGCGTCGATGCAGCGGTCGGCGGCGACGCTCACCGAATGGAAGGGCGTGCGCCGCGGCGCGGCGGTGGACGGATCCAGCAGGTGGCCGTACCGCCGCCCGTGGTACGTGAAGTACTGCTCGTAGTCGCCGGACGTGGCCACGGCCCGGTCGCTCATGTGCAGGGTGGCGATGATGCCGGTCGGGTCGAACGGCGAGCGCACGCCCACCTCCCACGGATCGCCGTCGGCGGAGCGGCCCATGGCGTACAGGTCGCCGCCCGCGTTCACGAACGCGTTCGTGATGCCCCAGTCGCGCAGGGCGGCCACGGCGCGGTCCACGGCATAGCCCTTGGCGATGCCGCCGAGGTCCAGGGCCACATCGCGGTTACGGAACACGACGACGGGTGAGCCGGCATGGCGGTCGACGCCCAGGTCGCGGTAGAACGCACGCCCGGCCAGGCGGTGCACCGCCGTGGTGGCCGGCGGTTGGCTCTTGTCGTCCACGTCCCACAACTGTACGGCCTCGCCCAGGCACGGGTCGAACGCGCCGTTGCTGGCGTCCGCCCAGCGCAGCGATGCCGCCAGCACGGCGGCCGTCGCATCGCACACGGGCACCGGGCCCGCCGCCGCACGCGCGTTGGCGCGGCCGATGTCGGAATCCCGGCGGAACCGGCTCATGGTCCGATCCACGTCGTAGAGCTCCTTGAGCGCCGCGTCGATGGCGCCCTCCGCGTAGCGCGTGTCGTGGTGGACCACCGCCACCTCGGCGATCGTGCCCATGACCGGCACCGTGCGCCGGACCAGCCCGCGCTGCACGCGCGGGCCGCCGCGCGATTCGGCGACGCCGCGCACGATGCGCGGCAGGCCGCCCACCACGAAGGCACCCAGTCCCAGGGAAATGAACGCGCGTCGGCTGGGCAGCGAGCGTTCCGGCTGACCATGCGGAGTCGCGGTGCGCGCGGAGTTCTGTTCGGTTTCAGGCTTGTTCATCATTTCGAATCCAGCTCACAGGATCCGTGGCACGTCGAGCAGTCTCCGTCCCCGGAGCAACTGCCGCCGCGCGGCCGGATCGCGAAAAACAACGCGGACAACAAAACGAAGGCGAGAACGCCGAGGAGTTCGTGGATCATGATGTTGCGCTGAACAGTCCGGCGAATCCCATGAACGCCAGCGACAGGCTGCCGGCGATGATCATGACCAGGCCCATGTTGCGGGCCATGGCCGGCACGTCGGAGAGATCCGTCTGCTGGCGGATGGACGCCATGAGCACGAGCGACAGGGTCAGGCCGGCCCCGGCGCCCAGGGCGAAGAACAGGCCTTCCAGCAGGCCGTAGCCGCGGTTGGTCTGGAAGATCGCCATGCCCAGGATGGCGCAGTTCGTGGTGATCAACGGCAGGTAGATACCGAGCTGCCGGAACAGTGCCGGGCTGAACTTGTGGACCGCCATCTCGACGATCTGGACCAGCGACGCGATGACCACGATGAACGAGATCAGGCGCAGGTAGGGCGCGCTGGCGAGGATATAGGTGTTCAGGAACCACGTGGCGAGCGACGCGATGGTCATGACGAAGATGTCCGCCAGGCCCATGCGCAGCGCCGTGGCCACACGGCTGGACACGCCGAAGAAGGGGCACAGCCCGAGGAAATACGCGAGCGTGAAGTTGTTCACCACCGCCGCGGACACGAAGATCCAGACCAGGTTGCCCATCAGGCGATCCTCCTCTTCTGCGCGGCGACGCCGTGCGGCCACTGCCGGATACCGGGCTGCTCACCGCGCTTGCGCCACCAGCTGAAGAACAGCAGGTAGAAGCCGATGGCGAAGAAGCCGCCGGGCGGCAGGACGAAGACGAGCCAGCCCTGGTAGTGCGGTCCGAACAGCGGGTGGCCGAGGAAGGAGCCGCTGCCCAGCACTTCCCGCATCGTGCCCATGAGCAGCATTGCGATGGTGAAGCCGATGCCGGTGCCGACGGCGTCCAGGATCGACCGCCCCACCCCGTGCTTCGCCGCGAACGCCTCCTGCCGGCCCAGGATGATGCAGTTGACCACGATCAGCGGGATGAACGCGCCCAGCGCCTTGTGGATGTCGGGCGCCACGGCATTGAGGAAGAAATCCGCCATCGTGACGAAGGTGGCGATGATCAGGATGTAGGCCGAGATGCGGACCTCGTTCGGGATCAGGCTCTTCAGGCTGGACACCAGGGTGCTGGAGCCGACCAGCACGAAGAACGTGGCCGCCGCCATGGCGATGGCGTTCTCCACCGTGTTCGTCACCGCCAACGACGGGCACAACCCCAGCAACTGGATCAGGACGGGATTCTCTTTCCAGATGCCGCGTACCAGGTCTTCGCGCGGAGTCGTCTCCTTCATCGATCGCCCCCCTTCGAGCCCTTCGAGCCGGACCGGAGCAGACGCAGGCCTGCACGACTGGAGGTGAGTGCCCCGCTCTGTCGCCCGGCCTGCGCCGGCTCCGGCCCGCCGCTCGCAGCCTGCTGGCTCATGTATGCTTCCAGCATCGGGCCCACGGCCTCGATGCGGTCGTTGATGATCCGGATCACGGCGGTGGATGAGATGGTGGCGCCGGTGATCATGTCCACTTCGTGCTTGTCCCCCGTCCCGGACCCTTCCTTCACGCCCTTGATGGGACCGAGCGCGCCCGCGAACCCCTTGATGAACGCCGAGTCGGACGTGATCCGGTCGCCCAGGCCGGGCGTCTCCTTGCTGTCCAGCACGGACATGCCCAGCACCTGCTTCGTGCGCGGGTCGTAGCCGAAGATGAGCTGGATGATGTCCTGGAAACCGGGCTCCTCACCCAGCACCGCGAAGCCGATGGGCCTGTCGTTGCCGTCGTAGCCCAGGAAGACGCGATCCGCCTGCAGCGTGTCCACGCCGGCGGGCGCCTGTGGCGACAGGTGGTCGCCTTCGACGTACAGCGTCTGCATGTGGTCCGGCTGCTTCAGCACTTCCTGTGCGGCGGAGTGGATCACCATCGCCTGGTGCGCCACGATCTTCGGGTTGGCCCACTGGTAGACGAACACGATGGCGAAGCCCGCCAGCGCGCCGGCAATCGCCAGGGTGGACCACAGCCGCCACGCGGGTACGCTCGGCTCCTGCGCCGCCTCCGGCTCGCCCTGCAACCGGGGCTCCACCGTCGGGAGCTTCCGTTCCTCGCTCACCGTGCCTCCTTCGCCGGCCCGGCCGCCTTCGCCGGCACGGTCCCGAACACCTTCGGCTGCGTCGCCTGGTTGATGAACGGCACCACGGCGTTCATGAGCAGGATGGCGTACATGACGCCCTCCGGCAGGCCGCCCCAGACACGGATGAGCACCACCAGGAAGCCGATGCCGAACCCGAAGATCCAGGCGCCCCGGTCGGTCACGGGCGAGGTCACCATGTCGGTGGCCATGTAGACGGCGCCCAGCATGAGCCCCCCGGAAAAGAGCATGAACAGCGGGTTCGGGTAGCGCGTCGGGCTCACCAGGAACAGGATCTCCGAGAACACGATCACCGTGAGGAAGATGCTCGCCGGGATGCGCCAGTTCATGTAGTTCTTCCAGACCAGGTAGGCGCCGCCCAGCAGGATCAGGATGGCGGACGTCTCACCCAGCGAGCCGCTCACCGATCCGATCGCCAGGTGCCAGACGTTGGTGGCCTCGTGCTGGAACTTCATGAGCCCCAGCGGCGTGGCGCCCGTCACGGTGTCGGCGTTGGGCGACATGAGCGGCAGCGCCAGGTTGTCGCCGCGCAGCGCGCCGAAGCCGCTCATGACCTTGGGCCAGGTCGTGATGGCCGCCGGGAACGACGCCTGCAGGAACGCGCGCCCCAGCAGGGCCGGGTTGAACACGTTCTGGCCTATGCCGCCGAAGATGACCTTGCCGAACCCGATGCCGAACACGCCGCCGACGAACGCCATCCAGAGCGGGAAGCCCGGCGGCAGCGTGAGGCCGAGCAGCAGGCCGGTGATCATGGCGGAGCCGTCGCCGAGGCTGCCCCTGCGGCCGAACACGCGCTCGGTGAGCAGGGCGCCGGCCGTGGCCGCGACGATGACGAGCAGGGCGCTCACGCCGAAGAAATAGGCGGCCGCGCCGATGACGGGCACCAGGCTGGCCACCACCGACCACATGATGCGGGGCGTGGAGTCGGGTGCCTTCAGATGCGGTGAAGCGGAGAGCTCCAGGCGTGGATCGATCATGCGGCTTTCGCTCCCTGTTCCGCCTTCTTGTGGCGTCGGAGCATGGTCTTGCCCAGGGCGAACATCTGCGAGAGCGGGATGTTCGAGGGGCAGACGTACGAGCACGAGCCGCACAGCATGCAGTCCATCAGGTGATATGCTTCCATCTCCTCATACCGTCCGGCCTGCCCCAGCTTGCCGAGCCGGGACGGGTTCAGGAACACGGGACACGCATCCAGGCAGCGGCCGCAGCTGATGCACGGGTACACCGGCTTCGGCCGGATCTCGGCTTGTGTCAGCGCGACCACGCCCGTGGTCCCCTTCAGCAGCGGCGTGTCCAGGTCCGGCTGCGCGCTGCCCATCATGGGCCCGCCGAACACGATCTCCGCCACGTCGTCCTTCAGCCCGCCGCAGAACGCCAGCACATCCCGCAGTTTCGAGCCCACCGGCACGATCAGGTTGGACGGCTTCGTGATGCCGGGCCCTGTCACCGTGACGATGCGTTCCACCAGCGGCATGCCGGTCTCGAAGATCTCGGCGATGGTGGCGATGGAGCCCACGTTCTGCACCACGGCACCCACGTGCATGGGCAGCTTGCCGGACGGCACCTGCCGGCCCGTGACCGCCTCGATCAGCATCTTCTCCGCGCCCTGCGGATACTTGACCCGCAGCGGCTGCACGCGCACCGGCAGGTCCGGGGGCTGCGACTCCCGCAGCCGCTCCACGGCGTCCGGCTTGTTCATCTCCACGCCGATCACCGCTTCCTTCACGCCCAGCGTCTGCATCATGATGCGCACGCCGAACCACACCCGCTCCGGGTACTCCACCATGGTGCGGTGGTCCGTGGTGAGGTACGGCTCGCACTCCGCACCGTTCACCAGCAGGAACTCGATGGGGAACTCCGGCGGCGGCTTCAGCTTGACGTGCGTCGGGAACGCGGCGCCGCCCAGCCCCACCAACCCCGCCTGCCGCACCGCCTCCACCACCTGCTCCGGCGCCAGGCCCCGCCACTCGGGCACGAGGCGCGGCCGCGGCAACTGCGCCGACCAGCGCTCCACCTCGATGCGGATCGCCGGGCTCATGCTGCCGTCGGGATGCGGCCACAGGTCGACGCCCTGCACCGTGCCCGTCGCCGACGCGTGCACCGGGCTCGACACCCAGCCGTCCGCCTCCGCGATCTTGTCGCCCCGCTCCACGCGGTCCCCTTTGCGCACCAGCGGGATCGCCGGCTTGCCCGTGTGCTGCCGCAGCGGCAGCACGATCTCGTCCGGGTACGGCATGCGCCGGATCGGCACCTTCTCCGTCAGGTGCTTCGAATCCGGCGGATGCACGCCGTGCCGGAAGCTGAGTAGGCCCATTCTCTACCTCACCACAGGCAGCAGGGCGCAACCCCGGCCTGCGGCCGGCGTTGCTGCAGGTGGCAGCTCAACGTTCATCGTTCGGCAGATCGCCGCTTGAGCCGCTTCCTTCATCGCGTGCTCGCCCGTTGCATTCATTGCGTTTCCCGTTGCCGGTGCATTCCAGCTGCCCCGCGCTCTTCTCGTTCTTCCCGCCCGCTCACCCCGCGAGCCCCGAAGGCTCACCCCGCGAAGGCGGGCGCTCAACCGGTCCCCCGCTCACCCCGCGACCCCCGGAGCCGCCACCCGCTACCTGCAGCCCGGTGCGGCCGCAGGCCGCGCCGGCGCCCTGCGCGGCGGCTCCGCCGCCGCGCTAATTGAACGGCTTCGCCCGCTCGATCCACTTGTCCAGGTCCTTCTCCTTCGGGTTCACCGGATCACCCGGGTGGATGATGCCCGCCGGACACTTCTCCGCCGCCTGCACCAGTTGCGCGAACGTGCCGGCCTTCGCGTCCTTGATGAACGCCTGCTTGTTCTCGTTGTAGGAGAACATGCGCTTGTTCAGGTTCGTGCACTCGTTGCACGACGTGCAGCGCTCCGTCTCGATGTAGGGCTGCATGGACAGCCCTTCATCCTCTTCTTCCGCCTCCGCCGGCGCCTCCGCTTCCGCGGGCGCCTCGGCTACGGCCGTGGCGGTCGCCGGCTGCGCCGACTCTGCCTCCGCCGCCGCGGGGGCGGGCGCCGCGGGCGCGCCGCTCACCCCGAACAACTCGGCGACCGCGGCGTCGTCGAAGTGGAGCGGCTCGAGGCCTTCCGTGTGGTCCACGTCCTCGATCAGCTCGCGCACGGTGCGCCCGCCATCGGCACGGATCAGGCCCTCGGCCAGCTTGCGGGCGATCACGGCCGGGTACGTGGCACGCAGGTCGGCGAGCTTCTTCTCATACTCCTTGCGCAGCGCCTCCGCGCGCGTGTCGAACTCCGACTCCAGCTCGCCGGCGATCTGGTCCTTGACCCAGTCCGGGATCTTCAGGCCGGCCAGCTCCTTGAGCTGGGCCCAGAAGAGCAGCCGCTCCTCCGACAGCTGCACCATCTCCGACGAGACCTGCACCCGCTCGAGGTGCCGCTCGTCATCGATGGCCCAGATGAACGGGACCTTGCCCTCCCGGTCCTCGCGCCCGAGCTGCATGAACTCGTGGAAGACGACCATGTCCTCGTTCCACTGGTCCTGCGGCACCGTGCGGAAATGCTTCTTGAAGCGCGCCTCCACCGCCGCCCAGTCCGGGATGGTGACCGGCAGCTCCATTGTCTGCTCGGCGCCGTCGTCGTCCAGGTAGGTGAGCTCGTACGTCGGCCACACCTCCTCGATCTCCGGGTTGCCGCCCAGGTCCATGCAGTCGGCGATGGTCGCGCCGCCATCGGGGTCGTACGTCATGAACGGGAAGGCGCGGCTCTCCAGCGCCAGCTTGGCCGCCGTGGGCGCCCACTCGTCCGGCAGCCCGTGCTCCACGGGGCACGGCGCGTACAGGTTGATCACCGCCGGCCGCCGCGAGCGCAGCGCCTTGATGACGCCGCCCATGAGGTGCGACGCCGACGCCTGCGACGTCTGGTGCACGAACACGCCGCGGTGCGCCAGCGCGATGAGCGCCAGCTCCTTGCGCGTCTCCTGCTTGCCGTGGATCGCCTTGCCGTAGGGCGACATGTCGGCCGACTGACCCGTGTAGGTGCCCGTGCTGGCCTGGCCGCCCGTGTTGGAGTAGACCTGCGTGTCCAGGATCACGGCCCGGATCGGCTTCCCGGACGCCATCATGCGCGACAGGTTCTGGAACCCGATGTCCAGCATGGCGCCGTCGCCGCCCATGGCCAGGATCGGCGGGCACAGGTCGAACTCCTCGTCCGTGAACTGGCGGTAGTCGAAGCCGGTGAAGAACGCCTCGTCCTGCGCCGCATCGTAGCTGCCGTCGGCCACCTTCTGCGCCCGGCGCACCGCGACGAACGCGTCCGCCATCTTGCGCATGTGGCCCTCGAAGATGCCGATGGCGATGGACGGCGCGTCCTGGAACAGGTGGTTCACCCACGGGAACGGGTACGGGTTGTACGGATACGTGCTGCCCCACACCGATGAGCAGCCCGTGCTGTTGGACATGCCCAGGTGCGCCCGGCCGTACCCGCTCGGACCCACCTCGTAGCGCCACTTCAGGTCCTTGAGCGCCTTCACCGCCCGAGCGATGCGCGCCACCTGCTCCTTCTGCGCATCATCCAGCTCGACCTTGAGCTCCACCTTGCCCAGCTCGGCCAGCGCTTCCACCTCCACGTCCAGGTCGCCCTTCCACAGCTCGCGCGCCTGGCCCTCCAGGTCCGCGATCAGGGCGTCCAGCTTCGCCACGAACTTCGCCACACGCGGCCGCATGACCGCCTCGATGGTGGACGTGATCAGGTGCACCACCGTCTTCTCGCCGCAGCCCATGCAGGCACCGTCGCCGCCCACCATGGAGCGGTACCGGTCCTTCTTCAGCAGCAGCGAGGACAGCACGCCGATGCCCTCGTCCAGGTTGGACACGTTGATGTAGCGGTCGTCCGTGTCCGGCAACGCCTGCCAGAAGTCCCAGTTCTGGCGCATCCGGTCCACCACCTCGTCCGTCTGCTTGATGGTGACCAGCGCCTCGTCCGGACACACGTCCACGCAGATGTTGCAGCCCTTGCACGCCTGCGGGTTGATGGTGATGGCCAGCAGGCCGCCCGTGCCCTTCTCCTTGCTCTCCGGCAGATCGTAGAACGGCGCCGTCTTGGCCAGCGGGAACTGGTCGATGACCGGGAAGACGACGGCGAACTCCTCGTCCAGCTGCGCGCGCCGGTCCGGGTCCCAGCCCAGCTTGTCCACCACGGTCGCGTACGCCGACTTCAGCACCTCGCCGAACCCCGTGAAGGGCACGCCCTTCATGATCTTGCGCGACTCCTTCGCCAGGTGCGGCGTCACCTGCTTCAGACGGTCGACGCTGCGACCCTTGGACGCGTACTTCAGCGCGCTGTCCAGCACGTCCTCCACGCTGTTCACCAGCCCCGGGATGGCCGCGTCCGGACACTGCACCCAGCACTGGGCGCAGCCCGTGCAATTGGACGGAACGAACTCCGGCACCTCGAAACGAATGTTGGTCATGTCGCGGATCGTGCTGGTCGCCGCCGGAATGGCGCTGATCGCAACGAACGGGTCCGCGATGCCGTCCTCGCCCATGTCGTACAGCGTGCACACCTGCTCCCAGAACCGGCCCTGGTTGCCGATGCCCGGCTGCGCGGCCGCGTTGTCCAGCAGCGCGGGGACCCGCGACACCGTCGGCAGCACGCCTTCCTCTTCCTTCTGGACCTCTTCGTCCGTGGTGACCTCGAACAGCTCGTCGAAGCCGCGGCGGATCACGCGGACGTTGGCCTCCACCACCGACGCGCCCAGCTTGCCGAACTTCTTCTGCATCTGGGTGCGGATGCCTTCGAACAACTGCTCTTCGTTGACATCGCCGTCGCCGTTGGCGGAGTGCAGCGGTGCGGTGCGGAAGAAGGCGCCCATGAACGCGGCGCCCTGCATGCGGTAGCGCAGGTCGGCGGAGGTGGCCTCCTCGGCCGCGATGGCGAAGCCGTCCAGGCCGTAGACCTTGATCTGCTTCTCGCGCGCCTCGCGCCGGGCGGAC
>Ga0102950_1000347_pt1 | contig 12737 bp, 36 predicted proteins | sample SalPon2A_B_D2_MG_FD_78505 | JGI IMG/M metagenome (GOLD analysis project Ga0102950, IMG submission 78505) | Soil microbial communities from South San Francisco under conditions of wetland restoration - Salt Pond MetaG R2A_B_D2_MG | ecosystem: Environmental > Terrestrial > Soil > Wetlands | place...
GTCCATTATCTATTCCTTTTAAAGTGGCGCCCACGACGGGAATTGAACCCGCGAATCTCTGGATTGACAGTCCAGTGAAGCTACGCCAACTACTTCCACGTGGGCATTAAGCTAATTTATCAATATCAAATAATACAGGTTTATCTTTACTCTTTTTTGTAGAATGATCTTTTTTTATTAAATAAAAAGAATTTCCAATCTTGCTTACTGAACATATTGGAGAAATTTTTGAGATATTTTCTTTCAAAACTTGTATATCTTTATTTGAACAAAATGAAGAAATTCTTACTTTCTTTTTTCCTTTATACATCATTAATATAGAAAGCCTTAATGCTTTCTCATCTACGCAATATCTTCTTGGTAAAAAACCATGAATTGTTATAAATGATTTTACAGATTGCTCTAAGTCTGCCATTTACATTCCTTTAAAATAAAATTTTTAGTGGCGTGCCCGAGAGGATTTGAACCCCTGACCAACTGTTTTGGAGACAGTCACTCTGACCAGACTGAGTTACGGACACGCAATTGGTGACGCCGACAGGGTTCGAACCTGCAAAATGTCGGATCGAAAGTCCGATGTGTTAACCGTTTCACCACGGCGCCATTTGTTAAAATTTGTTTAGACTTTTGATTTTCATTCCTGGTCGTACTTCATAAGAGTCAAACCATTCTTTAATAGTTATTTGCCTTCCTAATCTATATTCATGCTTCATAAGAAATGATAGAAGTTTTTCACATGATACTGGTAATATTCTACAAATAGATCTAACAAGACATTGAGAACATGGATTATTCATCTTTTATAGAACCCTTTCGTATGTCTAGAAATTATTCTACTTCTTACCTCATGCTCTGATATCCATCTAGCAAGGCCTAAACTGTTTCCATTATTTTTTCTTCTTATATAATTTCCAAAATATGTTAAATTTTGACATTGCTCAATACATGTAGCTTTTACTAAACAATTTTTGCAAGGATTTTCTTTAAGTTCGCTAACCATCGTTTTTTACCCCTAACTCATCCATTATAGTTTCAGCAAAATCCATTACATTTCCATTGTATATTTCACCCTTGTCATTGTAGATATATAATTCAAATCCCATATCTATAAAATATTTTAGTTCTTTTGCACTTTTTATTTTTTCTAGAAGATCAGTCATAATCTCTTCCTATATATAAGTGCCCTTGTTCAACCCATATTGTAACTTTTCTTTGGTCAAGCAAAGGACAATTTGGCGGGTATGATGTATCCGCAACTTGGACATTTCTAATATCTAAAAAACATCTAGAACCATTTACAAATGGACATACTTTACATTGTAAAGGTTCACATGCAGAAAGCAAAGACATAGTATCTTACTCCTTTAAAGTTGGTGGAGGTGCGGGAAATCGAATCCCGGTCCGCAAAAGTTCAATCTTTGAATCTACGATTATAGTTCTGCTACTATACATTCATTGGGGCAGGGCAGAACATTCCAATGAAGGGTCGCAATTTCTTTTTAAGTGCATGCTCAATTGCTAATAGCATGTTACCGAGCTCCTTAGTCGACGTTCCATCTCATATCAGGAGCACAATGAGCGGAACGGAATTATGCCGCTAGGGCTAATTCAGTGTAGTAATCGTCTGCAGTTATTTTAGCAGTGGTAATGTTTTAACGAGTTTCATAACCAACCTCGAATCGCATCTCCGATCTCTTATCATTCACGTCGAAACCTAGTCACCCCCACAAGTTATATAATAAAACCATATCTTTTAATAAAATCAAGTCTTGTTTCACACTCTTCTGTACAAATGGGGTTTACTATACATTCTAAACAAGGACATTTTAGATGCATACATTTACAAGATAATGATATTAAAAGAGAATAACAATATTTACAAATTGGAATATTTACTCTTGATTCCATTTTACTAAAATACTTTTAATAAAATTCCCATCAGAACCAGGGAACTGTTTCATTATTAATCCCATGGCTTGCATCTTATTTTTAAATTTACTAAAATCTATAGTTTTAATAAATTCAATAACTTCTTTCTCAGTTACTTGTTTTGGAAGATAGCTTTGAGCAATTTCAATTACATAAGAAGTCAGTTCATCACCAAGTTGTGAGATTTTAGTGCTTACAAGTTCTCTTACTTGAGATGGACCTTTATCTTTTACATCTTTTTCTTTTAAAAAATGTAGCTCATATAGAGTTCGTTCTTTTTCATTTCTTATATATTTAGTTAATAGTTTAACTATATCAGATTCAGTTGTATCTCCTGGTTTTTTGCCAAGAGTTGGAATCATGCTTATGATAGCTCTAGAAACAGCTTTTTGTGATACTGCTTTATCAAATTCATCAGAATTTATTTTATTTTCTTTTCTTAATTTTACTTCTAAGGTCATAGAATCTTTTAGATCATCTTTTATTTTCTTTAAAAGTTCGTTCATTATTTACTCCCAGGTTGTTCTTGGAACGATATTTCTTCTGCCCATTCTTGCTCAACAATAAATTTTTTCCCAGATGGGTCTTTTTCTATTTTTCCAACTAAAGCTTCTCGTTCTCCAGTTGCTGCTAAATATGTCAAGATTAAATATGGAGAACTATCTGGATGTTCTTCAACTCTAATATGGCCTGCTTTCATACTTTGTATTACATTGTCGTTACCATCCCCCAAGAAAACTACATTTTCAAATATATAAATTAATCCATCTGCTCGTAAAGTTTGTGCTTGGTATAGTACATAAGCAAGATATGCGTCAAAATTGTCTCCAGTATTTTCTACTTTTATAAGTGCGCAATCTTTAACAATATAATAGACTGATTTTATTGTTCCTTCTGCAGTTAGTTTGAAAGTATATCTTTCAAATAATTTTGTTAGAATTTTTTTTAGATCTTTATCCATCTATTTCTACCCTTCTACATAAGAATTTGACTGCATTGGTTTCTTCATCATGAACAATATCAACAATATTCCATTTACCATACATGTCCATAAATTTATATTTAAAAATATGTAAATCTTGTGAAGAATTTTCTGTTATTTCCATACTAGGAATTTTATTAAATTCTTCTTGACTAATTTTAATTGACCCCTGACCAATCATGTTAGTTATCATTATTTTCCTTTCGTTAGAGGGACAGATGGGATTTGAACCCATGTCCGGAAATTTAGAGTTCCCAGCTCAACCAGACTGAGCTACTGTCCCATCTTCATTTCTTATTTTCCATGCAATTTGATAAGCTTCGTTGGCTTTTGTACATGGTTCTAAACAGATAGTTCTAACTATACAATTTTTACATGGATAAGCTATTTTATAACAAATTTTAGAAAATATACAACAATCACAGGTTGCTCTCATAATAGGTTAAGCCTTTGAAAATGTTTACAGCTAACATCACTTGCTATTGCTGTAGTTTCATTATTTAAATCAAGTTCACGAAATTCAATAAACTCAATGTTTTCTTGTTTTAATTTATATTTTAATTGTTCTAGTTTATCTAGATTTTTTACACCCAAGTATATTAATGTTGAATTTTTCCAACGGAAAAAACGGCTGTGAAGCAAGTACTCTGCTACTGCATGACCCGCTTGCACAGCCATTTGAGAATTAGTTAAGTCTTTACGCACAATTACAAATAACTTCTTCATCAAGCTGACCTTCCCATTCTTCTTGGTATTTGTCTAACCAGTATTTACTTGGGTGATTTCCTTCATGAACAGTTCGTTCAATTTCTTTGTATGGAGTATTGTTAAAGAATGTACAATAAACTATATGTTTATGTCTGTATTCTCTACTCCACTCTGCAACCTTCCAACGTTTACATTCTTGTCTTACATTTTCAGGTTGAGCTTGATAAAGATGAGGTTTCCTTAAAGGCCGACACCTCTTAATTTTTTGTGCTAATACTTTTTGTTCTTCTTTGATTTTTTGTTTTAGTTCTTTCTTAGTCATCTTTCATTCCTCCAAATTTTTAAAGTTTTAAAAAAGTTATTTTAAAAACTTAATTTGGGGGATCTCTTTGATGACCCTATGGAGGCTGTGCTATCTAATCGTCATCCCACTCGACGTGGCAGCAATTATTATGATCGCCATCTTCTTCACAATGACAGGGTTTATTCCCGTCTTTGGCGTCATCTATATCACAAATGCCACCACAGCACTCCTTAGCTTTAATACGAATTTCCATTATCGTATTCTCCTTATTTAAAATTTTATATATGTTCTATACTTTGAACTATATTAGATCATTTTAGTGCTTTTCTGTTAATATCATTATAATATTGTAGAACAGATGTTCTGATTTCATAATTAGTTAACCATTCTACTACTGTTACTGGGCCAAAATTATTTTTTATATATGCAAAATAATTATCTAATTTATTGCATTTAGTTCCGAAACATGTTGTTTTTACTAAACAACTATTACAAGGATTATTGTTTAACATAATGAGTCCTTCTTCTTTCTATTTCAATTTCTTCCATTCTATGCTTTGAATACTTTGATTGATAGGTCCAATACAATGAGTTATAACCAGGATATGTTTTAACATGATTCCCTTGTCTTATAGCATCTTTTAGAAGTGTTCCATAATTTATTTTCTTATCACATACGCAAGTACAATTAATTTGTAATATACAGTTATCACACGGATTTTTCATTCCATTCCCTCGGTAAACCACAGTCTATTATATGCATGTTGTGTTGACCATCTTCTGATTTAAAGAAAAATGTTGGAGTGTTTAAGAATTCCATATATTGTTCAGCTATATCACTTTGTTTTGAAAATTTAGCAAAGCCAGAAATATGATCGTTTACTTTATTACAAAATATATATCGTCTATTTTTGCATACTGACAAAAGAAGACAATTAATACATACAAATTTCATTAGTCGCCTTTGCAAGATAATACTGGTTTTAATCTAGTAATTATTTTAGCTGTAGGTTCAATTGCTTTTTCAATAATCTTTGGATCTTTATATGCTTGTTTACATTCATCCAAAGGAAGTTTTGAAGTATAAATACCTTTCTCATTCATATTTTTCTTAGCTTCATCCAGGTTAAGATTTTCTTTAGCCCATCTTCTTGATCCAACCCTACCTGCTCCATGAGGTGCTGAGTAGTTCCAATTTGGATTTGATTTACCTTCACATATTAAAATTCCATCTTCCATATTAAAAGGAATAATCATCTTTTCATTTTCATATGAGGATATAGCACCTTTTCGTATTATCAGATCATTAAAGTCTATATAATTATGCACAGACTCAATTGTTATTTCTGGTTTATAATTAAAAATTGATGTTATCTCATTTAACATTATTGTTCTATTGAAGTGAGCATATGTTTGAGCAACAACCATATCAGTCAAATAATCAAACATTTCTTCTCCTTCTAGAAATGCTAGTTGACCTTTCCCTGCTTTTCGTTGATGATAGTTTGCGATCTTTAGACCAAACTGTCGAGAACCAGAATGAATTGTACCCCAAATGTCATCTTTATCATCTATACCAATTTCAATAAAATGATTTCCACCGCCCAATGTTCCAAGAGAATTTATCGTTCGATCATAATCCATATTTATTTGAGAACATTTATTTTTTAACCATTCTATATTTATTTTTACAGGTAAATAACTTGTTTTAAATTCTTTATTAAATTTCTTTGTAAAGTTAAATATAGCTTTTGTTGTATGTATATAAAATTCTGAAGTTATTTCTCTTTTATTTTTATGAACATTTGTACTAAATGGAATCCTTTCTCTAATTTGCTCATCAAACTCCTTTGGATCAAATGTAATTTGAGTTAAATTAAAAGAAAGCATACCACAACCAATATCAACTCCAATAACATTTGGAATTACTTTATTGGTTAGTTTCATTGTAAAGCCAATTACAGCACCTTTACCTGGATGTGTATCTGGCATAATAGATATATCATTTGTAAATGCTTCATGATTTAAAAATTCATATATTTGCTTTATTAAATTGCTGCCATCTTGACCAAGATCGTCAAGCATTATTTTTGCTTTTCCAAACTTTCCTTCATATTCTAGCATTATTACCTCTCTGGTAATACAGTTGTTATACAATTTTTTTCAGTATTAAAAACAACTGTAAATATTTTTTCTTTCCAATCTATTATATGTATTTCTTGCGTTACACTTTCTCGCATAACAATTGTTCTACTACTTATAAGGCTACATAATTTATTATAGTCTCTTTTATTTATATGAATGTTAAAACGTTCTAACATTCTTTGTTTTGTATGATTATAACTATATTCTCTATTTTTTATTGTTTTCATATTTTTCTGTACGCAAAGATCCCTTTTACAAGGTTTATGTAATTATTAAACAACTTACAATCATCTTCTGATATTGAACAAATAGGATTAACTATACAGCTAAAACATGGACATTCCATATTTTTTATTCTAGGTGGAAGAGTTCTACATTTTGGAATACAATGAATACATTCTTCATCTCTTCTACTCATTAAATTACTCCTTTGTGAGTTTAGCAGAATTAGCTTTTCATAGCTGATTGTTTACAGCTTCCTTTCCATTCGTAAGGATTGCGGAGTCAACTACTTAAGACATCTGAATGGAAGATATATCTTAAGATAGTATCTGCTGAGTGTAGCTCTTTCCTCTAAATTTAATGACCGACACTGGGACTCACACCCAGTACAACTCTTATGGTTGTAATCTACTCTGCTTGCGGAGCCTTAGGACGCTACAGACCCGAATCTTGCCGGCCATTTTCTTGACAATCTTGTATATCTAAACTATTCGAATATCCTTTATAAAATTGTTTATATTTTTTACAAGTATAAACACATGTACATTTTAATAAACAATCTGAACAAGGACATCTTGTATGGTAATGTTTAGCTAAATTACAATTTTCATAACTCAAACACCCTGTACAAAATACTTCTTTTGGACATCTTGGAACATAAAGATCATCAGTCAATAACATGAACTCCAGGATAACAAATAGTTCCATCTATTGGAATGTTTGTTTCAAAATAATCATCGTCAGCAATATTTTCAATATTTTCATAAAAGTATTTTAAATCTTTACTAGAAATACTGTCAGATACTCTTTCAGGTGTTTTTCCTCTTCCAATTGGAATTACTCTTTTTATAATAAGATCCCAACCACATTTATTCCAACCTTGCATCCAAACTTCTGCTTCCATTCTGGTTTTAAAAACCATAATTCCAAGAGTATTTGGATCAGCATATACATTTGTTCCTTTTTCATATGAACGGCCAAATGATGAATTTTTATGAACCATACAACTTGAATTTGTTCTTCGCTTTACAACTTTAAATTTTATTTTTCTCATTTTTCTTTATTTCCTCCGGATAGTATACTTTCTTATTAAATTCTAGAAATTTAGTACAATTAGTATCATCGGTGCATGCAGATTTGATTAAGCATAATAAACAAGGACATTTTTTAATAATTTTATTTTCACATTTCTGAATAGTACAATATTCATTAAATACACAACCCACGCACAAGTCCATTTTTTCCTTTTTAACGAAAAATATGGAGTATGAATAAATAAATATCCATACTCCATCTTTTAATGCTGGGGAAGAAAACTGGTCAATCTCGGCAAGATTTTATCGGGTTTCCCACCAGTTATCCTCTAGCCTATTCATTTTTACCCAGCAAAGATTATGTGGTGAGGGTGCAAGGATTTGAACCTCTCGTCGTACGCACTGACCAATTTAACGACAACTGGGTTACAGCCAGCCGGCCAGAAACACCCCCATTATTTTCTATGAGAATTAATTACTTCAAGTATTTCTTCATCTGAATACTGCCCAAGTTCTTCAAGAAATATTCTCATGACCTGTTTTATTTGTGTTATGTCAACTTCTCGTTTTCCGCCTTCTTTTTTAGCTACCGTAACAGCTAATTCATTAAGATTTATTTTCATCTACTTTTTCCTCTATGTTGTCTAATGTTTCTAATTGTATGTCTTGAACAATTGATAACCTCTCGAGTTTTTCTACCAAATCATCTAACCGTTCTTGAACTTGTCTCACTTCAACTTCAGCTTTCAGATTTACTTGATAGTTATGTTGCGATCTGGCTCGATCTTTTGCTTCTTGTCTATTTTGGCTCATCATAATAATTGGAGCTTGAATAGCAGCAAGACATGATAGAACTAAATTTAATAAGATAAATGGGTATGGATCAAATGCTTTAGTAAATAATTCAATTGAATTTATAATAATCCATACAACCAGAACTGTTGAAAATGTAATTATAAATTTCCAGCTTCCACCAAATGATGCTAATTTATCTGAAACTCTTTCTCCAAAAGTTGGATCTTCTGTGTATTGGTCTTCTGGAATAGAAAGAAATCTACCATTTGAAACACTTTTTGATACAGTTTTTTCAAGTTCAGAAGATGGACCTTTATCAGCTTCAATTAATGAAGTTATATAGTCATATCTGAATTTTGTTAAATCCTTCATACAAATAGATTTTTCTGGACTTATACTATATCCTTTATTTTTGATTAAAGCTGCTACACCCGGTCTAACTCTTGTGAATTTTATAAGATCGCAATCAGTTCCACAAACGGTACATAATTCTTTACTACAAGAATCTGCCATAATTAAGCACCTCTCTAGCAACTAATCAGAATTCTTTAAATTGCTATTGTCGTGCTTCACTTGCCCAAACTTCTTGATCTAATTAGCCTTATTTTTCTTTTTGCTCATAATATAAAGTACTACATTTGAAAACTCATCAAATTCGAGTACTTTCTCTTTATTATTTGTTCTAGCAAAATATTTAAAAAACAAAAACTTTTTTTGAACGCGATACTTGTTATTTTTCTTAACTATACAATATTTTTTTCTCCCAGTATCGCGTATTGCGTCCCCACTTTCATAAGTGTGCCCTCCTATTTTAGAATTGTGGATATATACTTATGTTTTCTTTCTCCAGCTCTATATGTTATATAAGAATTAACTTCATTTACATATTTACAAAAAAGTTTGCATGTAGTTATGCATACAATTTTAATCATACAATCTAAACATGGACACAGCCTTATATTGTATCCTGGAACTGATGCAGCAAGACACACAACTCTTTTGGATTTTATATCTATACATTTTGAATTACAACCAATACAATCTTTAGAGTTGAGATTTGAAATCTTTATGTAGCTCATGTAAACACCCTTTTTGAATACACCATTTTGTAACTTTATTTTTTAAATAAACCAAACCACAGTATTGACATACTGGCCAAGGTATTCGTTTTATAGTTTGAGGTTTATGATTTTCAAATTTATATGATTCTTTTACATCCTTAATTTCAGCTGAAACCCAACCCATCAATGATCCTTTTTTGGCATCATTCGTTCAAAACCTTTTTGTTGTAAAAGCTCTACTTTCTTTTTAAAATTTTTCTTTATATCTTTATTGTACTTTCTAGTAGCTTGCTCACGTAATTCATGTATATACAAAGAAAAATTTACAAGAGCATGACCAAATTTTTCTGGGTTTTTCTCAACTAGTTGCAGACATTCATCATGATAAAATATTCGTTTTCCAATTTCACCATATATTCCATATTTACACACTGAAGTTATAATGCCGCTTTTTTCTTCGCAGAAGCAACATTTCACTTTTCCAAAAATTACTGCCATATTCAATCCTTTCAAAGTGGTAGGGGCGGATGGATTTGAACCAACGACTTGCTGCTTGTAAAACAGCCACTCTCCCCCTGAGTTACGCCCCCATTTACAATATTTTACTCTCCATTTTCTAATTTTATCTTAGCAAATTCAGCTTGTTTTAATTTTTTTTGAAAATACTTTATTCTTTTATCTAAAAGAATTTTCATTTGTTTAAAATGTTTTTTAGAATGTTCTTCAAAATCTTCCCAAGTTCCACGAGGATTTGGAGATTGTTCAAATGCTTTTTTGATATTATCTTTATTTTCTTTCCACCCTTTTTCAGTTAGAAACATAAAACCACTTTCTTTTCCTAACGCAGGTCCTTTAGCATTATCTGCAAACATAAACCATTCGTCAGGAAATTCTTTAATTTGATCTTTAGGAATATTATCATCATCTGTTATAACATACGATGGAACCTGTAACGTTATATAACCCATTTTTGATAAATATATTATTGATTCTTTAAGTAATTTCATCATTTTTCCTTTTTCAGTTGTTTAAATTCTTCTTTTGGACAATATTTCCAACCATGATTATCAACTAGTTCACTTGCTTTTTCATCACGAACTCGTTTAACCTCTTCACCTTTTTTAACACATTTCATTATTTGTCCTCCACCCATTCGTATATTGTTTTTTCAAGACACATACCTAAAAAGTATGATTTTACTACTGATTCAATTTTCTCTTTATATTCATCAAAAATACTACATGGATAACCTTTATCAGTAATAGATCTAAAACCCAATTGTCCACGTTTAACTTCAACTTTGCATTGTAATAATTTAGTCATATTATAATCAGCATCAAAATCGTTTATAGTTAACATGCCCAATGCTGTTTTTAAATAAGGACTAACAAAATCCCACTCAACTTCAATTCGAATCATTAATTTACCTTTCAAAAGTGGCGGAGGGTAGACGAATCGAACGCCCAAGTGTTACCTCGCCCACGGGTTCAAGCCGTGTTGCCGACCATTCAGCGGTACCCTCCATATTTTTTATCCAATCCCAAAACAAACTACGGTTCTATAATTTTCTGGTTTGCTTGGAATAGGTTTATATCCATTTTCTTTTTTATTCCATTTAAACCAGAACTCTTTTCTATCAATACAATAAATTCCTTCTTTAACTGCTTCAATTACACAATAAGGATAATAACCTTCTTCATAAATATCCCCATGATTTTCTTCGACTGCAGTTATAGCATTTACTAGATTATAATAGAAACCAACACAACGAGGATTTTTTACTGGATCTTTTCTTACTGTAGTTATAGTAAATATTAGTCTATTTTTATTTGAAAAATCGTATTCTTCTTTCAAACCGCTTCCTTTTTAGTTTGTGAGGAATTGTAACTCTTGATTCTTCCTCGGAATTTTTTTATGTCTAAGTTTAAAAATTTTGCTACAAGCAATATTTTATCAAATAATATATCTGGATCATCGTCTTCAGATAGACGTGCTTTTACTTCTATATTATCATAATAACCTATTGTCACATCTTTATATAGATCATTTTTTTGATCTAAAAATTTTTTTGTATATGTACATCGGTTACATAAATTTACTAAAGACCATATTTCAGTAACTTGACCTATACATACTGATCTTACTAAACATTTTTCACATGGACATTCCATTCTATTTTGCCTTTTTTCTGGCGGAGAGGACAGGATTTGAACCTGCATAGCTGTTTAGGCTAAACTGGGTAGCAACCAGCTCCAGTACCGGGTTATGGTTACCTCTCCTTAATGATTAAAACTTTTTATGTATTTTGCTACTACATACAGTCTTGCTTCAAGTTTTGCACTTATTAGCGATGTATATCCATACTTACTACACTTTAAAAAATCTTGAATTATTGTACAAGATGCAATTACATCTGACACATTTTTATATTTGCATATTGGCAGTATTAAACAATTTTCACATGGACATTTCATTTTCGAGCCACCCTAACATGCTCAAATACAGGGATATATTTTTTTACTAGTTCTAATCTAACTTCTGCAACTTCACCTTTATGTATTATAAAATAATCATCTATAGTAAGAAAGTTTCGAAGAAGCGAACATTTTCTAAGGATAGATGAAACTAAATCAACATGAGGAAGATTCCTTTGACTAATAGAAATACATGTTGCTAATAATAAACAGTTTTCACATGGACATTTCATTTTTCATTATCTCTTTAATCTTTGATATTTTCTCTTTATTTCTGTTATATTTTATTCTCTTAAAATATTTACAATTCAATCTTCTATCGCTTTTAGTTCTTGCATCAAGTCTCTCACATAACCCGCCGCCAATACTATCATTTTTGAATTTGAAAAAATATTGACAACTCCCACAATTGTTATAACGAATTATTCTTTTTTTCATTTAATAATTCCTTAGTTTATCTTTAATTTTTTTCCTTTCTTTTTTTGCTCGTTTTCTTTTAAGACTTTTCTTTATAGATGGTTTCCAAATTTCCTCTTTTGTTTCCTTGTCATAAAAACCATTTTGAATAAGACCTTTTTCTTGCCTTACTCTAAACCATTCTGGACATTCTCCCCTGCCAACCATTTTTCCAGTTTTAGGATATGGTTTTCTTTGTGTTCTAGACATTACCAACCTCTTCTGAGTCCGTAATAAGACCAAACACTCCACTTTTTGGTTGGCTTTCTAACTTTTGGTTCCATGTCTCTCCATTCATTTTCATTTTTTGGTTCTTCTTTAAACCACCTCAAGAAGCAGTCTTTAGCTTCGCAAAATTCAGCATCATTAAGACTTTTATAACGATTGCGGCATTCATTACATTTATATTCTTTGATTTCGATTAAAGTTGGCATTTCATTTTTCTCCTACTCATAAGGTATATATTTTCCAACTTCTTGTAACTTTTGTTGTAATTCTTTATCTTCTAAATCTGACCAAAGTTCCATCGTTGGAGCATTTGTTTTTGTAATTATTAAATATTTCCATAATAATGAACATTTGTTTATAGATAAAATAAAATTATGAGGTCTATTACTTGTATGTCTA
>Ga0102950_1000349_pt1 | contig 12719 bp, 13 predicted proteins | sample SalPon2A_B_D2_MG_FD_78505 | JGI IMG/M metagenome (GOLD analysis project Ga0102950, IMG submission 78505) | Soil microbial communities from South San Francisco under conditions of wetland restoration - Salt Pond MetaG R2A_B_D2_MG | ecosystem: Environmental > Terrestrial > Soil > Wetlands | place...
AAATTAATGTGATGATTTCTGAAATTTCTCATGTCAAATTGAAAGATTTATTAAACGCTTATAAAGTGCAATCAATTGATAAATTATATATAACTCATATAAGCGATGAGGATGAACCGGAGCTTGAAAAATTTTATTCTTCGTTAAATGATATTGAAAAACAAAAAATAATAACTACTTACGACGGATTAACAATAGATTTGTAATAATTCATTTCTTTAATAAAGTTATAAAAAATAATATATTTAATGCATAAACTTAACTTATTCTGATTCCAAGATATAAAGACCTAAGCGAGATAAAAACACAATATTTTTTTAGAAATGACTGTAGAAGAATTTAAAAAGAAGTATGGTATAATAGGAAAATCAAAAGAGATTAATGATCTTGTTGATATAACTATGCAGGTTGCCGGCTCCGACATCTCTATTTTAATTTACGGAGAGAGCGGAGTAGGTAAAGAAGTTTTTGCAAAGGCAATTCATTCATACAGCAGCAGATCGGATAAATCATTAGTCAGCGTAAATTGCGGAGCAATTCCGGAAGGATTACTTGAAAGTGAATTATTCGGACATAAAAAAGGTTCATTTACCGGTGCAGTGGAAAGCCGCAAAGGATATTTTGAAATTGCCGATGGCGGTACTTTATTTTTAGATGAAATAGCCGAAATGCCTTTGACTACGCAGGTCCGGCTGCTGAGAGCTATCGAATTAAAAGAATTTATGAAGATTGGCGCAGAGACCGTCACTAAAGTAGATGTTAGAATTATTGCAGCCACAAACAAAGATTTACAATACGAAGTCGAAGCTAAAAGATTTAGAGAGGATCTATATTTTCGTTTAAAAGCTGTTACTTTAAGTATACCTCCTTTAAGAAGGAGGAAAGGCGATATCGAAGAATTAGCAAAGTATCTAATTAATAATTACTGTACTGAAAATAATATAGAACCTCCTATCATTACCATTGATGCACTTGATTTATTAAGAAACTATAACTGGCCTGGAAATATAAGGGAACTAAAAAATGCAGTCGAATCTGCTACTACATTAAATCGTGATGGAGTTTTAAATGCTCAGACATTCTTACCTTTAATAAAAATTAACCAGGTTAATAGCGATAGTAGAAATCTGCCTATTTACCTTAAGAAATCTCCGGAAGAAGTTGACCGGGAATTACTTTATCGTGCATTGTTTGAAATCAAAAAAGATATAATGGAGATTAAAGATTTAATTTATCATCAGCAGATGGATGTAGTGGCAAATGGAAATCATGATACAGTCAAAGAAGTAGTATCGCTTGATCAAGTTGAAAAAGAAGCGATTATAAATGCCCTCGATCACAGTAGAGGAAACAAAAGAAATGCTGCTAAAATGCTGAAAATTAGTGAAAGAACCTTATATAGAAAAATTAAAGAATATGGCTTGTAAACAAGAAAATCTTAATCAGATTATACGTAAAGTTACAAATCTTGGTGTCTCTAAAAAGGACAGTAAAAATCAACCATATGACATACATACCAAAGTTATTATTCTTCTCTTGTTTATCACTTATTTGGTAAGTAATTTTACCGGTTGTTGTGCATATTCTTTTACAGGAGCTTCGGTTCCTAAGTATCTTAAAACTATTGCTATTCCTAATGCAGAAGATCGAAGCAGTTCAGGTGAACCTGGATTAAGCGAAATGTTCACCAGTAAGCTGACGCAGAAATTTATTGATGATAATACATTACAGGTTACAAATAAATCTAATGCCGATGCTATTCTTGAATGTACGATAACTTCTTTGAGTGATGTACCATCTGTTGTTGCAGCAGGTGAAAATGTAACTTCCAGAAGAATTACTATTACAGTACGGGTTGTTTATAAAGACCTGGTAAAAAGAAAAACAGTTTTCGATAAAAGTTTTTCTAATTATGGTGATTATCGTTCTGGAGGATCAATAAATGACAGAAAGAATGCTATTGAAACTGCGATCGATCGAATAACCGATGATATCCTTCTGGATACAGTTTCAGGCTGGTGATAAAAATTTTTTATAGAAGGCTTTTAAAATGGATAATGTAGTCCTTATTTCGTATTTCGTTTCCCTGTTCGTACTTTTTGTTTTCGGCTTGCATGGTTTCATTATGATTTTTTATTACAACAAGTACAGAAATGTTAAACATACTGCAAAAGAAAATTTTGTCCCCTCTTCAAAAGTTACAATTCAGCTTCCTCTTTATAATGAACTTTATGTTGTAGACAGGCTTATCGATTCAGTATGCGAAATTGATTACCCAAAAAATTTATTGGAAATTCAGGTTTTGGATGACTCCACTGATGAAACAGTACAAATAGTTGCCCGGATTGTTGCGGAGAAAAAGAAGGAAGGGTTTGATATTGAACATGTAAGGAGATCCAGCAGGGAAGGTTTTAAAGCCGGTGCATTAAAAGAAGGAATGAGAACAGCTAAAGGTGAATACATTGCCATTTTTGATGCAGACTTTATTCCGCAGAAAGAATTTCTTAAAAAAACTCTTTCTTTCTTCAGTGATGAAAAAGTCGGAATGGTTCAAACCAGGTGGGAACACATTAACGGTGATTATTCAATATTGACCAGAGCCCAGGCTTTAGCATTGGACGGACATTTTGTAATTGAACAAACAGTAAGAAACAAAGCTGGATTCTTCATCAATTTTAACGGAACCGGCGGTATTTGGAAAAGAGCTTGCATTGAAGATGCCGGTAACTGGGAAGCTGATACATTAACAGAAGACCTGGACCTAAGTTATCGTGCACAATTGAACGGCTGGAGATTTGTTTTCTTAAAAGATTTTACTTCACCGGCAGAACTTCCATCAGAAATTAATGCATTAAAGAATCAGCAGTTTAGATGGACTAAAGGCGCCATTGAAACAGCAAAGAAAATATTGCCGTTGGTTTGGAGATCAAAAGTACCGCTTAGAGTAAAACTTCAAGCTACATTCCATTTAACAAACAACCTTGTATTTCCATTTATTTTGCTTGCTGCAATTTTAAATGTTCCGCTTATTTTTATTAAGAACAGCGGCCCGCATCAGCTTTATTTTGCAGTTATGTCTTTATTCGTTCTTGCTTTTGTCAGTTCATTCATGTTTTACTTGTATTCCCAGAAAGATATTAGGGAGGATTGGAGAAAAAAGATTGTTCTTTTTCCGCTTTTTATGGCAGGCAGTATGGGTTTTGCCGTAAATAATTCAAGAGCTGTTTTCGAGGGACTATTAAACAGAAAAAGTGAATTTGTACGAACCCCAAAATTTAAAGTTGAAGGCAACAAAGATTCCTGGCTTGGTAAACGATATACGAGTAAAAAACTGGGCCTTTCAGTTATTGTTGAATTAATAATGGCCATATACTGTTTTATCGGTGTAGCTGCTTCAATATATTTCCTTGAAATAGCAGCACTTCCGTTCCAATTTTTATTCTTTTTGGGATTCTCATTTGTTTCCCTAACTTCAATTAAACATGCTTTTTCAAAGGTTTAAGGTTAAAATTGGCAAAATCTTCAACTGAAATATTTAACAATAAAGTAAGTTTAATTTATGAGTATGATAAACACTCTCCTTTATTTGTAAGAACTGCAAATATGGAGATTGAACAAAACAATATTGAAAAAGCAATAGAGATTCTTAATTACGGAATTGAACAATATCCTCAATATTCCACTGCATATCTTATCCTAAGCAAGGCGTATACTTTAGCCGGAAATTATCCGATGGCTTTAAAAAATATTAAAAAGGGAAGCGATTTAATTCACTCTAAAAGAACTTTTGATTATTATCTTAGAGACCTTGAGAATATTAAAAAACAGAGATCTCTTTTTGAAAATAATTCTAGAAATATTTTTATGGTAGATACTGATGTTTTAGCGAATGCGAAGGAACCTGATTTATTTAAAGGTGAAGAAAAAGCTGTTGAAAAAAAACAGGTTTCGGTCGATGACAGGTTAGATCAAATTGCAAGAGAAATCTCTTCGGCTAAAATTCCTGAAGTAAATAATCAAAAAACATCAGTCAATAATTTTTTAACGAGTATTTCCAGTAAAAGTATGATTGTTTCGGAAACACTGGCTAAAATTTATATTACACAGGGTGAATTTAAAGAAGCCATAGAAGTTTATAAAAAATTAATAATAAAAGATTCCGGTAAAAAAGACTATTACTTGCAGAAGATTAGTGATCTGGAATCAAAATTAGAATCTTAATAAATAAATATCCCTCTTTTATCTTTTCTATTAAAATGACTCCTGGAATTATTCAAAAAAAATTAAAAAGAAATTTTTATACACGTGAACTGCTTATTGTAGCTAAAGAATTGCTGGGTAAAACTTTGGTGAAAAAAGACAAAGATCAAATTTTGTCCGGGAAAATAGTTGAAGTGGAAGCCTACGATGGTTCAATGGATGAAGCTGCTCATACATTTATAGGAAAGACAAAACGTAATGAAATAATGTTTGGAGTTGGAGGATTCCTGTATGTGTATTTTACATACGGTGCGCATTTCTGCAGTAATGTTGTAACAGGTGAAATCGGGCACGGCACTGCTGTACTTATACGAGCAATTGAGCCAATTAAAGGTATGAATGTATTGATTAAAAACCGCTTTAATAGAAATTTGGTAAATGAAAAAGAAAAATATAACTTAACTAACGGGCCTGGTAAAATTTGTCAGGCAATGTCGATAAATAAATCACATTACGGAATTGATTTGACGGGAAACCAAATATATTTATTGGATGCAACAAAAATTAGTGATGACGAAATTGTAATAACAAAAAGAATCGGTATAAAAAAATCAGTTGATTTACCCTGGCGGTTTTATATTAAAAATAATCCGTTTGTATCCAAAAGATGATTCAGCCAAAAAATATATTAATTGTTAGAACCGATAGAATTGGAGATATTATACTTTCTTTACCGGTTGCATCTATTATTAAAAAACATTTCCCGGATTGTAAGGTAACCTTTTTATTAAAAGAGTACACAAAATCATTGGTTGAAAATCATCCAAATGTAGATAATATTATTCTCATTAAAGAAGAAGGAAATAAAATTTTATTGGGTAAGAATATTAAAGAAATATCCCGGTATAATTTTGATTCTGCAATTATAGTTTCGCCTAAATTTATTACTTCATTAATAATTTTTTTATCCGGAATTAAGATCAGAATCGGAACAGGTTATAGATGGTATTCATTTCTTTTTAATCGTAAAGTATTCGAACACAGAAAATATGCCGTAAAACATGAATTGGAATTTAATATAGATTTGCTGTCAATTTTCGGAATAAAAGAGGAAATAAAACCTAATTCGGCGGAATTTAATCTAAAGCCGTCAATTGAAAGTATAAAATATGTAGAGAAAATTTTGTCTAGCAATGGAATTTCAAGCCACAAACCAATAATTATTGTTCACCCCGGCAGCGGTGGAAGTGCAATAGATCTTCCGCTTTATAAGTTCAAAGAATTGGTTAAATTGTTCTATGAAAAATTAAATGCTTCTATAATTATAACGGGCCGGGAATCTGAAAAAGGAATTTGTGAAGAATTAAAATTAAATGAAAATATAAAAAATTTTGCAGGAAATTTTAACTTATCACAATTAGTTGCCTTAATTAATAAATCATCTATATTTATTTCAAATTCTACAGGACCGATTCATATAGCAGCAGCATTAGGAAAATATATTATAGGTTTTTATCCAAAAATTTTATCATGCTCTCCTCAAAGATGGGGGCCATATACAAATAAAAGAAATATTTTTGTCCCTGAAATAAATTGTTCCAATTGTACAAGGGAACAGTGTGAACGTTTAAATTGTATGAACAGTATAAATATTAATAATGTATTTAACCAGGTTGATAAAATATATCAAGATATTCTTTTGAATGGAGAATTTAATGTCTAAAAAAATTTTAATTCTTTGCCTGTTATTTAGTTTTTTTACTCCCTTTATTTTGGGTCAAGGTACTGGTAACAGCAAATTAGAATTTAGAAAAATAGATAATAAAGCTTTTAAAGTCGGTGAAAAACTAACATTTGATGTTAAATACGGATTTGTTACTGCCGGTGTTGCTACAATGGCAATTCCAAGGATGAGAAGGATTGTCGGTAGAAATGTGTATGAAATTACATTTGATGTAAATTCGGTGCCAAGCTTTGATTGGATTTATAAAGTTAGAGATCATTATGAAACCTTTGTAGATGAAGAAGGGATATTCCCATGGAGGTTTGAACAGCATATAAGAGAAGGCAGTTTCAGCAGAGATTTTTCAGCATTTTTTGATCAGAGAAATGGACGCGCTAAAACTACCGGTGGTGAATACAAAATTCCACGTTATGTAAATGATATCGTTTCCGCATTTTATTATGCAAGAACATTGGATTTTAAAGATTTAAAAGTAGGCGATTTTATCCATCTAGAAAATTTTTATAAAGATACTGTTTACAACTTAGATGTAAAATATTTGGGAAAAGATCAAGCCACGGTACCTGCGGGAACTTTTAATTGTATAATCGTGGAGCCTATTATTGTTAAAGGCGGATTATTTAAAAGTGAAGGAAGCATTTTCATCTGGTTGTCAGACGATGAATTAAAAATTCCCGTAAAAGTTAAAACAAAAGTCGTAATCGGCTCAATTGATGCTGTGCTCACAAGTTATCAAGGATTGGCGGGACCTTTAACATCAAAAGTTAATTCTTCAAATTGAACCCAATATAAAAAAAGCAGAAATTTATTTTCTTTTTTATTTTGTACGCGGGTTAACTATAATTTCAATTAAATTATACTATATTTTATAATATTCCTTTTTTTATTTCAATAGGAAATATTTTCTCTTTTTTATATTTTGAATCTGCATATGGATGAATTTAATAATAAACCCGAAATACAAGAACCTGAAAATAAAGAGCCGGCTGAAAATTTTAACGAATATAAAATCCGGCCTAAAATTTCACCGATAGCTGCTGCTTTTATAGGTTTATTCGGCGGGTTTTTTCTCTATCAGTTTGTCGGAGGTCTGTTAACTCTTTTAATTTTTGGTATTAATCTTCAGAATGCTCCTGTTAATAGTATGAGATTAATGACAATGGCCGGGCAGATTCTCTTTATCTTACTACCTGCACTGATGTTTGCAAAATTCTTTTATGAAGATGTTACGGAAATTATAAGATTTAAATTTCCCAAATGGGAGGAGATACTTTTATTTACTCTCGGAATGATTATCCTTACGCCTTTAATTCAGTATTATCTTTCAATTCAAAATTATTTTATTGATATATGGTCGGCAAGTTCTCCATTTATTCATTCTGCAAAATCATTGCTTGATAAATTAAATGATTTAGTTGATAAAACTTATGGAAATTTATTATCTGCTCACACAATAGTTGGAGGTTTTCTTGTAGTAATTGTTGTTTCAATCGTTCCCGCTGTCTGCGAAGAAGTAATGTTTAGAGGATATATTCAAAGAAGTTTCGAATTTAAAATGAAACCTATTTGGGCCGCTTTAATTACTGCAGTTTTTTTCGGCTTATATCATTTTAATCCTTATGCATTACTACCTTTAATGGCATTGGGATTTTATTTTGGTTATGCAGCGTATAAAAGTGATTCAATTTTTGTCCCGATGTCGATGCATTTTCTTAATAATTTTGTAGCAGTTATATTATTTTTTATTTATGGTGATGATGATATAATTAATTCCACTGTAGATAAGAACTTTAAATTAGGCCCGGCTGTTATGATGTTTGCGGGCTTAATAATTCTGCTTGCAGGTGTTATATTTATTATTAAAAAATATTATTCGTCAAAAGAAAAAGTTTAGAGGAGGAGTTATGCCAGTATGCCCACATTGTGAATATGAATATGTTGAAGGAGTAACCATTTGTCCGGACTGCGGAAATTCTTTAGTAGATGAAAAATATTTTATAAAGCCGGAGGATTGGACTGAGGAAAATTGGGAAGTTGTATATACTTCCAGCCAGGAATATGAAATAGAAATGCTGAGAGATAATTTGGAAGGAGCTGGTATTCCGGCAACTATGTTATCTCAAAAAGATAGAAATTTTCCTGCTCCAGGTGATTTTTCAATTATAAAATTATTAGTTCATAAAGAAGACGTGCAAAGTGCACTTAACTTTATTGAGCAAGTAAAGAACCAATCAACTGACCAAGAAGAAGATCAATAATGGCAATTGGTAATACTGCCAAACGAGTTTTGGTATCAGTTATTGCTATCCCTCTTATTCTGGCCGCATGTTATTTCGGCAATTTGTATTTCTTCATTTTTGTATTGCTAATAGGTTTGGCATCCTTTTATGAATTTTCCTTGCTGGCTAAGAATAAGGGTGTTTCCGCAAATATTTGGATCGGTCTTTTAGCTGTAGCCTTTTTAATACTTAATCAATTTGATCTTTTGTTCGATACATATTCCTTTTTTCTTATACTAATTGCTGTTTTATCTTTAATCGAACTTTTTCGGAATAAAGATTCGGCGATAATGAATGTTGGAGTTACATTATTAGGAATATTTTATACCGGATTATTTGCAAGTTCGCTTATAGGAATTCGGGAATTTTATTCCGGTAATAACGATATGTATTTAAGAGGCGGCTTTATTATAATATCAATGTTTGCAACTATTTGGATTTGCGATTCGGCAGCTTTTTTCGGAGGAACCGCAATGGGCAAGCACAAACTATTTCCGCGCGTAAGCCCTAAAAAAAGCTGGGAAGGGGCGATTTTTGGCTTTATTTTTGCGATTATATCGATGATTTTGGCGAAGATGTTAATTGTGGAATTTTTATCCTGGAAGTCTGTTATTTCTATAGGAATTATAATCGGAATATTCGGTCAGTTAGGCGATTTAATTGAGTCGTTGTTTAAAAGGGACGCAGGAGTTAAAGATTCATCAAGCATAATTCCCGGGCATGGCGGAATTTTTGACAGGTTTGATTCATTATTGTATACGGCACCAATTATTCTAATGTACTTGAAATATTTTGGTAATTAAAATCAGATAAAGTTGAATTTATAATGAGCGTAAAAGAAAAAGTAAGTGTAATTACATTAGGATGTTCCAAGAATACGGTAGATTCTGAAAGATTGATGAATCAATTGAAGCTGAATAATTTAAAATTAATTGATGATCCAAATGATGCTGAAACAGTTATCATCAACACCTGCGGTTTTATTGAAGCTGCTAAAAAAGAATCCATTGATACGATTTTAAATGCAGTTGCCTTAAAACAGGAAGGCAAAATAAAAAAAATAATAGTGGCAGGCTGTCTATCTGAAAGGTATATGGACGATCTGGCAAAAGAAATTCCTGAAGTAGACGCATTCTTTGGAACTGAGAAGTATGAAGGTATTTTAAAGAATCTCGGAGGTGAATTAAAATATAACCTTTTAGGTGAAAGATATCTTACAACGCCTTCTCATACTTCATATCTTAAAATATCGGAAGGCTGCGATCATCCTTGTTCGTTTTGTGCTATCCCTTTAATGAGAGGAAAACATAAATCCAAGCCAATAGAAGATTTAGTTCGCGAAACTGAATTTCTTGCAAGGAATAATACTAAAGAATTAGTCATTATCGCTCAAGATACAACTGACTACGGAATAGATATTTATAATAAACGGATAATTCCGGAACTTCTGAATAAATTAAGTGAAGTTAAAGGTATTGAATGGATTAGATTAATGTATGCTTATCCATCAAGATTTCCGGATGAATTAATTGATGTTATTGCTGAAAATCCAAAAATTTGTAATTACGTAGATATTCCGCTTCAGCATATTTCAAATGATATCTTAAAATCAATGAGGCGCGGTGTAACTGCTGAAAGGACAATAGAACTTTTAACAAAACTTAAAAAGAAAATTCCAGGTATTACTTTAAGAACAACTTTTATTGTCGGATATCCAAATGAAACTGAAAAAGATTTTGAAGAATTGTGTAATTTCGTTCGGGAAATAAAATTTGATAGAATAGGCGTGTTTACATTTTCTGTGGAAGAAAATACAACAAGTTATATTTTAGGTGATCCGGTTCCGGAAAATAAAAAACAGAAACGTAAAGAAATATTAATGGAAATTCAGAAGGAAATTTCTCTTAATAAAAACAAAGAATTTTTGGGCAGGCAATTAAAAGTACTTATAGAAAGGGTAGAAGGAGATTTTTATGTCGGTCGCTCTTATAGAGATGCACCGGAAGTCGACGGTGAGATTCTAATACCGCTAAACGGCAATCAAATTAAAATGGGGAATTTTTATACTGTTGAGGTTGATAACTTTGACGAATATGATTTTTTCGGCAAGGTAATTTATAACCGGAGGTAAAAATGAGAGTATTTACTTTATATGTTTTTATTTTACTAATGAGCCTGTCTTCAGTAAAAGCTCAGACTGAAGATGCCGCTATGCTTAATAAACACGGAAGGGGATCTAAATTCTACCAGGATTTATTAGATTTTTCCTCCGGTAAAATTAATACTACCCGTCTCGATGTTTTTATTCAAGTTCCTTATTCATCAATTCAATTTGTCAGAGGCGATAATGGTTTTATCGGTAAATATTCTGTTACTGTTTCTATTTTTGATAGCAATAAAGACAAATTAATTTCCGAAAAAACCTGGAACGAAAAAGTTGATGTTAAAGATTACAATGAAACCAGATCTAAAGATTTGTATAGTTTAAATCTAAGATCCTTCTATCTTCAACCGGATGATTATTTTATAAGAAGTTCAGTAAGTAATGAGGAATCTTCAAATGAAGCTCCTATAGAAGAAATGATTAAAGTTCGTAATCTTTATTCCAATATTTCTGTCAGCGATATAATGCTTATTTCAAAAAAATCTGAGGAAGCCGGTAAAAGCAAAATTATACCAAATGTTTCCGGGAATGTTGCTACACAGAAAGACGGATTGCCATTATTTTTTGAAATTTATTCTGATACTGTCAGAAACCTCAAAATAGAATACATTATAAAGGATAAGAAAAAAGATCAGATTTATGATGAAACAGAAAACAAAGATGTCGACAGCGGACGAACGCAAATTTTTTATACTATAAGAGACAGCAGTTTCAGCTTGGGCTTTTATAATCTGGAAGTAAAAATTAAAGATGCAAATGATAATGTTGTTGCGTCTGTTGAGAAACCTTTCTTTTCCAGGTGGATTGGAATTCCATCAAGTGTAACCGATTTAGATAAAGCAATTGACCAGCTAATCTACATTGCTTCAACTGATGAAATAGATCATATTAAAGATGCAAAAACCAATGATGAAAAATTAAAACGCTACATGGCTTTCTGGAAGAAACAGGATCCTACACCGGAAACAGAACAAAATGAAATATTTGATGAATATTATGGCCGCATCGCTTATGCCAATGCACATTTTTCACATTACATTGAAGGCTGGAAAACCGATCGCGGTATGGTTTTTATTCTTTTAGGTCCACCGGATAATGTCGATCGTCATCCATTTGATCTGGATGCAAAACCTTATGAAGTTTGGGAATATTATAATTTAAATCGAAGTTTTGTATTTGTCGATTATACCGGCTTTGGAGATTACCGGCTGACTACTCCTTTAACAGGAGACTTGTATAAATTTAGAAGATGATTTGAAATAAAAATAATTGCTTCTTTTTGTAAATATTTTAAGAAAATTATTTTAGTTTTATATGATTTTAACAGTTACTCTTAATCCTCTTCTGGAGAGAAGATTAATTTTTAATAGCATCCTTTACGAGAATGAAAATAGAAACGGTAAAAGGGAACTGAAAGCCGGTGGTAAAGGCATAAATGTAAGCAGGCAGTTAAATAATTTTAACACAGACAATTTTGCTTTTACTTTTTTAGGCGGGAATAACGGAAAAGTTCTTAAAGAAGTACTCGCTAAAGAAGGTATAAAATTTTCATTTACTAAAATGAATGAAGAAACCCGCGAAGCTTTTGTAACTGTTGATGAATCTAAAAAGAAATTGTCCAATTTTTTTAGTTTAAATTCAAAAGTCTCGCTTACTGAGGTTGATGAATTTAAAAATAAACTGGAAAAGATGATTGAAAATTGTGAGATAGTTGTTTTTGCCGGAAGCTCACCCTGCGAAGAAGCGAATTCTGTTTTCCCTTATGGAATTGAACTTGCAAACAGGTACGATAAAATTTCAATTTGCGATACTTACGGCTCGCATCTTTCAAATTGTATTGAATGTTCACCTACTATTTTGCACAATAACATCCTGGAACTAAAAAAATCTTTAAATATTTCTTTAAATGATGAAAAGGATAAACTGGATTTTTTAGATTATTTGTACGGCAAAAATATTAAACAATCTTTTTTAACTGACGGGGACAAGGATACATTTGCATCCAATTTTGATTATCATTATAAAATTGAAAATCCGGCTATAGATGTTTATGATGCTATCGGCAGCGGAGATTGTTTTGTTGCCGGAGTAGCATATTCATGGCATAATAATCTGACGTTTGAAGAATGTCTTGCATTAGCATCATCTCTTGGAATTTGTAATGCAAAAAGTTATGATGTATGTAACGTAAAACCGTCAGAAGCAGAAGAAGTAAAGCCGCTCGTTAAAATAGCATCGACCGGGAAAAAGATGAAAACGATAAATGTCACTCCTCAATAAATATATTTTTATTCTTTTCATTTTAACTACTTTCCAAAGTTTTTCTCAAACT
>Ga0102950_1000351_pt1 | contig 12663 bp, 7 predicted proteins | sample SalPon2A_B_D2_MG_FD_78505 | JGI IMG/M metagenome (GOLD analysis project Ga0102950, IMG submission 78505) | Soil microbial communities from South San Francisco under conditions of wetland restoration - Salt Pond MetaG R2A_B_D2_MG | ecosystem: Environmental > Terrestrial > Soil > Wetlands | place...
AAAGTGTGCAGCCCGCTTCGACTTTATTACGGTTTGATAAACTTGAAGCCCGCAATCACCAATTTTGCATATACTCAATGTTGTGTGTCACTTTAAAAAAGGAAATCCATTTATAAAACGTACATTGATTTAAAAACATAAATATTATGAAAGTATTAAATTTATTCTTAATCAGTTTTATTATAGCAACTAACGTTGCTGTTGGACAATCAAGTGATGAAATAAAAATCAGACAATTAGAAAAACATTGGACTGAATTACTTAATAAGGGAGACACAACCTCTTTATTAAAAATCTGGTCTGAAAACTACGTTGTGAACAATCCAAATGGTAAAATTGTAACCCCGAAGGAAATTGTTGCACTTATGAGAAGTGGGCATAAATTTCCAATAGTTGAAAGGATAATTGAGAAAATCACGTTCAATCAAGACATTGCAATTGTAATGGGTAAAGAATTGCAACAACCGGTAAATATGACAGCTAACCATGATGAATGGATTCCGAGGAGATTCACCGATGTTTGGATAAAAACAGACGGGAGATGGAGACTGGCAGCAAGACAATCAACGCAAATTAATCCACAATAGAGTTACGTTGAAATAAATTATACTTCTGCTTATCTGTTTTAAGTTGAATAATATGAAGATTTTAATGCTATCAGAAGCTTTTCTTTTTTAGTAAATACTATCCAAGCACAAAATCAAAGTAAAGTGTTCGATTTAAAAACACTTCATATTTCGATACCGATTGGCATAATAATAAACCTGGCGATATTTATTCTACATTGATGCAGGCAATGAGAAATTTAAAACCGTAAGATAAAAAACAACAAACAGCCAACATAGGGCATCACTTTTTACCCTTTGGACTATAGTGGATATAATCGGAAATTTTAATACAATTAATTTGAGACCAGATAATGGTGCGCTTTGAGAGAACTATTTAAGCCTCAATGTCCTGCCATTTAGATACAGAGCCTTCGATAACCTAAACAAAACTCATCAGGTAAGGAGTATTTATCAGACTTATAAAATTTAAACGAAGAACTTTTATGAACGAACAAAGAGGTGTTATTTTTATACCAGGCGGCCAAATGTCAGGCTGGATCTGGAAAAGTTTTATTCCTTTAATTAAAAACAGCCAATGTTTAACGATTAATCAAAGGTTAGAAGAAAATTCATTAGACTCAAGAATATCATCTTCCCTGGCTGACTGCAGTAATCATGTTATAAAGAAAATCAATGAACATAACTTTGAAAGAATCATTATAATTGGCCATTCAATCGGGGGAATACTCGCAGCCTTGGTTGCACAACAATTAAAGCAGAAAGTTGAACATGTGGTTTACATTGCTTCTAATCTTCCTAAAAACAATACAACTGCAATTGACTCTTTTCCATTTTTACAGAAGCTAATGATAAGATCTTTTGTAAAATCACAAATAAAAAAAGAAAATGTACATGTTGGAACAGAGGCAAAATACTTTATTTCAAATTTTTGCAATACGTCTAATTCAGAAGTTATAGAATACATAAAATCTCAATATTTAATTACAGAGCCAATATGCCTGTTCAAAGAAAAAGTAAATTGGGATTATTCTATTGAGATTCCTCAAACTTATATCAGATTATTGAAAGATAAAACTATAAATAGCAACCTTCAAACTAAAATGGCAAAAAATCTAAATATCTCGAATGTTATTGATATTGAAAGTGACCATTTAGTGATGTTAAGTAATACTGACTTATTATATGACAAAATTAAAGGCATCATAAAAGAATAGGTAAGATTGGAGGAGGAAGACTTTATACAATATGTATATTTTACAAGGGTTTAGCTTCGCTGAGTTCCCTTCGGTCGGTTCAGCGGTATATGAATCATTATCTCCCGCTTTAATTTCGGTAACGTGGGATAACGCAGTCCACAATCCCTTACGAAATCATATTCTCAACTTTTTTGTGGTCGGTAAACTCCGGCTTCAGGTGGTCAGTTTGACGGGTTTTTGCAATTATTAAATAACCTATCTATCATATTATTATTCATATCAAGTCAGAATAACTCATTAAATTTCCCAGAGAAGTTATACGTGATTTATAATAATCACAAATATTAAATGCAATTGAATATTTATTACATTTGATGAAATACGGTTGTAATGAAGAAATCCAAACTCGAACAAAGAGTAAAAGAATTAGAGGCCGAATTAAGCAGAATAAAGTCTGGTACATCATGGTCCAATCCAATATCAACTCAAATCACCAATGGAATATCTTCTAATCTGTCCCTGATTATTGACAACTTCCCGGCGTTTATTTCATATGTAAATGTCAAAACGCTTCAATATGAATACGTTAATGCATACTATGAAAAGACTCTTTCGATTCCACGAAATGACATAATCGGGAGTAATATTGAAGATGTTGTGGGGAATGATATTTTTCAAAATAGCCTGTACCTTATTGAGCAAGTAAGGAAAACCAAAAGGACCATATCATTTGAAGAAGAGTTTGTCACCAAGAAAGGGAAAATATGGTATCATGGTGATTATTTCCCTGTTTTTGAGAATGGAGAAGTAGCAGGGACTGCAATTCTATGTTATGAAATTTCTGAACTCAAACAAATTGAACAGGCTAAAGAAGAAAGCGATGAGAGATTCCTGCAATTATTTCAACAAGCCCCGCTTGGTTATCAATCTCTTGATGTAAATGGAAATTTCATTGATGTGAATCATCGCTGGTCAGAATTACTTGGCTATAGCAAGGAAGAAGTAATAGGTAAATGGTTCGGGGATTTTCTGTCTGCGGAGTATAAAAAAGCATTTAAAGAGCGATTTCCTGTTTTCCTGAGAGAGGGGAAGATACATAGCGAATTTGAGATGGTACATAAGAATGGCAGCAAACTGTTTATCTCATTCGAAGGGAAAATTGGCAGTGATGAAAACCATAACTTCAAACAGACTCACTGCATTCTGCAAGACATAACTCAGCAACGGCTGTTTGATGAAATGCTGAGGAAAAGCGAAGCAAAATTGAAATTTTACATGGATAATTCCCCAATGGGTATTATCGAATGCGATTCGGATTTTGTTATAATTCGTTGGACTGGCGAATCTGAAAATATATTTGGGTGGAAAGCTGAAGAGGTCATCGGGAAGAGTATTTTAAATGGAGAATTTATAATTAGGCCTGATGGAGCCGGCTTAAAGGAATTAAAAGAAAAAATTGAGAAAGAAAAGCTAACGCAGATTTATTTTTGTAGCCACAATTGTAGAAAGGATGGTAAAATTATTGTCTGTGAATGGTATAATATAGTGTTAAGGGATGAAACAGGTAATTTAAAAACTATCCTGTCAAAAATATTTGATATTACTGAAAGAAAAGGACTTGAAGAAAAGATTACTGAAAGCGAAAAAAGGTACAGGACGATATTCGAAAATGCAGGTGATGGTATTTTAATTCTGGATTCAGATAAAAGGATCATTTCAGTAAATGAATCATTTGCGAGAATGCATGGTTATACTGTGGCTGAATTGTTGACTATGCAGCTTAAAGATCTGGATACAAAGGAATCATATGAACGAAGTGACGAATTGTTGTCCAAAGCCTCAGATGGTAGTCACTTTACTTTCGAAATCAGTCATTACAGCAAAAAAGGAGAAGTTATTACTCTTGAAGTAAATTCCAAACCGCTTGTGATAAAAAATAAGCATTGTTTTGTCGCTTTCCACAGGGATATCACTGAACGCAAACAACTATTAGGAGAACTGAAAGGAAGCGAAGAATATTTCCGTTCATTATTCGAAAAAAATCCGACTGCATCTTGTATAATAGAACCTGATGCCAGAATATCAAAAGTTAATTCCAGATTTTGTGAATTAACTGGTTACACAAGAAAAGAAGTGATAGGCAAATCATGGATTCGATTAATTCATGATGATGATAAAGAGAGGTTGATTGCCTATAGGCAGAATAGGTTTTCAGGTAAAAAAGATGTTCCAGATGGATATGAGTTTAAGTATTGCAGAAAAGACGGTGTAGTTAAGATAGGTTTGATATCTATTGTACTTTTAACGGATAACAACATATTGGCCTCTTTTATAGATATAACCAACCTCAAGCAACTCGAAAAAGAGTTAAAGTTGAACGAAGAATATTTCCGCACAATATTTGAAAATAACTCTGTAGCTATAGCCATTATTGAACCTGATTCAACTATATCAATGGTTAATAACAAGTTCAGTGAAATTCTTGACTACACTAAAGACGAGATATGCGGCACAATCTGGACTAAATATGTATTCAGAGATGACCTGGGATATTTAGAGCAATTTCCCCAGTCAAATGATCCGGATATGGCAGCACAACCTTATTCCTTCGAATTCAGATTTGTCAGGAAGCATGGTGAAATAAGACAAGCATTAATAAATGCAGTTGTGTTAAGCAACATGAAGACTATTGCATCTGTGCTGGATATTACTGAACGCAAAGAGATGGAACTGGAACTTGTTTATGCAAAAGAAAAAGCACAAGAAAGTGACAGACTAAAATCAGCATTTCTTTCTAATATGAGCCACGAGATAAGAACCCCCATGAATGGGATACTTGGTTTTTCTGAGCTTTTAAAAGAACCCAATTTAAGTCATGAAGAACAACAGAATTTTATAAATACTATTGTCAATTCCGGAGAACGTTTGCTCAATACAATCAATGCTATTATTGATATTTCAAAAATTGAATCAGGGATGACTGGTGTTGATCTTCGTGAGACAAATATTAATGATAAGCTTGATTTTACTTATACTTTTTTTAGACGTGAAACAGATGAAAAAGGATTAGTATTGTATTTGAATAAGAGACTGCCTGCAGAAGAATCATTTGTAAGTACCGATAATGAAAAGGTATATTCAATACTTGCTAACCTGGTAAAAAATGCTATTAAATTCACAAAAGAAGGTTCAGTAGAGTTTGGATGTGAACGAATTGACAATTATCTGCGATTCTTTGTTAAAGATACTGGACCGGGGATCCCGGAAAATCACAAGGAATTCATATTTGAAAGATTCAGACAAGGGAGTGAATCTCATGACCGAGGTTATGAAGGAAGTGGCTTAGGTTTATCGATATCAAAAAACTATGTAGAGATGCTCGGAGGCCAAATATGGTTTGAAAGTGAAGTTAATAAAGGAACTACTTTTTACTTTACAGTTCCCAGTAAAAGTGTGTCAGAAACAAAAATGGGAACAAAAGATATCAGTAAAATTGGGGAAAATAATGTTCAGGAAGGGAAATTAAAAATTCTTATTACAGAAGATGATGAAGTTTCATACTCACTTTTAATAAGGATGTTACAGGGAATAAGCTTAAAAATATTTCATGCAGTAAATGGAGCGGAAGCTATTCAGCATTGTCATGAAAATCCGGACCTTGATTTGATTCTAATGGATATAAGAATGCCTGAAATGAATGGGCTGGAAGCTACAAAGCAAATTCGTCAGTTTAATCAAAATATAATAATAATTGCTCAAACAGCTTTTGGATTTTCAAGCGATTGTGAAAAAGCCATGGAAGCAGGTTGCAATGATTATATATCAAAGCCGATAAATAAAAAAGTACTGATCGAACTAATCCATAAATATTGTTAGCACTAGTTTTTAATGATAATATTATCCTTTGAGGTGCTTAATCCCAACTTCCTTTTCAAATTCATGATAAATAGAAATGGGTATAGTACTATGTGAGAAAAACTTCTTTTTTTATTATGAAAACTTTACAAACGTTTATTAAGAAAAGTTCATATTTTACGAAAAGCCAGGACTCACTGATATACCTGGTTATTCTAATTTGCGGCTTAGGTCTAATAGGCTGGTTGACAGGGCAAAATCACCTAACTGCCTTTTCATCGGACTTCATTCCAATTCCTCATATTTCAATAATTATTTTTCTAATTGGCAGTATTTACTTGCTGACTCGATTAAAATATCAAAGTCAGTTTTCAAGGTGGAGATCAACTGCATTTTTATCAGTTTTACTCCTGTTTTGTCTTTATCTTTTACTTAATTCTTTATTCAAGTTCACTCCGGATATTGAAGAAATATTTATCATAAATTCAGTCAAATATAATGGCGCTATTGTCCGTTATATCTCGCCAATAAGTGCTCTTTTGTTTGTTTTGCTATGTATTGGAATGGTGGGATGTTTAAAGCTTAAAAGCCTTTTTATTAAGTATATTGGTTGTTATTCTTCACTCATGGTATTCCTGCTTTCTTCGATAATTTTGATTGCACACATATATAAAGCCCCAATATTGTACAATAAAAAAGCATTAGCTGTTTCTTTACCTTCAGGCATTAATTTTTTCCTTTTCAGCCTTACCCTGCTTAGGTATTATGAATTTAAAATATGGACATTTAATATTAAGCTTTTTGATAACAGGATTACTCGAAAATTGGTTAAATCATTTTTACCTGCCATTGTCTCCCTGATCCTTCTTGATGGTTTTTTGGATGCGAGAATTTCGATTTACAACATCAATCCGGCATTAAAATCGGCTATCGTTCTGATTATAGTCATTATAATTACAATAATCATAATTCTCACAATTTCATCAGATGTTGGAAATGCATTGCACAATAGTGAAAAGAGACTAAAGGAAAATGAAGAGAAATTCAGAACTGTAGCTGATTATACATGGGATTGGGAATTTTGGCTTGGGAATGATAATAATTTTATTTATTGTTCCCCTTCATGCAAAAGAATTACAGGATATGATCAGAAAGATTTTCTTAGGAATCCTGATCTTATGACCCGGATAATATATCCTGATGATTTTAAAAAATATGTTAATCACATTAATGACGAGAATAGTACAAAACCATGTAATGGAATTGACTATAGGATAATATCACGTTCAGGCGATATAAGATGGCTTACTCATGTATGTCAGCCTGTTTTTGACGATCATGGCTCAGTTATAGGAAGGCGGGGAACAGGCAGAGACATTACGGATAGGATGAATTCCGGAATCCAACTTCGGGAATTGAATAAAAAGTTGAAATCATTAAATGCAGATAAGGACCGTTTTATATCAATTCTGGGGCATGATTTGAAAAGCCCCTTTAATAATATTCTTGGCATTACTATGGTTCTGAAGAATGAATTACATACACTCTCTCAAGAGGAGACAGAGAATTTAATTGAAGCTTTGAATAAAACGGCGAAACTTACAAATAACCTGCTTGAAGACATACTAATGTGGGCAAGAAGTCAGCAAGGAAGTTTGCCATTTTTCCCGAAGACAATAGGTATTGCCGGTGTATGCCGAAACACAATTGACATCCTGAATATGAACGCATATGCAAAAAACATAACAATTTATCAGTCAATCGATGAAAAGATGAAGGCATACGCCGACCCTGCAATGCTTAAAACTATATTCCTTAATCTGATTTCCAATGCAATAAAATTTACTAAATCGGGTGGTAAAATAAGTATCGAGGCTAATGAAAATGCTGAGCATGTTACAATAGCAGTCTCAGATACAGGTGTTGGTATTTCACTCAATAATATTGCAAAATTGTTTGATATGACTCAGGTAATCACTACTAAGGGGACAGCAAAAGAAACTGGGACCGGATTAGGACTCTTGCTTTGCAAAGAATTTGTTGAAAAACATGGTGGTATAATCTGGGTTGATAGTGAGGTTAATAAAGGCAGTACATTTAAATTTACATTACCCAAAATAAATTAATAGATTTTCATAATTATTTATGAAATATATTTCACTATTAATAAGGCACATATTTCTGTAAACTGTTTTGAAATTATATATTTTGGACTACTGGTGGCAAAACCGTTTCATTATCTTCACAGCATTCATACACGCGTTTTAATTCCTTCTTTTGCTTCCTGGATAAATAATCCCCCTGTGGATCTTAAAAACGGTGTCAGAAAAGACCCGGCGGGCGGATATCTAATTAAAACGAACCTAAATAGCTGACTTGGATTACAACTACCATCCCCGATACCTTATACCGGCAAACTAATAATACTAACAGATGGCCTCACTTTTTCTACTGCAGCAGATATTGTATCGTTGTTAAACTATTTAACTAATGGTATACTGGTTGGGGAAAAGACCGGAGGGGGCCACGAAGGGAATACTTCTGCTTTGGATGCCATTTGTAAATTACCAAATTCAGGATTTAATATACAGATTCACCTTTAGGAATGCTGGACAGTGGTTCCACATACTAAAATAAAAGGACATGGGACCTTCCCCGATTATAATATAAAAAATAAATCATCTGATTGGCCCAAAGCGATAGATACTGAGCTAAATTTTGCTTTGAGTTTGTTTAAATAATTTCTCACATGTTCTGAAAGCGAAAATACAAATACGGACTTACGTAGTTTTATTATTTACTAATCTTCAAGAAAGAAAATCCAGAGAATCGGATGGTTCCTGCTAGTGAGATTGAAATTACTATCTGAGAGCATATTGGTAAGCATGATCAAACCAGATAAATAGGATTAAATATTTGATAAGTTACAATTAAATAGTTCATGACTGGGGTATTGAAAGTAATGGAAGAAAATAATTTTACATTTCCCGTTGATAATATTCGCTTGTGATCCACAGTCTCCCGGTTGTCCAGCCTCACATTCTCCAGTATGCTGATAATTAATTATTTGCGTTATCCTCATTTCCTTTGGATCAATTTTTCATTCACCCGGGCATAAAATCATCCAAATAACTTCATATTAAGAATAGTAAAATTTGTCAAAATCTGGTCGGTATTTTGATAATATGAGAACCAGGGTAGGATAGAGGTTTTTTCTTATTGTTATGCATATGATCAACAGATATAAACCTTATGTTATCACATGCATATCTTTAAATTGTAATAAAGCGAGATTGCATAATCAAATCCGGATAATTTTACTTTCAATTTAATTTGAATTTGCATAAATTGTATTGTTTTGTGAAGAGTGAGAGCCAGTCCGGGAAACATAATATTTATTTACATCCAGTTAAACGATTGTTTTTCCCCTGCGCCTCTGTGCCGTTGTGCCATTGTGCCTTTCCATGTGACTGACGGGGCGAAAGCATGTTCTGACTAAATGCAAAATATATTATTTAATGGTTTAATTTTCTTAACTTTTCTCTTATGCCTCTGTGCCCTTGTGCCTTTAAGCCGTTGTACCTTTGCACCGTTGTACCTTTGCACCATTGTACCGTTGTACCGTTATGCCGTTGCGCCGTTGTCCCTTGAATATAATGGCTACCAGTTGGAAAATAGTAACTTAAAACAGTAATGCATAATATGATATATATTACAATGTAACATACACGTACGTTGGGCGTCATGCTAACAGAACCTGAAACATACATCGAAAACTATAGGATAATGACATGAAATTTAATTGGAATCCAGATTTATATGATAATAAACATGATTTTGTTTTCAAATTTGGTGAGGAGATTATAAAACTTCTTAATCCCCAGAAAGATGAAACGATTTTAGATATCGGTTGCGGTACTGGTGATTTGACTAAAAAGATAGCGGAACTTTGTGGAAAAGTAACTGGGATTGATAACTCTAAAGAAATGATTCAATCCGCCCAGAAAAAGCATCCAGAAATCTCGTTTATTCACACTGATGCAAAAGATTACCAACTTAATGAGAAATTTGATGCGATATTTTCAAATGCTGTTTTGCATTGGATTCCTCAAGCAGATATAATGATTCAAAATGCAAACCGACATTTAAAGATTGGAGGTCGATATGTGGTCGAATTTGGTGGAAAAGGTTGCAATTATTCAATAATTAATACTTTGAAAGAGCAGTTGGACAAAGAAGGATTTGATTATCCGGGAATAGAAAGTATGTTATATTATCCTTCGATCAGTCAATATTCAACCTTACTTGAGAATAATGGATTTGAAGTTAATTTGGCGTTGTTATTTGACAGACCAACTGAGTTAAAAGGAGGAATAAACGGGCTCAATGATTTTATTGAAATGTTTTTAAACTGGTTATTTAAACATCTTTCTGATTCAGATAAGTCAGTTATAATAAAAAGGACTATTGATGTATTAAAACCACAAATCTTTGATGGGACATCTTGGATTGCAGATTATAGAAGGATAAGGATTGTAGCCCATAAGAGGAATGAATTAATTGAATAAAAAGCACGAACGCCCAACAATGTATAAAAATAATAGCCGGTTCAGCAGTAAATTCAAGGGTTTCAGCCCGCTCCAACTTTTGTGCAGCTTGACAGGGATGAAGCCTGCGAACGGCTACTGTTCTTATACAAACCGTTGTACGGCATATTAAAGAACTGCACCATCAATGTTACAAGAATAAAAGAACATAAATATGGAAAAGCAAGTATTTAAATCATTTGTTGTAGAGGAAAACGAAGGGAAATTTAAGGGGACAATAAAAACAAGAAATATTGAAGAATTGCCCAAAGGTGATTTGTTAATTAAAGTTACATATTCATCTTTAAATTACAAAGACGCCCTTTCCGCTACAGGAAACAAAGGAGTTACAAAAAATTACCCACATACACCTGGAATTGATGCTGTTGGTATAGTTATCGAATCTGAAAATTCAGCATTCTGCATTAATGATAATGTGATTGTTACCAGTTATGATTTGGGTATGAATACAGATGGAGGTTTTAGCGAATACATTCGAGTTCCTTCAGCATGGGCTGTTAAATTACCTGAAAACTTAACAATGAAAGAGGCAATGATATATGGTACTGCTGGATTAACTGCCGGAATTTCAGTGTTACGCCTGACTGAATTGGTAAAACCCGAAGATGTAAAAATTATTGTTTCTGGTGCTACAGGAGGAGTTGGATCATTAAGTGTTTCTATTCTTTCCAAATTGGGTTATTCTGTAATTGCAATTACAGGTAAAAAGTCAGAACAAGATTACTTGACTAATTTAGGTGCCAAGGAAATTATTCTCCGCAATGATTTCGAAAATTTAGAAAAACGACCATTATTAAAACCGATATATGCTGGTGCGATAGACACAGTTGGAGGGGTGATTTTAGAAAACATAATCAAATCAATTGGAGCAATGGGAGCAATAACATGTTGTGGAAATGTGGCATCACCAAAACTCGACATGACAGTATTCCCCTTTATTTTAAGAGGAATTACTCTAATAGGTATTGACTCTCAGAATTACCCCATTAAATTCAGGAAGTTGGTTTGGGAAAAACTGGCTCGAGACTGGAAGCCATCACAAATATTTGATACTTGTGTTGACATAACACTTGATGAATTAGAGAACAAAATCGACTTGATGCTTCAAGGAAAATTGAAAGGACGGGTCGTTTTGAAATTAAGTGAATAAAATACGCCACACAACACAAGGATAAAAAATGATACAGTTTGTAAGGCATCCCGTATTTACATTGATTTCATGTTTACTTATGATTTCTATAACAACGATTGCTCAAGATGATCAGTTAGAGCGAATATCCCCTGAACAAGCGGGTTTCTCGTCAGAGAAATTAATAGAACTTGGATCATATCTCGAAAATGTCGGTTCTTCGTCCTTGTTAATAATCTCAGATGGTAAAGTGTTCTATGAATGGGGTGATATTCATAAAAAATATCTTATTCATTCAATTAGAAAAGCAATTCTTAATTCATTATATGGTATCTATATCGAGAAAGGGATGATTGACACAAGTGCTACTCTAGCCGAAATTGGAATTGATGATATTGAACCAGGCTTGACTGAACTTGAAAAAAGTGCAAAAGTCATTGACCTCCTTAAATCTCGCTCTGGTATTTATCATAAAGCTGCAGCCGAATCATCTGGTATGGTGGAATCCAGACCTAAGCGAGGAAGTAGCAAGCCAGGTGAAGCTTATTATTATAATAATTGGGATTTTAATACACTTGGAGCAATTTTTGAGAAAATGACAGGAAAAAGCATCTTTACAGCCTTTTACGAGGATGTGGCTCAACCTATCGGAATGCTTCAATACAAGGGATTATATGATAGTATTAACACTTCTAATCCGAACGTGGAGATTCCTGAAACAGATGGATATTATCAATATGAACCAGGTAAATCTAAATATCCGGCATATCATTTTAGAATGTCAGCCTATGATTTAGGTTTATATGGAATACTATATGCCAACAAAGGTAAATGGAAAGGAAAACAAATAGTGCCTGAGAAGTGGATTGAATATAGTACAGAGCCACTTTCAATTGTTAATGAGGAATATGGAATAGCAAGAGGAATTCTTTGGGGTGTGAATTTAAAATATGCTTCCTTCGAGCATTCGGGATATGGAGGACAGTTGCTACGGATTTATCCTAATTCAAAGATTGTATTTGTACATCGTGTCAATGATGAAGATGGAGAGATATTATTTCAGGAGAATAATATCTACCCGATTTTTGGAATTCTTTTTGGAGCTAAAATCGATTGATGATAGATATTGAAAACAGCAGCGCACAACACCACCTGTAAATCATTGCCGGTGAAGTGGTAGCAGGGGATATTGAAATAATTAAAAACAAAATATAAGGCAGAAAGTGAAGCGGAGTTTAAACCACAACGCTTCATAGCTAAAACGTTAGAGGCAATTATTATTAGAACTAAACCCCAGTGCAATGAAA
>Ga0102950_1000352_pt1 | contig 12663 bp, 8 predicted proteins | sample SalPon2A_B_D2_MG_FD_78505 | JGI IMG/M metagenome (GOLD analysis project Ga0102950, IMG submission 78505) | Soil microbial communities from South San Francisco under conditions of wetland restoration - Salt Pond MetaG R2A_B_D2_MG | ecosystem: Environmental > Terrestrial > Soil > Wetlands | place...
CTGGTCTGTCCCGCGGGGACTCCGGCCGCGTTGCGCACTGCAGTCGATGCAGGTGCGGACAGTGTGTATTGCGGTTTCCAGAATGCCACCAATGCCCGCAATTTTCCCGGCCTGAATTTTACCCCCGGCGAGATGGAAGCCGGCATCGACTATGCACACCGGCACGGCGCCAGGGTTCTGCTTGCGATAAACACATTCCCGCCAGCAGGAAAAACCCTGCTGTGGAAAGAGGCCATTGATGAAGGGATAAAGTCCGGCGTGGACGCCATTATCATTGCCGACATGGGAGTGGCGGATTATGTCTGCAGGACATATTCCGGCCAGCGCATGCACCTGTCAGTGCAGGCGGGTGCTTCTTCTCCGGAGGCGATAAAATTCTATTGCCGGGAATTCGGTATCAAGCGCGTTGTATTACCGCGTATCCTTACTATTACCGAAATCAAGTCCCTGCATGATGAAATTCCGTGCGAGATAGAAACCTTTGTATTCGGTAACATCGGGATGATGGCCGAGGGTCGTTGCAGCCTGACCAGTTACGCCACCGGTATTTCCACCAATATGGATGGTGTCTGTTCCCCTGCAAGCCACGTGCAATATATCGAAGACGCTGATCACTCGCTGGTTACCCGGCTCGGTGAATTTACTATTGATTGTTTCGGCTGTAACGAGAATGCCGGTTACCCGACCATCTGCAAGGGTCGTTACCTGGCAGGGGACCAGGAAGATGCTTATTATGCATTTGAAAAACCGGTTAGCCTCAACCTGACCCATCTGCTGCCGGATTTGGTGCATGCCGGTGTCACGGCATTGAAGATCGAAGGCCGTCAGCGATCACGGGCCTATGTCCATGCCGTAGTCCCGGCGTTCCGCAAGGCCATCGACGAATGCATGGCTGGCCGTGAAGCGGAACTCGCGGACCTGCTGGCATTGACTGAGGGACATACCGAAACTACCGGTGCCTTCGGTAACAGGCGTTGGCGCTGACCATCCCCATGTCGAGTCCAGTAAACAAAATCAGGCCTGAATTGACCATCGGTCCGCTGTTGTTCCATTGGCCCATGGAAACAAAACGTGATTTTTATTTTCGCATTGCCGACGAACCGGCCGTTGATACGGTCTATTTGGGCGAGGTGATCTGTTCCAAGCGCCTGCCCCTGTTCGAACCCCATCTTGACGAAGTGTGTGAACGGTTACGAAAGGCCGGTAAAACTGTGGTTTTTTCAACATTGGCGGAAGTGATCATCAAGCGAGATCGACAACAGGTTGAAGGATTTTGTTTACGTGATGACATTTACATCGAGGCCAATGACGCATCAGCACTACTGTACCTGGTCGGAAGGCATTTCCGCACCGGACCGTTCCTGAATATCTATAACGAGGACAGCCTGGCTTTCCTTGCCGCCAGGGGCGCCACACATGTCACGCTGCCGCCGGAATTGCCGGCAGAATCGATCAAGGTGCTGGCCCGCAAGGCAAGAGATCTCGGTATCACACTGGAAGTTATGGTCTATGGCCGCATGCCGCTAGCACTTTCGGCAAGGTGTTACCATGCTCGCGCTCATCAAACCACGAAAGACAACTGCCAGTTTGTTTGCGGTGAAGATCCTGACGGTATGGCACTGAAAACACAGGAAGGAAAACCTTTCCTTGCAATCAACGGTATCCAGACCCTTTCCTATAATTGCCTTAACCTGGTCCACGAATTAAAAGCCATGCAGGACATGGGCATTCATGCCTTCCGCCTGTCACCGCACAGTCATGATATGAGTGAGATCAGCCGCCTGTTTCGTGCCGTACTGGATAACGAAATGCCCGCCGCGGAAGCGGCAACCCGGCTTGAAAATACAGGTCACCCGTTCCCGTTTGCCAATGGATTCTATTACAAAAAGGAAGGTTACAGGTGGATAAATCCGTTTCCTGCAAGTCATGGTGCAAGCCAGGACAATTATTGAGAAAGAAAAATATTTGATTTAAGTCTGTTTATTGATGCTGGAATTATTGTTCCGTATTTTCATCGGCATATTGTGTTGCAATTTGTTTGAAGTTTTCTTCCGCAGTAACAAAAGCATCAACAATGTCCGGGTCGAAGTGGGCTCCCTTGCCTCTGAGTATGATGCCACGTGTTTTTTCATGGGAAAATGCTTCCTTGTAGATCCGTCTTGATATGAGGGCATCATAAACATCCGACAGCGCCATGAGCCTGCCGGATACGGGTATCGAATCACCTGCAAGGCCTTCCGGGTAGCCGCTGCCGTCCCATTTTTCATGGTGTGAATAGGCGATTTCCCCGGCCAGCTTGAGGAACGAGTTACTACCGAGCATTTCCTCGGCCTGGTTCAATGCTTCCTTGCCGTACAGGGTGTGCTTTTTCATGATTTCAAATTCTTCATCTGTCAGCTTGCCTGGTTTTTTCAGGATGGCATCGCTGATGCCGACTTTACCGATATCGTGCAGGGGGGCGGATTTATACAGTAACTCGATGGTCTCAGAGTCGAGAAAATCCCGGAAACGCGGATTGTTTTTCAGGACATCGCAAAGCACCTTGATGTAGCGCTGGGTACGCAGTATGTGCATGCCGGTTTCGTTGTCGCGCGTTTCCGCCAGCGATGCCAGGGAAAGGATGGTGGCATCCTGCGTCAACTGGAGCTCGCGGGTACGTTCCCGCAACTGGTTGATCATGCGGTTCGTGTGATAGGCCATCACGCCGAATTCATCGTTACTGCATACCGGCACATGGGCCTGCAGGTTCCCCGCCGACACCGAGGCAAGGGTCGTGTTTTCGTTATTAAAAAAGAGGTTCAGGTTGTGGGAAAACGAAATGATGAGATTGATGATTTCGCCGAGAAAAGCAATGCCCACGAACAGCAGTTCGCCCATGACTGCCAGCCTGGCTTGCGAAAGATTATCCTGTTCAACACTGCCAAGCCACAGCAGGTCCTTGGATATCACGAGGAACACAATTCCCACGCCGGTTATAATGATCGCTGTGGACAGCAGCGCGAATTTTTTCGTCAGCGGGTAATAACGTTCATCAGGAACGATTATCTTCCCGGAATTGTTGAACTCAAATGACAAGGTACGTTCCCGCTCAAGGCCCAGGTCGACGGCGGCAAATACGCCGAGCGTGAGCATGGCCAACAGTACCTTGAGCCCGCTGCCAATCGGGAAATCGTACTGGATAAAATTGTAAAACGTGACGACCAGGGCCATGCCGATATACAGCGAAATTTCCAGGAAGAACTGTCTTTTGACCTGGGACACATGCGGGGCATTTTTTACCACACGTGGCAGGAGTAATGACCGCGTTATAAACCCGATCACGAATACGAAGGCCAGGAGTGACGACCAGCTGATGATGTCCAGGCTGTCGATATACGGGCATACCTGTCCGCCATAAATAATCAGGATAATAAAGGAAAAGAGGTAATGCAGGGTCGTGCGTGAGATATACTGGTTGATTCCCAAAGCGGGGGCCTGCCCGATATTATTGACAGCTTCCATAGTGATTATTATCCGGGATTATTCTGTAGCTTCTTTACTTATTGACCTTGCGATTCCTGCCAAGTTTCGACCGGCGAATAAAGGATGGTGATATTTGCCAAAGATTGTGTCTCTTCCCTCCGTTCTTTATCTTTTCACGTAGTCACTATATATGGCATAAAATGGCACCATGCCATCAGGAACGAGGAAAACAGAAGTTTCGAGCAGAACAATGATACGCACGCTTTACCGGTTATCCTGTGTTTTTTTTCTTTATGCCTGGTTGCAGCCGGCGCCGGCAGTTGAGCAGGTAAGGATTAACCTGGGACGCGTGGAGTTCAATACTATTTCAGCAGAGAAAGTTTCCGCTGAACTGGATTATGGCACCGGTGAAGCCGTTTCATTGCGTATTACCGCCGGGCAGTTATTGTTGCCGGATTCCGTCGAATTCGAACAACTGGAAATTGATTGTCAAAGCGGTTCCCTGACTAATGTCTTGCTTCGTTGCGAGAACGGGAGTTTCCAGATCAATTATAAAGACCATGGCAAAATCACCGGCAACATCAACCTGGTTTATTACCTGGATGGCAGCATGGGGAAGGCCACATTAAACGGTATCGCCATTGGTGATAGCGATATTGCTGCAAATGCGGCCTTTGATGTCAACGGTTGGTATGCAGGTATAAAAGGCCACCGTCTTGACCTCGCCTGGTTGCGCAAGACCCTTGAACCTTATGGATTCTGGCCTGCGGAATATTCTGATGAAAGCGGCAATTTGGATATCGATATGCAGGCCAGTGGTGAGGGAAATGACATTCACAATGTCCAGGGCTTGCTGCAGGCCCATAACGTCAGTTTTTACGGCACCAATGCAGCGGAAGATTTTTCCGGTAAAGTAAATTTTGCAATCGATAAACAGAGCAGCTGGCAAATCAGGGCCGATGGCAACCTCGAGAACGGCGTGCTGTTTGTCCAGCCCGGCATGACGGTAGGCAATATCCAGCCAGGTATCACGCTGGAAGTGACCGAACACCCGGTAAACTTCGTTATTGATACAACCCTCAATGATTCCCTGCGGGCAATCAATGTCCGCCAACTCGACATTGATCAGCCGGGCGTAATGACGGCACATGTACAGGCGGACGCCGAACTGGATGAAGAATTTAAAATCAACAACACGAGTGTTTCACTGAACGTTGCTGATAGTGCGAGATTTTACGGGACCTGGCTGCAACCCTTCCTGCTGGAAACGCAGTTTAATGCCATGGAAACGGCAGGTTCTTTACAAGCTGAAGCTGGCATCCATGACAACGAACTCAGGCATCTCACCCTGCAGTTCGATGATGTGCACGCCTACGATGGAAACAAACGTTTTTACGTTGCCGGCCTGGAGGGAACACTGCGAATCAACGAAGCGGGTACACCGGTTTCATCCATGCTGTCCTGGGATGGTGCCGGTATTTACCGGCTGGATACCGGCGCCGCCAGGCTGGCGCTCGAGTCCAGTAACCAGGAACTCACGGTTACCAGTTGGGAAGATGTACCATTGCTGGGCGGTGATCTGCATATCGATACGCTCAATATTACCAATGCCGGCAAGCGGGATATGACTATCAGGCTTGACGGTGAACTGACCCCGATCGCCATGGCCGATTTCACCCGGGCCATGGGTCTGCCGATCATGTCCGGCGAACTGACTGCTGCTATCGAGGGTCTTATCTATAATCGCGGCAAGCTGGTCGTGAATGGCGAGATTAACATCGGCCTGTTTGGCGGTAACGTCATCGTACGCAACCTGTCGATCGATGACCTGTTCGGACTCGTGCCGGTATTGCATACCGATATCGATATCCAGCAGGCGCTGGATCTGGAACTGCTGACCAACCGGTTTTCCTTCGGTTCCATCGAGGGGCGACTGGGCGGCAGGATACATAAACTGGAGTTGCAGGCGTGGCAGCCCGTGTACTTTGAGGCGGAACTGATGACACCGGAAAATGATACAAGCCGGCACCGCATCAGCCAGCAGGCGGTGGATAACCTGGGTTATCTAGGCGGCGGCGCGGTCAACGTCCTGTCGAGGGGGTTCCTGCGATTTTTCAAGGAATATTCCTACGGAGAGCTGGGTATCAGTTGCCGCTTGTTCAACGGCGTGTGCCAACTGGGCGGTGTCAGTGAAACGGCTGATGGTTTCGTGATTGTTTCGCGCGGCGGATTTTTGCCGCCCTGGATTGAAGTCATCGGCACCGGCCATTCCATTGCCTGGCCGGTGCTTATCGAGGGTTTGAAAACGATCACGACGAATAAACCGCAAATAAAGTAAACTGTTTAGTAAATGCATACTGAAACGAAGAGGAAAACCCTGATGAGAAAAGCGCGTGATTTGAAATTTCTGGCGATATTATTATTTGTTACCGGCTGTATCACCGTGAACGTTTACTTTCCGGCGGCGGCCGCGGAACAGGCCGCGGACCGTATCATCAAGGAAATCTATGGAGAGAAGGTGGAAGGTATGCAAAAGTCCGCACCGGAACAGGGCGATAATCAATCTTTGCATGGCAACTCACCGCAAGCGGGCATTGCAATAAATCTGCTGGATTTTATAGTGCCGGCAGCCCATGCGCAGGGGGCCGACATTGATATTTCCACGCCCGCTATCAATACACTCAAGGAGAAAATGAAGAAGCGTAATTCACAACTGCAACCGTATTACAACAGTGGCGCTATTGGCATGGACAGCAAGGGACTTCTTACGTTGCGTGATCCCAAGGCGGTTTCCATCAAGGAGCGGAATACCGTGAATCAACTCGTCGCAGCCGAAAACCAGGACCGCAATGCACTTTATGCAGAGATTGCCCGTGCCAACGGTCACCCGGAATGGGAGGACGATATTCGCGACACATTCGCACGGCGCTGGGTATCAAACGCCCCTTCCGGCTGGTATTTCAAGGACAACAGCGGCAACTGGAAACAGAAATGACCGGTTAAGCTACTAGCTACTAGTAATTTTTTTTCTCCCATTACTACGAGTAAGTCGTGGCTGGTGACCCGGTTCCCGGATTGTATTTTTAAGCAGCACCGAGCACTTTCTGCAGGACGCAGCAGGTATCCAGCGGGAGTGAAATAGATTGTTGTGATGTTTGTTGAGTTAATCCCTCTTCGAAAACGGTGGCGGACCCTTGATGGTGATCGTTCCCACCATGCCATGTTCCTCGTGGTCGGCCTTGTGGCAATAGAGTTTCATGTTTTCTGCGTTACGCATCGGGTAGAAAAACCATTCCACCGTGGTGCCGGGCTTGATCTCGACATCATGCGCGGAGCCGTGGATCTCGGCCAGCGTCTTGTGGTCCTTGCCGGCGACCTCGATCTTGTGCGTAAAGATATGCGTTGAAAACTCGTCCGAGGCAAAGTAGTGCTCATCACTGCTGGGATTGTGCAATACCAGCTTGTAGTGGTTGCCACGCTCGAATTCCAGGTGATCGGGAACGAACACCAGCTTACCGTCTTCGGTGCCGACGCTGACATTGACCTCGATGGCACTGGGACCTTCACCCACGGCATAGCAGAGGCTGGTGAGTGAAAACAGGAAGAGGGTAAGCAATATACGCATGATAGCGACTCCATTTTTTGTGGAAATTTTTCCTTAACTTAGCACGTATTCAACGCATTAACGAATGATTAATATCACCCAAAAAATCCCCGGTTTAAAACCGGGGATTAATTGGTCTCACCGAATCAATTGCAAATTATCAGGAATCCGGCCAACCGCCGACAGCTCCCACCATGTAATCAACCGCTGTCTTGACCTCTTCATCCGTCAGTTTCGGATGCCCGCCTTTTGGCGGCATGGATCCCTTGCCGTTGATGGCGCTGTTGTACATTGCTTCCTTGCCCTGGCTGACCCTCGGTTCCCAGGCCATTTTGTTCCCATACTTGGGCGCGGCGTTCAGTCCGGTTTTGTGGCACAGCGCACAATTATTCTGGTAAACCTGACGACCGGCATAGGGATTCGCGGCGGTAGCATCGGTGGTCGCGAATATAGATAATGCACTACCAGCAACTACCAGCGCTGTCACAGCTGCCATAGCAGTCCGTCGAAATAATGGTTTCCTTGCTGACGGAACCATGTTCCTGTTATGGCTCATGTTTCACCTCCAATATAATGAGTGAATTAAACGGGATATTGATTATGTAGACAATATTGACTGCGGTTCATTCAAAATTTTTTTGGCTTGCATTATTGCTTCAATCGGTAGCCGGTTTTAAAGATCCACCATATAACGGCAAGACAAATTGCCATGAACAGCAGGATCATGCCGAGGCTGATTACTACATTTACGTCAGAGACGCCGTAAAAGCTCCAGCGGAAACCGCTGATTAAATACACTACCGGGTTGAAGAGGCTGATCTTGTACCATAGCGGCGGCAACATGTTGATGGAGTAAAAACTGCCACCCAGGAAAGTCAATGGCGTGATGATCATCAACGGGACGACCTGCAGTTGTTCGAAACTGTCAGCCCACACGCCGAGAATAAAACCGAACAGGCTGAAGGAAAGGGCGGTCAGTAGCAGGAATCCGATCATAACGAAGGGATGGTTAATCTCGTAGTCTACAAACAAGCGGGCCGTTAAAAGGATCAGTATACCCAGTATGACCGACTTGCTCGCGGCTGCACCGATGTAGCCGACCAGGAGTTCAAACCACGAGATCGGCGCGGACAGGGTTTCGTAAATAGTACCGGTAAACTGTGGCATGTAAATGCCAAAAGACGCGTTGGAAATGGTCTCATTGAGTATCGACAGCATGATAAGGCCGGGAATAATGAAAGCGCCGTATGACACACCATCAATGTCACCCATGCGCGAACCGATGGCCGCGCCGAACACGACAAAATACAGTGAAGTGGAAATTACCGGCGACGCGACGCTCTGCATCAATGTGCGCATGGTGCGTGATATTTCAAATAAATATATGGCCCTGATTCCATAGATGTTCATACATTGTTCCTCACCAGGTTGACGAATATTTCTTCCAGCGAGCTTTCACTGGAATGCAGATCCTTGAAGTCGATACCCTGTTCATTCAGGCGGCGCAAGAGTTCCGCAATACCGGTATGTTCCTTGCTTGCATCGAATGAATACACCAGTTCATGGCCTTCCGCAGCCAGTTCCAGCTGGAAATCCGCCAGTGCTTCGGGCACACAGGTGAGCGGGTGTTGCAGGTGCAGGGTTAATTGTTTCCTGCCGAGTTTCTTCATTAATTTCCGGGTGTCATCGACGATAATGATCTCACCTTTATTTATGACGCCGATGCGGTCCGCCATCTCTTCGGCTTCTTCAATATAATGTGTGGTCAGGATAATCGTAACGCCGCTTTCGCGTAAACTGCGTACCTTGTCCCACATGTGCTGCCGCAATTCCACGTCCACGCCGGCGGTGGGTTCATCGAGAAAGAGGATTTTCGGTTCGTGTGCAAGGGCCTTGGCGATCATGACCCGGCGTTTCATACCGCCGGACAACGCCCGGATTTTTGTATGGCGCTTTTCCCATAGCGACAGGGTGTGCAAAAGTTGCTCAATATAGTCATTGTTTTTCGGTAAACCAAACAGGCCGCGGCTGTAGTTGACCGTGCTCCAGACCGTCTCGAACATGTCCGTGGCCAGTTCCTGGGGCACGAGGCCAATTGTCGAGCGGGCGGCACGATAGTCATTAATAATGTTATGGCCGTCTGCTGTTACGGTTCCCTTGCCGGGATTGACGATTCCGCAAATGATACTGATCAACGTGGTCTTGCCGGCACCGTTCGGCCCGAGCAGGGCAAAGATCTCGCCCCTGTAGATGTCCAGGTTGATATTCTTCAGCGCCTGCAGCCCGGACTTGTAGGTTTTGGAAAGATCTTTAATCGAGATAATGGCTGCCATGCAGACTCCCTGTTACTGGTAAACAGCTAATGTAAATTGATTGTCGGCAAGAAGCTATAGAACAATAACACAGACGCCACTTTATTAATCAAACGACCAGATATTCCTGAACAGCTCCGATATCTTGTTCGTTTCAATCGAGTACATAATGTCACCCGCCTGTGATACGCCACTCTCTGTCTGTACACTCCAGTGATCTGTCAGCTGATAATTCAGTATGAATGTCCAGAGTTGATCAAACGGGTTGAAAGACGGGCTGAATGTCAGGTTGGGTGACAGCCGCTTGGTGGCGCTGACGGTGGTGGACTGGTAGGTGTCACCCGCGCCCACGTTGAATTCTTCCAGGCCAAACAGGTTTTCAATCTCGCTGGCCAGTACTGTTGATTCCCGCGTTCCCAGTGTCAGTGCCGCCTGCGCCAGCAGGTTGGCTTCTTCATTGGAGGCACCGGTAATGGGACGTCCCGTGATCAGGTATGACAGTGTGTCTGCTTCAGACAGTCCCGACTGCGAATACAGCGAGAGCTTCGGTTGGCGTATGTTGCCAACGACCTGGACGCCGGGATGCACTTTCAGGTTGGGGCGGTAGGCACGTACGTTAATGCCGGGGTTATCCAGTGGGCCGGCAAACTGTAACTGGCCTTTTTCTATAACCAGGTTCTGGCCATATGCGCGATAACTGCCTTCACTCAGGTTCACAAACCCCTCGCCGCGGGGTTGATATACCCCGACAGGTTTCACCACGTTGATATCACCGGCCAGTTTCGTGTTCAGCCCGAATCCCTGGATATGGATATCCGGGCCGAGACTGACATTAATATCCACATCCAGCTTGTTACGAACGAAGTCACTGCCTCGTTCGCTTTCTTCGACAGGTTCAGCACCGGCCTTTTTAGACTGTACAACTACGGTATCAGGCGACACGCTGACGGAATCTTCCGGCAGACTGGTCACCTGCATGTCGAGTAATGGTATGGCAACGTTGCCGCGTACATGGTGCAGTTTCAATGATCCTTGCAGGTCCAGGTCCGGTGAGGCATCCATGGTGATATCTACTGTCCTGACGAGCGGGAATTTTTCACCGCGTAACTGCAACTGGTACGGATAGTCCTGCCCCGCATCCAGGATGACATGACCTTTTATTTCCAGTTGCTTGCCTTCACTGCCCAGGATCGAACTGATTAACATCTGGCTCCGTTCGCGGCCGGATTCAAGTTTGCCGGTGACTCGATCGAGAGTAAGTCCGACAGGAATAAAGCTGAGGTGGCCATCGGTCAGGTTAAATTCACCCTCTATCTGTGGCTGGTCAACGGTACCTGATGCCTGCACACTGGCTTCAAACCTTCCTTTTGATCCGCTTAGCGCGGGTTCGACGCCACCCAGCCAGTCGATCTGGTACAGGTCCACTTTCATGTCTGCAGAGATTGGCCGGTTTCCCGCGTTCTTCACGGAACCGTCCAGCCTGATGTCAAAATATTCCGGTGAGCGTAGTTGCAGTTTCCATGCACGCTTGCCAGGCGTTGCCTCTGCAGCCAGTGAAATCTGTGGCACATCCAGCGTTTCCCTGTCTTCTTCAAATCCAAGACTCACCTGTGTGCCGTTCCCTTCCAGGCCGGTCTGTAATTCCCAGTGTTCATTCAGCCGATTGAGAAAAATATCGCCGGATACTGCACCGTTCAGTGATACAGTTTCAGGTAACCAGGGTTGTGCCATTGCCATGGGAAAGCGGTCTACGCGGATTGTTGTCTTTACATCCTTTTGCACATCACCCGATGCTGAAAGGCAGAGGCTGGCATCTGTCTGTTCAAGGCAGGTATTGCTGACATTGAACCGGTTGGTTTTACCTTGCCAGGTGATTTCAGATGATCGCCCCAGTTTCCATTCGCCTGTATGTGGTGTATTGATAGCGAGCTGGTTTATCGATCCCTGCCAGTTCTTGTCACGGAGTTGTCCATCAAGCCTTGCGGTCACCAGCAGTTCCTTACCGGTAGCCATGAGTTCAAGTGCATGTGACTCGGTCAGTCCCTTGCCCTTGAGCGTAATTTCATCCAGCAACCAGTCCTTGTATTGAAGTTTGCCGGTATGGATCGCCAGCGATGAATTTTGTTGTGGCCCCAGATCAATCAGTGAGTTTGCCTCGAGTGAGGCGATACGCACATCAAAGACAACGATGTTCTCACCCTTGAGCTGACCATCTATATGCGCTGCATTCGCTGTCCCGCCAATATCGAAACGGCCGTTCAGCGTTCCGGCGAGTTCGGATGAAAAGATGGACATGTCGGTAACCGAGAGATCAATATAACCGGTCAGCGTTTTGTTCATGTCCAGTTGCAGGTTGATCGTGTTGCGGCCGGATTCAAGATGCAGGCCCTTGATGTGAACGCGGTTTGCCATACGCGACACGTCGGCATTGCCCTGTAGCGGATGGCCGCGCCAGTCGCCTGAAAGGGACGGCAACTGCAAGTGTCCGTTCAGTCCTTCTTCCTCCAGTGAAAAATCCAGCTTTGCGGTGAGGTCGATCTTGCTGACGAGGTCCGGGTTGATGGATTCCAGGTTAATGTTACGGGCATCCAGGTCAAATTGTCCGCGGGTTATGTCATTCATTGTTACCTGACCGGTCCCCTGCATGTTCCCGTCCAGTGCCCGGGCGTTCAGGCGGGTAAATTCCAGCACGGGTGCAGACCAGTTGGCTATAACATCGAGATCAGCGGGACCAAACGGGGTGGACTGGAAACGGTTGTCCAGCCGGATGTCCAGGGAGGAAACCGGCCCTTCAAGGTGAATATGCCCGTGCTTGATTTGTAACGGGACAGACCCTTGCAGCGGAAATTCCAGGTCCTGCCAGTTGATATCGAAACGCAAAACACTTTCCTTGCCATCGCTGAAGGCGACATTGCCATCCAGTTTTGCCGCAAAAGGCGAGAGCAAGTCATGTGTCACCATGAGCCGATCGGTTTGATACTTTAATGTGCCGTTACCCGCAATACGTTCAAGACGGGAGGGATCGGTTGTTGGCGAGACTGACCACGCTACATCCGCGGCCAGTTCTTCCCTGTTATTGCCGGGGATATTAATAGTACTGTTTAAGGTCAGCTCGAATGGATCCTCGTTTGCCGAGATACCGGCGCCCGTGATGGCCAGCTTGATGTTTTCCCGTTCGAGAGTGGCATTAAATAACAGGGGATCAAGTGCCTTTACCTGTTGCTGCAGGACAACGGGAACCGGACCATCCAGTTTGCCATTGAATTTACCTGCTGGAAATTCACC
>Ga0102950_1000353_pt1 | contig 12650 bp, 7 predicted proteins | sample SalPon2A_B_D2_MG_FD_78505 | JGI IMG/M metagenome (GOLD analysis project Ga0102950, IMG submission 78505) | Soil microbial communities from South San Francisco under conditions of wetland restoration - Salt Pond MetaG R2A_B_D2_MG | ecosystem: Environmental > Terrestrial > Soil > Wetlands | place...
CATGTACGTTTACGGAGGCATTTCGCAGCAGGATGTCGGCAAGGTCGAGTTCTTCTTCCGGCTCGGGCGCGACGCCGACAATTACTATGAATATCACACCCTGGTGCACCCCGGATGGGATCCGCAGAACTACGTCACCATGGATTTTAACAAGATAACCGCCTTGAAGGATGCGGCCCAGAAGGCCCTGCCGAAAAACCAAACTGCGGTCGATACCACCGACGGGAATTACCGGGTGTTCGGCAATCCCAATATTAACGAAGTAAGATACTTCGCGGCCGGGGTCATCAATCTTGATACCACCGAGAACATCGGAGGCGAAATCTGGATGGACGAGTTGAGGGTGACTGAGGTGCGAAGAGACGTCGGAAACGCCGGACGCTTCACTGTGAACGGTTCTATGGCAGACCTGTTGTCCTACAGTTTCAATTTCCAGTCAAAGGATCCTTATTTCCGCGGTCTCTCGGCAGCGACGCGAGGCGGGTCTAACGATAATCTCGGCAGTGGACGCACCGAGACCAGCTACAATTACAGCCTTTCGTTTAATTTTGACAAACTGCTTCCCCGATCATGGGGCGCGCGTGTACCTATATCGTACTCCTTTAGCAAATCGGTCACAACCCCGCTTCTGCGGAGCAATTCCGATATCGTGCTTCCGCCGGAACGACGGAAGGAGGAGCAGACACGAACGGTCTCGAGATCTGTCAACTATTCGGCGTCGTTTCACAAGACAGGGCGAAATCCGCTGTTTTCGGTGTTGTTGAATCGACTCAAGACGAGTGGGTCGTACCGCAGAACCGATCAGGTAACCGTCACTACGCCGTACTCGTTCGGCGAGGCCTACAATATCAAGACCGATTATGATTTGAGCGTCAAGAAAGTGCCGGTGCTGCCCATTTTCTTCTGGACCAAGCCGATTCCGTTGCTCAACAAGGTGGCCGGGTCCAAGCTGGGGCTATATCCGGAGCGCTGGACAACTTCGGCGAACTACAGCCGCAACCTCCAGATTTCCGATGACATCAACGGCGTCAGACGCCCGAGCATCCAGAGAGACTTCACCGGCAACATGGATATCAACTATAAAATCTTCGATAATCTGGGAGTCAACTATCATTATGATACCCGGCGCGATCTGAGTGACCTTGATCTGGTACACATAACCTCGAAATCGAGTACGTTCAAGCTGGGACTGGAGACGAATTTCAACGAACGCGTGAGCATGAGCTACGATCCGAAGTTGTTCGGCTTCTTGACGAGTCAATTCTCGTACAAAGGGACCTACGGTGATACCTGGCAACAGGCGAATGAGACAAGACGTTCGACTATGTCCCGAGCTTCGGGCGTTACCGGAAAGTTCGATCATATGGCGCTCTTGAGGGGTAAGAGTGGGGGATCAGGAGAGCGGAGATTCCGAGGAAGGGCGCCCGGCGCCCGACGAGCCCAGCAGGAGAACCAGTCGCAGCAGAAAGTCAGTAAACCGTTTTACGATCCGATTCTGGGTGCTCTTCGCTTTCTGACCGGTTGGATACAGCCGGTCCAGTATGGCGTCCAGCAGTCGTATAACAATACTCTTCCGGGTATGATGAGTCGGCCGTCCTGGCAGTATCGATTCGGTTTTACGGACAATGCCGACGTTCCGTTGGGTACCGATGTGAATACCCAGTCCGCCGGAAGTGGTAGAAGCTACGATTTATCCTCCGGATTCTCGCTGTTCGGAGGAGTTACTACCACTGTCCGGTACAGACAACAGGTCACCCGCGATCTGGTCAAACAGGGTCCCCGATACGAGAATACATCGACCAACTGGCCGGACCTAACGATTCGTATTCAGAAATTCAAGACACTGCCGCTGATACGAAGATACGTCAACGCTTTCATCGACGTTTTCTCACCGCGAACCGGTTATTCACGATCTCAGAAGCAGACGAAGGATATTAGCGGCGGATACATTACCTCGCGAACGTCCAGTACCGACCACAATCCGTATTTGTCGGTCAATTTCAAACTGTTCCGCTCTCTGTCCCTGTCTGCGTCCTACAGCAGCGGCCAGGATATGCGCGAGAACTACAATCCGTCGAACGGAAACCGCACGGCCCAGACGGTCACCTCACAAAATTCGTTTGCACTCACCAGCCAGTACTCGTTCTCAGCGCCGGGCGGGATAGCCATTCCGCTGTTCGGTCGGATGAAGTTTCACTCGACGGTCGACATCAACGTCGCGGTGAAGATGAACAGCAGCCAGACCGAAACCGACCGATTCGATGGCCTCGGGTTGGTTCCGACTGAGGACAAGTCCGACTTCTCGGTCACGCCGGTCATCTCGTATACCTTCAGTCAGCAAATGAAGGGTGGGCTGACGGTGCGCTGGCAGGATGCGAACGACAAGACCCGAAGCCGCAAGAGCCACACTCGCGAAGTCCAGCTGTGGACGGAAATACGGTTCTAACCTTTTTCGTTTGACTTGTGTCCCCGTTTTTTTCTTATTGTCTCCATGCGATACCGAACCCTCGGCCTATGTCTTCTCATACTGTTTGTCGCTATCGGAGGGTGTTCCGGGGATCTGACCAAAACGCCGGAATTCGACGGTCAGCGTGCCTATCAGTACCTGGTCGATCAGGTCGGTTTCGGTCCCCGTGTACCGGGTACGGAAGCATCGGCAAAATGCCGAGATTACCTCTACCGCTTCTTTGACTCACTCAAAATCGCAGTCGATTCTCAGGAATTCAATTTTTTCGATCCCTACTCCGCCAGAGAAATTCGAATGGTAAATATCATCGCTTCGGTCACCCCAATCGGAACGGATACCCGGAGCCGGGTTTTGCTCATGGCGCATTACGACAGCCGACCGCGCGCCGAACACTCGGTCGATCCGGCCATGCAAGAGCGGCCGATCGACGGTGCCAACGACGGAGCGTCCGGAGTCGCCGTCCTGATGGAATTAGCCAACCTGTTTGCCGCCAAACCTCCCGCGATCGGCATTGATATCGCGTTGGTCGATGGCGAAGACTGGGGAAAGGAATCCGATCACGACCTGTATATGCTTGGCTCGCGGGAATTCGCTCGGCATAATATTCGGAATCGCTACAAATATGGCATCGTGGTCGACATGGTGGGTGACAAAGACCAGAATATTTACAAAGAGGCGTATTCCGAGATGTATGCGGCCAAGCTCAACGACTTGGTCTTTGCGACCGCGGCGAAACTCGGCGTTCACACCTTCATAGATTCGGTCAAATATACGATTCAGGACGATCATTTGTCCCTGATCACGGCCGGCGTGCCATCGGTCGATATTATCGACTTTGACTACCCATATTGGCATACCGTGCAGGATACTTCCGATAAATGTTCGGGCGAATCGCTGGCCAATGTCGGCCGCGTTCTTGCAACCATTCTGTACAGCGGTCGGGAGTCTATTGAGTGAATAAGGTGATTAAGCAACTCCGCGACTTTCCTTCGATCGAAGAACTTCTCCAACACAAGAAAATAAGCGAGGCACTCGCGCCGATACCTCGTCCCCTGGCGGTGATTCTGGTTCGTGAATCAGTAGCGGCCGCAAAGAAGACGTTCTCGTCGGGTAAAGAAGAGGTGTCTCTTCAGAAGTTGGTCAACAGGATTATTGGCGATATCGAGACTCACCGAAGACGCCGGATTGGCCGGGTGATCAATGCGACCGGTGTTGTCGTGCACACGAACCTGGGACGAGCGCCACTCTCTACGAGCCTCTTCGACTCAATCAAGGAAACGGTCACCGGGTACGGGAATATAGAGTTCGAGCTTCAGACCGGAGTGCGCGGCGGGCGTGGAGGCGCCTGCGAGCAATATCTGGCTTTGCTTTCCGAGGCTGAGCGGGCGACGGTTGTGAACAATTGCGCCGCAGCTCTCTTCGTTACGCTGAACACATTCGCGAACCGCAAGAACGTAATCATCTCGAGAGGTGAACTGGTACAGATAGGTGGCGGGTTTCGCATCCCTGATATTCTAAAGAAATCCGGCGCCAAATTACACGAAATCGGCACTACGAACATCACCAAGCTCAAGGACTACGAGGCTGCCATCGACGAACGAACCGGGTTAATTTTGAAGGTTCACCAAAGCAACTTCGTACAGCGCGGCTTTACCGAAGGCGTAGCCCTAAAGGAGCTTGTTTCGCTCGGGAAGAAACATCAGGTAATGGTTGTGAACGATCTCGGAAGCGGCGTCTTCGTGCCGACTCGCGAGGTTCTGGGTTATGCCGAGCCGACCGTGCAGCAGTCTGTTCGCGACGGTGCGGATGTTACCTGTTTTTCAGGAGACAAGATGCTGGGTGGCTGTCAGGCCGGATTGATTGTCGGGAAAGCTCCGTTGGTAGATAAGATCAAGAAGAATCCGTTATTTCGTACGGTGCGGGCCGATAAGATCGTGTTCTCGATGCTTGAGCGGCTCCTTAGCTACTATCTCGATGGCACCTGGCAGAAGGAGATCAAGCTCTGGGCGCTCCTGACCATCCCCGAGTCTGAGTTATACAAGCGAGGGAAGGCTGTCCTGAAAGAAGCAGGGAATCCTTCCGGCGTGTCAGTCGAAGCTACCAAGGCGTATGTTGGCGGGGGAGCGTTACCGGAATCGAACATCCCTTCGGTTGGCATCGTGTTCTCAAAAGAGCTCAAGGCCGTAGACCTGATCTCAAAATTCAGGAATCAGACGGTACCGATTATCGGTCGCATCGATGACGACCGCTTTATTCTCGATCTCAAGGCTGTCGATGCGGAAGATCTTCCGCTGATCCGCCAAGCAATCACCGAAATACTCCCCTGAAGGACAACCATGCTGATTATCGGAACAGCCGGACATATCGACCACGGGAAATCCTCGATCGTCCAACGGCTGACCGGGACCGATCCGGATCGTTTGCCCGAAGAAAAGGCGCGGGGAATGACTATCGATCTCGGCTTCGCCTTCTACAAGACGCCCGAAGATGACACCATTGCGTTTGTCGATGTGCCGGGCCATGAACGATTCGTGAAGAACATGGTTGCCGGCGTCGGGGGGATCGACGTCGTGATGCTGGTTATCGCCGCGGACGACGGCTGGATGCCGCAGAGCCAGGAGCACTTCGACATCGTACGCCTGCTCAACGTCAGGAACGGGCTGGTCGTGATTAATAAGATCGACCTGGTAGAGCCGGATTGGGTGCAGCTTCTTGAATCGGAAGTGCGGGAGAAAGTCAAAGGATCATTTCTTGAAAACGCTCCGATCTTTGCCGTTTCAGCCCAAACGGGTAACGGTTTCAAGGAGCTGACCGAATATCTCAATCGGCTCCCCGATCACGTAAAGGGTCAGAAGGATATTGGGAAGGCACGGCTGTATATCGATCGCTCTTTCGTACGACCGGGGATCGGCGGCGTAGTGACCGGGACCCTTAGAGGAGGGACTCTTTCGGTGGGTCAGCAAGTGGGCATCTGGCCGTCGAGGAAATCGGCGAAGATCCGTACCCTGCATTCCAATAATCGAAATGTCGAGACCGCCGTGCCGGGTCAGCGGACGGCCGTGTCGTTTACCGGGATCGATAAGGAAATGCTGGTTCGAGGAGGAGTAGTCTGCGGAAATCAGGATCTCAGTTACTTCCGGGATAATCCGGTGATGGCCCTATCTGTCGAACTGCTGAGTGACGCCGAAGTGCCGCTGACCGATCGGCGTCGAGTATTGGTTATCGTGGGAACGTCCGAGGTCGAGGGAGAAGTACGTATTTACGGTGACAAACAGATCGCTCCCGGAGGGAAAGGGATCGTGTTCTTCCGGCCTGACGATCCGATGCTTTCGTTCGTTGGCGACAGGTTCATCCTCCGTTTGCCTACGCCGATGGTCACGCTCGGCGGTGGCCAGGTGCTGGATCACTTCAAGCACTTTCCTCGCAAGCGGGATTATTCCCGCATGGATTATCTCCAGAAACGGATCCCGGTTTCACTCGAGCAGTTGGTGTTGTCAGAACTCCAAAGGGATACGGTTGTGCCGGTGAAGGGAATGCTCTCGGCGTCGGATTTTTCGGCGGACGAGATTGAGTCGACGGTCAAAGATCTCTGGTCGCGAAAGAAGATCCGTCTGTTCGAAGAGTGCGCTTACGATCCGCAGTGCCTGGACGTTGCGCTGACTGAATTCAAGTCTTCGGTCGCTCGCCATCTGGAGGAAAATCCTCATTTGAAGGGGGTCACGATCGACCAGCTCATGGTAGTCAGCAGGCTGAATCAACCGCAAACAGAGCTGTTCACGAGATTCCTGATCCAGAAAGGGGAGATCGTGAAGACGGCCGACAAATACAATTTGCTCGGACGCGGAATGAGCTTGAAGGGACCGGTCAAGGCTGCGCATGACGATATCATGGCAATCCTTCGTATGGAACCGTACGCTCCGCCGAATTTGTTGGGTTTCTCCAACAAAGGGAAGTCTCACAAAGAGGCGATCGGGTTCATTCTGGAAACCGGCGAGGGATACAAATGCGGCGCGGATTTCATCTTTCTTGCTGAAGTCTGGAATGAGGTGGTGAGCTTTGTGAAGGATCGCATTGCGACGAATGGAAGCATGTCGGTTGCCGACCTGAAAGAGCGATTCGGATTCTCTCGGAAATACGCTATCCCGATCCTCGAGGAAACCGACCGAATCAGGCTAACGAAACGAGAAGGGGACGTAAGAGTGAAAGGAGCGAGATTTGACGATCCGGAGTTTGCTCTATAACGGCAAGATTCTGACTCAGGCGGAGGGCGTCAAAGCCGATTCTGTAGCGATCTACAAGAACAGGATCGTGGCGGTCGGCAGCAACCTTCAGCATGACCCGGATTTCTCTCGCTTCGAACGGATTAATCTCAAGGGAAAGACAGTGGTGCCGGGGCTGGTCGATGCTCATACGCATTTCTACTATTTCGCGCTCTCTCTCGGCAGAGCGGATCTCCACGACGCCACTTCAATCGGTGAGTGTCTCAGTATTCTGAAGAAGTTCTCTTCGAAGCTGGGTAAGCACGAGTGGGTGCTAGGCGAAGGATACTCGCCGGACAGGTTCAGGCTAAGGGAAGAACCAGACCGTTTCCAACTCGACCGAGCAACAGGTAGCAGACCTGCTTTTGTCTTTTCCAAAGACGAGCATACAGCCTGGGTGAATTCCCGGGCGCTTGAGTTGGCCGGGATAACGCTCCGGACCAAGGACCCGGCCGGAGGAGAGATTGTCCGGCAGCCCAACGGCGAACCGACGGGCATTCTGCGTGAAATCCCCGGCTACGGAAGAGTATTCGAACTGATCCCACAACCGTCGAAATCGAAACTTGATAAGCTGTTCAGAATGGCGACTCAAATCGCCTATGAGAACGGCGTGACCGGAGTGCATTCGGTCGATGGCCAGTCCGGATTCGTCTATATGTCGGACCTCGCCCAACGAAACAAATTGGGCCTTCGTGTGACCTACTATTTTCCGGCAGCCATGCTCCCGACGCTGCACAAGAACCGTACCTATTATGGCACCGGAACCGATTTCTTCCGGGTGGCCGGCGTGAAGATATTTGCCGACGGTTCGCTGGGCAGCCGGACGGCGCTTTGTTTCAACAAATATGTCGGGTCCAAAGGCAACTGCGGTATTGAAGTCCTTTCGTCGAAGAAGATGGCGCAACTGGTAAAATCTGCCGCGAAGCTTGGATTCCCCTGCGCTATTCATGCCATTGGAGATCGGGCGATTTCGAATGTCCTCGATGCATTCGAGCAGTCACCGCCCTTATATTTCGGTGCGCGGCATAGAATCGAGCATGTCCAGCTGATTCGAAGGAAGGACCTTGCGCGGATGAAGCGAATGAACGTGGTGGCATCGATGCAGCCAACCCATTGCACGTCCGATATTGAGATGGTCCGCAACTACTGGGGGGCACGGGGGAAGAACGCCTACGTATTCAAATCAGCGATAGACAAAGGGATCGATGTCGCGTTCGGCTCAGACTGCCCGATCGAACGATTGAAGCCGCTCGACGGAATCGCGGCCGCGGTTACGAGAGCTCGGAAGGGCAGTCGTGACACGTTCTATCCGAACGAACGCATCTCGGCGGCGGAAGCTCTATACTGCTATACCGTCGGGCCCGCAGTTGCCGCCGGAGAAGCTCACTACCGGGGGTATCTGCTCCCCGGTTACCCAGCCGATTTCGTTATCTTGTCCACTGACCTTACGAAGATTTCTTCGAGAAACCTGTACGACGTCAAGGTTCTTGCGACTGTTCTCGACGGCAAACTTCGGTTCAGGCGTCCCGGTTCGCCGCTGTAGGGGTGCCTGAATCAATCGCATCACATTCTGCCTTTCGCCGATTTAGATTGACATCAGTTTCAACTCAGGGCATATTGAACTATGAGAATCAAGCGGTACATATACCTGTTTCTCTTTGCCTTTCTTCTCGTTAGCCCGATAGTTTCATTTTCGCTCCGCTCGTCTATGGCCGACACCCTGACTGCTAACGAAGACAGCACGGTCGTCGATACAGTGATGCCGGCCGCGAATGCAGAGAGCCAGGCTCTGGTCGAGACGATGGATATCGACGGTCCAATAGGGACGGTTGTGTCGGACCGGATCAAGTCAGCGGTGAAGAAGTGCGACGAAGACCATGCCGAACTTCTGGTCATCTACCTCGACACGCCGGGCGGATTCACCGAATCAACCTGGGACATTATCAAGACGATCCTCAATTCGCCGGTACCGGTGTGCGTCTATATCGCTCCTTCCGGATCACGAGCCGCCTCGGCCGGTGTTTATATAACTTATGCCGCCAATTTCGCCGCCATGGCGCCATCGACAAACATCGGCGCCGCACATCCTGTCGGCGCACAAGGACAGAAGATCGACTCGATCATGAACGAGAAGATTACAAACGATGCCGTCGCCCAGATTAAGGCTACTGCGCAGCGTCGCGGACGAAATATCGAGTGGGCCGAGAAAGCGGTGCGCCAGTCAGTTTCGATTCCGGATCAGGAGGCTCTTAAACTGCACGTTGTTGATTTTGTCGCCCCCGATCTTGACAGTCTGCTCGCTCAGATTAACGGCCGCCAGACCGAGACGCCGAACGGCCTTCGGACCATGCATCTCAAGAGATACCGGGTGGAGTCGATCAAGGAATCGTTCATTCGACGGCTTCTCGAAGTTGTGACGAATCCGAATATCGCATTCATACTTATGTCGTTGGGAGGGCTCGGGGTGCTTCTCGAGTTGTACCATCCGGGAGCGATTCTTCCCGGTGTAGTCGGCGCTATCTGCCTGATTCTCGCCTTTTACGCCTTCCAGACACTACCCATAAATTATGCGGGCGTAGCGCTGATTGTGCTCGCCGCCATACTGTTTATCGCCGAAATCAAGGTGGTCAGCCACGGCATTTTGACGATCGGCGGACTGGTCTCCCTATTCTTCAGAGGTCTCATGCTGATAGATACAGCCGATCCGAGCATGGAAATATCGAGAGCGCTTCTCCTGACGGTGGTCATCTGTGTCGGTATCGCCGTCGGACTCGCTTCGTACCTTGTCATTAAGGCCGCCAAGCGGCAACCGTTCATCGGCAACGAAGGTCTGGTCGGCAAAACCGGCCATATCCGGGATGACGGCATGGTCTATATCGAAGGTGCCTTATGGAAGATCGAGTGCGATCAGCCGGTCGCGAAGAACGACCCGGTTGAAGTGCTGTCGGTCGATGGTCTGACGTTGAAAGTTAAAAAGATAACCTCATAGCGAAAGGGGAGACTTATGATTTCGTTCCCGGTCCTGGGCGTTATAGCATTTTTTCTTTTTCTGATTCTCGTGAACGCGGTTCGTATTCTGAAAGAGTTCGAAAGAGGTGTGGTGTTCCGGCTCGGTCGGCTGATCGGCGCAAAGGGCCCCGGCCTGATTCTGCTTATTCCTATCGTTGACAAGTTGATCAAGGTCGACCTGCGAATTATCACGCACGATGTCCCTTCACAGGACGTCATCACGAAAGACAACGTCTCGGTCAAAGTAAACGCGGTGCTCTATTTCCAGGTCCTCGATGCCAATAAGGCGATCGTGTCGGTCGCGAATTTCTTCGAGGCCACATCGCAAATCGCCCAGACCACCCTCCGCTCGGTGGTCGGCCAGGTGGAACTGGATGAACTGCTGGCCAATCGAGACAAGATAAACGCCGAGCTTCAGCATATCATCGATGACCAGACGGAACCGTGGGGAATCAAAGTATCGGTGGTCGAAGTCAAGAACGTCGATCTGCCGCAGGAGATGCAGAGAGCAATCGCCCGTCAGGCCGAAGCGGAACGGGAACGCCGCTCGAAAGTCATTCATGCCGACGGTGAATTCCAGGCAGCGCAGAAGCTGACCGATGCCGCGAAAGTTATCGCGACCTCGCCGAATGCGATGCAGTTGAGATTCCTTCAGACGCTGGTCGAAGTGGCTGCGGAAAAGAACTCGACCCTTATATTCCCGGTGCCGATCGATCTTCTCGACGCGGTGCGGGGATATTTGTACGGCAACACGCCGAAAGAGTCGCAGACATAACCCATCGTCGACGATTATGGTAGGTCAATACCCTCTTGGGTGTCGACATCGATCCGCTGCGAAATAAACGTGCCGCCAGGAATCCCTTCCTGGCGGCATTCTTATTTGGGCCACAATTTTGGCAGTCACCCCTCGGCCCACGGTTCTGCTGGGCGTTCCTTCTGATTTTGTTCTTTTGGGTAGGCCAGACCAGTCGTATGGCCGGGTGTAGCGCGAATTCCGAAAGGCACGCGTCTTCATGTCGGCGTTCCGACCGAGCAGACCCCATTCATGGGGATTGCGACGGAGAAACCCGATATTGGAATCTTGTCCATCGTCCGCTCGAATGCTTGGATAACTCAATGGCGGCCCATAAGAATGTGTCAACCTGCGCCACGCCCTTTTGGCCCTCGATTCTCTTGTAGGGTGGACCCGCTTCGGACCTGCCATCACCACATGCCTTCAGGCATGTCTCAATCGTCCGGCCATAAGAATGGTCGGACCTACAAAAGCGTTTTCCGACTTCCTGTCCCAATTTCCCCCTTGAAAACCAACCCAAAATCCGATATACTCCCGCCATGACTACCCACAAACGAACTGACTATATAAGCTGGGAAGAATACTTTATGGCCATTGCCCAGCTCTCCGCCAGGCGATCGAAAGATCCGTCCTCGCAGGTAGGCGCCTGTATCGTGAACACCAGGAACCGGATAATCGGTATCGGCTACAACGGCTTCCCGATCGGCTGCTCCGACGATGAGCTGCCGTGGAGCCGCGAAGGGGACTTTCTCGATACCAAATATGCCTATGTCTGTCACGCCGAGATGAACGCGATCACCAATTCATCGAACAAGACGGAACTCGAGGGGGCGAAAATCTACGTTTCCCTGTTCCCCTGCAATGAGTGTGCAAAATTGATCGTTCAGGTCGGCATTAAAGAAGTGATCTATCTTTCCGACAAATACAACGGCGAGCCGATATTCGTTGCTGCCCGACGGATATTCGAGATGGCCGGAGTAGCCTGCCGCCAACTCCAGCCGGATCATAAGCAGATAAGCCTTTCGCTTGAGTAGCTGAGTCCGGTTTCAGACACAAATCTTCTAAGAGATTTCAGAAGGGAACCGCTCAGGGTTTCCCTGATTTTTGACGGGGCGGTTGGAGTGCCACGTAACTGCTTGTTCCGTAATTTGTTGCAAAAGTCGGATTGTCCGAACCTTTTCAATTTTATATTGTTTTTGGTGCTTTATAGATTACCTTAGTCGCTTATTAATAGTCCGAGTTACCCTATAAAAACTTACCGGAGGAGCCGCAGAGATGACCAAGACCAAGGAAGATATTCTAAGAATGATAGATGAAGCGGGCGTTCGTTACATCCGCCTCTGCTTCACCGATATTCTCGGCAAGATCAAGGGGATGTCGATAACCCGTTCCGAGATCGAGCAAGTGCTCGAGGAAGGGCAGGGGTTCGATGGCTCCTCGGTGGAGGGATTCGCCCGTATCGAAGAGTCCGACCTGATGGCGATTCCGGATCCGCTCACGTTTCGCATTATCCCCTGGGATATTGCCGGTGAGAAGATCGCGATTCTCTTTTGCGATATCCAGAATCCCGACGGCACTCCCTACGCCGGAGATCCGCGCTGGATTCTCAAGAAGAATCTCCAGAAAGTGCAGGACAAGGGCTGGACGTTCTATGTCGGACCTGAAATCGAGTACTTCTATTTCAATTCAAGCGAAGGTCCTGAAGTTATCGATCAGGCCGGGTATTTCGACTATGAATCGGTCGATATCGGTACGATGGTCCGCAAACGGACGGTCCGGGCGCTCGAAGAGATGAATATCGCGGTCGAGTGTTCCCATCACGAGGTAGCTCCCAGTCAGCACGAAATCGACTTGAAATATCAAGACGCCCTGGTCATGGCCGATTTTGCGCAGATCTATAAATTCGTCGTCAAGGAGGTAGCAATGGAGAGCGACCTCTATGCCACTTTCATGCCGAAACCTATTTACGGTCAGAACGGCAGCGGCATGCACTGCCACCAGTCACTCTTCAAAGGGGACAAGAACCTGTTCTTCGATCCGAAGGGAGAATACAATCTCTCCAAGACGGCCCAGCAGTATGTCGCCGGCATTCTAACGCACATCAAAGAGATCACGCTGGTGA
>Ga0102950_1000355_pt1 | contig 12626 bp, 9 predicted proteins | sample SalPon2A_B_D2_MG_FD_78505 | JGI IMG/M metagenome (GOLD analysis project Ga0102950, IMG submission 78505) | Soil microbial communities from South San Francisco under conditions of wetland restoration - Salt Pond MetaG R2A_B_D2_MG | ecosystem: Environmental > Terrestrial > Soil > Wetlands | place...
AATTAGAAAAGATTGAACAACTTTTTTATGTAACTCAGCAACAACTACATATTCACCTTCTTCCAACCGCACTAATTCGGGAGTTTCATAAGATTTTTTTACATCTTTAATAAAATCACCCTTCTTTGAATAGATTGAATATCCTTTGTAAAATTCTTTTATCGGATCATCTGCAAATTGCCCCTTTTCTTCATATTTAGCCGTATAAATCTTCAAATATCCAAGGTTATTATTAACATTTGCATTTGGCTTCATATATTCATAATTATGTACAATATTAGAGGTGCTGCAGCTGATAAATGAGAAAAGAAATATTGCCAAGATTACAGATATAAAAGTTTTCATATTCTCTCCCTTTTAAATTTTGAATGGAATAATATTGAGATAATTATACATAAATTGTAATATAAAAATATCTCTTTTATTTCTAAAGCTTTTATTAATTTCTCATTAAATATATGGAATTTACTATATAATCTAAATTATTAGCAGAATAATTTAGTAACTTTAGAAATCGGAACGTGCATAAAAATGAATCATCGGAAAATTCAATTGTAGGCAAATTTATAATAGCACTGCATTTTTTATTAATTGTTCTCCCTACAATTTTAAGAATAATAGAAAAATGGAACCGAGTCAAATATCAATTTGAGGGAATTATTATAATTTCTTAAACTCTTCTATCGTAATATTTGCTTGCTTTAATATTTTTTTGAAGGTTCCTGTTGGTAAATCTTTGGTGTGCATTGCTATATAAGTTTGCCTTCCGTCCGGATGTCTTAATACTTTATGAGAGCCTGATTGTCTCTGTTCAACGAAACCAGCTTTTAAAATCTTTGCTAATACTTCTTTAGCTGAATAGGGCATCTTTAATTTCTATTTTAGAATAAAAAGATTCTTCTTCTATTGGTATCTTTTCACCATTAGCTTTCTTTTCTTCTATCCAGATTTTTAACAATTCTTCGGCTGCATTTTTAGCTCCATCAATCCCAAGTCCATGAGTGGTTAAATCAAATGCAGGAATATGTGCATAAAAATATCCTTCTGGAAATGCAGGATCATTTATCTTTTCATAAATAATCGTATAAGTCATAATAGACTCAATTTTATGTTATTCTTATATAATTTATAATTGAAAGATAGCAAATAGTAATTTGAAACAAAATGTTTTAAAATTTATTAGCTCTAGATTTTTTCCCTTTTGATCCAGCTTTCTTAAACTTTTTATTTTGATCCGGTTTACCCTGTCTTTTCCTTTTCTCCCGGTTACCATTTCCACGTTTTTGCGATGCAATTTCCACAGCGATTTGCCGGTTTTTATATTTTTTATTTATGAAAGACTGAAGAACTGTTTCGGCAAAATTACTGTCGGTTTCAAAAAATGAAAAATTATTTAAGATTTCAATCTCACCAATTTCTATATTTCTGATATTAGTGTAATCGTTTATCATTCCAATAAGTGTGGCAGGCTTAAGATTATCAGTTCTACCGAGATTTATAAAGAATCTTGTAAAACCGGAAGCAGTTGAATGCTTATCTCCCGATCCCTTATCATTTTCAGGATGGTTTAAATCCGGAGTGTTTTTGTAATATTCAAGAAACCTGTTGAATTCAACTGACACAAATTTTTTAATTAATTCTTCTTTCTCAAATGATTCAAGTTTTTTATAAATCTCAGGCAGAAATGAATCAATTACACGATGGTTTACTTCAACATTTTCCATCTTATCAATAAGATGAAAGAGCTGCTTTTTACAAATCTCTTTTCCGTTAGGTACCTCAAGATTTGCAATTTTTTTATTTATTTGTTTTTCAATCTGCTTAAGTTTATGTTTTTCTTTAAGATTGGAAATTATAACTGAGATACCTGTTTTCCCTGCACGGCCGGTTCGTCCGCTGCGGTGAGTATATAGGTTCATTTCATCGGGAAGATTGTAATTAATAATATGAGTCAAATTATCTACATCGAGACCGCGCGCAGCAACATCGGTTGCTACTAAAAGCTGGATGCTCTTAAGCCGGAATTTATTCATTACGGCATCTCTCTGAATTTGCGATAGATCACCATGTAAAGCATCAGCATTATAGCCGTCTTTTAAAAGCTTATCAGCAACATCCTGTGTTTCTCTTCGAGTACGGCAGAATATTATTCCATAAATATCAGGATAAAAATCAGCGATTCGTTTAAGAGCTAAATATCTGTCTTTCTCATGTACCATGTAGCAAATGTGTTCGATATTTTCAGCTCCCGAATTTCGTTTGCCAATTGTAATTTCAATCGGGTTATTCATGTATTTATTTGAAATTGATAAAAGCTCTTTAGGCATAGTAGCAGAAAATAATAATGTGTTTTTGTCCTTTGGAGTTTTTTCAAGTATCAATTTAAGCTCTTCCCTAAAACCCATATTCAGCATTTCGTCAGCTTCATCAAGTACAACTGTCTTTACAAATGACAAATCAACCACTCTTCTTTCAATTAAATCGAGCAGCCTTCCCGGTGTGGCCGAGACAATATGAGTGCCCTTCTTAATTGCCCTAATCTGCTGATTGACATCGGCACCTCCAAATACGGCCGTAATTTTTATTTCTTCCTTATATTTTGAAAAATCCTTAAGATCGTTTGTAATCTGAAGACATAATTCCCTTGTCGGCGAGAGAATTAAATGCTGTATATATTTTTTAGCCGTGTCAGTTTTTTGTATAAGCGGAAGTCCGAAAGCCGCTGTTTTACCGGTTCCCGTTTGTGCAAGTGCAAGAATATCCGGACGAATATCTTGCATTAAATGTGGTATTACTTCTTCTTGTATCGGCATTGGTTTTTCAAATCCCGCTTCTTCAATTGCTTTAACTATTTTAGCGTCAATACCGATTTCTTCAAATGTAGCCATTATTTATAGTGTTCCCTATTATTTTTTAATTGTTTAAAATTTTAGATACAAAGTAAGTTTTAATTCAAATTCACAACAAGAACATTTAAGCATATTCATTTGCATATTTGCTCAGACTTAATTCCAGTTCAATTAAATCTTCTTTTATTTTCTGTCTTACTTTTTCAGTCTCTTCCAATATTTCAGGGATAATTTTTTTGTAATAGTTTATTCCATCCATCAAGTTAGCATGAAATGTATTTAAATATTCCTCTGCTTGTTCTGAAAGCGGGTTTAGGTTTTCTTCTACCTTTTTTAAGAAATAGTTTTTATACAGGTTCAGCTCTTTTATGAACATGTTTGGTCTATCATGATTAGTGATTAGATTTATTCTTCCGTAAATATGATCGAGCATTTCCTTTAAGGTAGCTGTCTTTGAAAAATATGCCAGATTAGGTCCCGGGCAAACTGAAACCGCTTTACTAATTTTAGGAGTATCAATGTTATTTACTTTTAGTAAAGAAGCACCAAGTCCCACACAAAGGCAAACTTTTTCAGTAGTCTTATCAACTTCTTTTTGATTTTCTTCCAAATTATTATCCGAAGATTTAATTTGTGCTATCTTTTTATTTATATAAGAGATAGATGCAGTGCATGAAGGTTTCCCGGAAAATTCCTTATTTGAAACCAAATATTTTTTAACACAAGGTGCGCCTGGTTTACCTTCCTTAATTCTTCCTGCTTTTTCAGTTTCTATTCCGCTTGTTCTAAGATTATTAAAAGGAACCCCGAGAGGGGAGGCATTACTTAAATATATTTCATCTTCACCCGCATTACAAAGTTTTTCCAGTGTATCTTCGTCAACGTTCATAACTTCAGGGACAAGTAGAAAGGGGCTTCCCCAGCCTACAGATTTAACTCCATACTTTCTGATAAGAAAATTTTGCTCGTTTGATTTGCCAACACCGCCTTGAACAGTTATATCGATGTTAAGTTTCGAATCATCAAAAAGAATATTTTTTCTTGACAAAGATTTTTTAAGCAATTCGCGTAACGATTCAAGTAATTCATTTTTCTTATTTGTAAATTCTTCAAGTATAGGTCCCAATAAATATCCGTTAGTTGCAAATGCATGCCCGCCGCAATTTAACCCGGATTCAACTCTATATTCAGAAACCCATAATCCTTTGTTCGCTAAAAATTTACCCTGAATAAGAGCTGAACGAAAATCGCTTACTTTTATTATGATTTTCTTTTTAAAGCTGCCGTCATTTTTTGGGAAAAAATCCTTGAAAATTTCCAGGTAACTGAATAGTCGCGTGTTAATTCCTGCAGAAAAAACTATTGAACTTCCCAACTCACTTTTTGCATAACCTCTTAATGCGGCATGAGCATCATTATATTCAATCGGAAGCTGAATGCCTTTTGAATCATAATTAACCTTATCTAATTTTGTCATTATATTCACATCAATTGAACCGGGATTAATATTTTCCCGAAGCCAATTCTGCAGCTTTATCATCACTTTATTGTCTTTGGTGCCGAGCATTTCTTTATACTTAATCTTCAATTCTGATAAATCGGGAAGCATTTCAAAATATTTACTTATTTCACTTCCGCTCTCAAAAGCCGAGTGTTTCAATTTTTGAAATTGTTCTTTAACAAGATTATTCATCATGTTTAAGTATGCGGTAATCCTTTTAGCACGCGAATCTATTTCTTTATCACCAATGCTCGAATATTCTAGATTATATTTTTTACTGTAATGAATTCGTAATTTTTCAATTAAAGTATCATCTGCTAAAGACACAACAGAAGAGATGCCGTACTTTGAAACTTTTATCGGGGCATCAAGAGAAAAACCGGTTCCTAAGACAGGTATGTGAAATTTATGATTGTCAGAATCATTCATCATAGAATTTTCCTAATTTAAAACTGTCTAAGCGATGCAAATTTTACTTATTGAGGAAATATGACTGGCAAGAATATTTGGTAAAATATCCGGCTTGTTAAATTCCTTTCCTAAGAGGTGTGGAAAATTAATTTCCGCTTTAACAGAGGAAGTTTAAATTTAGTTTATTTAATAAAATTAACGTTCATTTGAGCGGTAATTTTAAAGATTACTGTTACAAAGGTATGAAAATAAATTGTAATATCTTAGGCAAATATTTTTATTATTTCAGGCTCAACATAATAAAAAAGCCGCTCAATTTTGAACGGCTTTGATAAATAAATTGTCTTTAATGATTAGCTGCAACCGGATGTTGCGCCGCAAGTCATGCACTTTAAGCAAGTTCCATTACGTACCATTGTCATACTCTGACATTCGGTACAAACATCGCCGGTATAACCCTTCTCAATTGCTTGTTTTACCTTAGTATTAATAGAAGATTTAGGCTGAGCAGTCATACGATGATATTTAGCTTCATTCGATGAAAGAGAATAGTTGTAAGATTTAGCATGCTCTTTATCGAGTTCAACTACTCTTTCACTTACAACTTCCTCGCTAACAAATTCAGGTTCAACAAATTTCTTTACTATTCCTGGAGAAACTTTTGACTTAGATTCATCCGGGTTAACATGAGCAAGATCGCTTCTGCCGAGATACGTAACTGCAAGCTCTCTAAAAATATAATCGATAACCGATGTAGACATCTTAATCTTATCATTGCCGGAAACAATTCCGCTTGGTTCGAAGCGTGTAAATACAAAGGCATCTACAAATTCTTCAAGAGGAACGCCGTGCTGCAATCCTAACGAAATAGAGATAGCGAAACAGTTTAATAAGCTTCTAAACGCGGCGCCTTCGCGATGCATATCAATAAAAATTTCACCTAATTGGCCGTTTTCATATTCACCTGTTCTAATATAAACAGATTGTCCGTTGATTTTTGCTTTTTGTGTGTAGCCGGTTCTTCTATCGGGTAATCTTCTTCTTTTAGCAATGTATCTATGAATTATTTTTTCGGCAACTTTTATAATATCATTATTTTCTTTGTCTTCTAAAATTGCTTCAAGTTCTTCTTCGCTTATGGAATTTAACGGCTGCGAAAGTTTTGAGCCGTCCCTATAAAGAGCATTAGCTTTTACTCCAAGTTTCCATGATTCCATATATGCATCTTTAATATCTTCAATTGCCGCCTGGTTGGGAAGATTTATCGTTTTGGAAATTGCACCTGATATAAACGGCTGTGCAGCGCCCATCATTTTAATATGTGCAACCGGGCGAATAAAACGAGACCCTTTCTTTCCGCATTTATTTGCGCAGTCGAATACCGGATAATGTTCATGCTTAAGGAAAGGTGCACCTTCAATTGTCATTGTACCGCAGACATAATCATTTGCGGAAGAAATTTCTTGTTTTGAAAATCCGATAGCTGTAAGGAGATTAAAATCAAATGAATCTATCTGATCCTCGGAAAATCCAAGTTTTTTAATTAAGAATTCTTCTCCAATGGTAAACTTGTTAAACGCAAAACTAAGATCAAATACAGACGGAAGGGCTTTTTCAATTTTTGAAATAATAGAATCGGTAAAACCTTTGGCTTTTAATGATTCCGGATTTATATAAGGACAGCCGTTTAATGAACCGGAACCTTTTGCATATTTAACTATTTCATTAATCTGATCTTTATTATAACCCAATCTTTCAAGAGCCGGGGGAATTGATTGATTGATAATCTTAAAATAACCGCCGCCGGCTAATTTTTTAAATTTAACCAAAGCATAATCAGGTTCAACGCCGGTTGTATCACAATCCATCACTAAACCAATAGTGCCCGTTGGAGCAATAACTGTTACCTGTGCATTTCTATAACCATGGTGAGTTCCTAATTCAAGAGCTTTATCGGAATCTTCTCTTGCCGCTTTCAATAAATCAGATGGACAGAATTTTGGATCGATACCTACGGGAAAGGTTGATAAGCCTTCATATTCTTCGTGAGGAACGTTATATGCGGCTCTACGGTGATTTCTGATTACACGAAGCATGTGTTCCCTATTCTTTTCGTAATTAGGGAATGTACCCAGTTCTTTTGCCATTTCAGCCGAAGTTGCATAAGAAGTCATATGCATAATTGCTGTTAATGCACCGCATATTGCAAATGCTTCATTACTGTCATAAGGAATTCCCTGAAGCATAAGCAAAGAACCGAGATTTGCATAACCTAAACCTAAAGTTCTAAAATCATAGCTTAATTTTGCAATTTCTTTACTCGGGAACTGAGCCATCAATACACTTATTTCCAGTACAATAGTCCAAAGTCTTGTTGTGTGTCTATAAGCTTCAATGTTGAATTTATGAGTTTTTAAATCATGAAATTTTACAACATTAATAGATGCTAAGTTACATGCAGTATCGTCCAGGAACATGTATTCACTGCAAGGATTTGAAGCCTTAATTTCACCGTCTTCAGGGCATGTATGCCATTCATTAATTGTTGTATGATATTGGATTCCCGGATCGGCACATGACCATGCTGCATAAGAAATTTGATCCCACAGGTCTTTAGCTTTAAGAGTTTTGCAAGCCTTCGGTGATCTTTTTTCTGCTTTTGCTTTTTTCTTTTCAGTTCTCCAGTATAAATTCCAATCGCCGTCATTTATTACGGCATTCATAAACTCATTTGTAACCCTAATAGAGTTATTTGAATTCTGCCCGGATACAGTGGAGTAAGCATCAGAATTCCAATCAGTATCATAAGCCGGAAATTCAATTGATTTAAATCCGAGTTTTGCTAAATGAATAACTCTTTCAACATAGTTGTTAGGAATTTGAGCTTTTCTGGCTTCAATAACTGCATGTTTTAAATTTTTGTTTAACGATTTGTTAAAACGATCATTTTCCGGATGTTCGTCGTAGCAGGCTTTCATAATTGCATTTAAATGGTAATTGCATAATTTTGATCCTGCAACTAAAGCAGCAACTTTTTGTTCTTCTACAACTTTCCAGTTTATATATTCTTCAATGTCGGGATGATCAAGATCGAGAGTAACCATTTTAGCGGCTCGTCTTGTTGTACCGCCGGATTTAATTGCACCTGCAGAACGATCACCGATTCTTAAGAATGACATAAGTCCTGAAGACTTTCCGCCGCCGCTTAAAGATTCGTTCGCTCCTCTAATCTCCGAAAAATTTGAGCCCGTTCCCGAGCCATATTTAAATAATCTGGCTTCACGAACCCATAAATCCATTATTCCGCCTTCGTTCACAAGATCATCTTTTACCGATTGAATAAAACATGCATGGGGCTGAGGATGAGTGTAGGCATCGCTGGATGCAGTTAACTTACCGGTTTCATAATCTACATAATAATGACCCTGTGAAGGACCGGAAATTCCGTATGCCCAATGTAATCCGGTATTAAACCATTGCGGACTGTTTGGTGCAGTCATCTGGCTGGCGAGCATAAAAATTAATTCATCATAAAAAACTTTAGCATCTTCTTCACTGTTAAAATATTTTGCCTGCCATCCCCAATATGTCCAGCATCCAGCTAATCTATGAAAAACTTGACGTGCGTCGGTTTCAGAAGAATATCTTTCTTTTTCGGGTAATTGTTCAAGTCTTTCCGTATCTGCTTTTGAAGGTTGTATCCAGGAAGGTATTCCTTTTTCATTAACTTTCTTTACTAGTTTAGGTACACCGGCTTTTCTAAAATATTTTTGTGCAATAATGTCTGTTGCTACCTGCGACCAGGCAGCGGGGACAATAACGTCCTCCATTCTGAAAACAATTGAACCATCGGGGTTTCTAATTTCCGAAGTTCGTTTAGAAAATTCTAACGACGAGAGGGGATCTTTACCTTCCTCTGTAAACAACCTCTTAATATGCATCAACAAACTCCCTTCAAGCAAAGTTTATTTCTTAATTTATTCAAATTTATCTTTTGGGTGATTATAATTTCGATAAGTTCTAATGGTTTAGTTTCTTTTTTCATTACAAAGATTAATGTGCTTGAATATTTTTACCGGCGAATTCAAACTAACTAAAATTGAATTAAAAGGAAATAGGAACAAAAAATTTTTTTTCAAAATGTATTTCGCGCGGAAAGATTTAGGCAAACTTTGGAATATTTTTTTTAAAAACCAAATTAAATTTTTTAAATTTCACTTAATAATTTCCGCAAAAATTTTTTAATCAATTAAACGTATGAAAAAGAAGATAAATTTGCATTTTGTGTATATTTAAAATTATATTATCAGCAAATTATAATGTATGGAACAAGTTTCAATATCATTTTTTAGCCGTCCATGTAAATAGCAGGGAATAAATAATCAAATATTCTTAAATACGTTGTGATCTTTCTAAACATTTTTGAAAATAGCCAATTATTAATACCGAAAATAAATTAAATTCTTAGGTAATAGTTTGAATTCAGAAAAAATTATAGAGATAGAAAACCTTTCAAAAAAATTCAAAGAATTAAAAGCTGTTGATAACCTTAATTTAAATGTCTTTAAAGGTGATGTTTTCGGATTTTTAGGCCCTAACGGAGCCGGTAAAAGCACTACCATTCGCATGCTTCTCTCACTTATTACACCTAACGAAGGTGAAATAAAAATATTCGGAAAATCTCTTAAAAATCACCGGATAGAAATATTAAAAAAAATAGGCGCTATTGTTGAAAAACCTGATTTTTACGGATATCTCTCAGCATTCAAAAATCTTGAGATTCTCGGCAGAATTTCCGGCAGTGATTTTTCAAAAAAAAGAATAATGGAGGTTCTTGAGCTAGTCGGTTTAGACAAGAGATTTAAAAGTAAAGTTAAAACTTTCTCTCACGGTATGAAGCAAAGATTAGGAATTGCTCAAGCGCTTTTACACGATCCTGAACTAATTATTTTGGATGAACCAACCACGGGATTAGATCCTCAGGGAATGAAGGAAATAAGAGATTTAATCATCTATTTGAGCAAAGAAAAACAAAAAACTATTTTCCTTTCATCTCACATATTATATGAAGTAGAACTCGTTGCAAATCGAATGATAATTATTAACAAAGGCTCGGCAAAAGTTGAGGGTAAAGTTGAGGAATTATTAAACGCTAATAATCTAAAAGTAACGTTTGAAGTTCATGATTGGGAAAATGCTAAATTGCTGTTAGACAAAACCGCCTGGATAAAAAAAATGGATATGGCTGTTAATGGTAAACTGACTTTTCTATTAAAACCGGAAGAAATTTCTGAACTAAATAAATATTTGGTTCAAAATAATGTATCTGTAAATGCCGTTATTCCAACCAGGTCTTTGGAGGAATATTTTTTAAGCATAACCCAGAAGGAAGCTTAATGTATACTTTGATCAATATAGAAATGTATAAAATTTTTAAGAAATGGCGTTCCTATATCGGGTTTATTGCAATTCTTGTCTTAATTCCTATAATCGAATTTGCTTTAAAGATGGAAGGACAGAAGTCGATAAATTTTATGACGAGAGATTTACAGCAGTCATTTATATTTGTCGGAAATTTGCTCAATTCTTACTTCGTTTCATATTTAATTTTAAACAGCCTGGCAATTCATATACCTTTTCTGATTACATTAGTTGCCGGAGATCTTCTTGCAGGTGAAGCCACAGCCGGAACTTATAGAACCCTAATTACCAGACCGGTTTCAAGATTCAGTATTGTTACTTCAAAATTTTTAGCCGGAATAATTTATACTTTTCTGTTAATACTTTTACTTGCGATACTAAGTCTTGGTTTAGGCTCCGTACTTTTTGGAACAGGCGATTTATTAAACTTCAGCAACGGAAGTATTGTTGTTTTGGCAAAGAATGATGTAATGTGGAGATTTTTACTGGCTTATTTATTTGCTACGCTCAGTATGGGAGTTGTTGCATCACTTGCATTTCTTTTTTCCGCACTTGTTGAAAATGCAATCGGGCCAATTATAACTACAATGGCTATCATTATTATATTCATAATTATTTCGGCGATAAATATCGGAATTTTCTCGGATATCAAACCTTATCTTTTTACTAATTATATGGGAACCTGGAAAGCATTTTTTGATAACCCGATGGATACTTACGAAATTTTAAAATCGAGTTTAATTTTATTTGCGCATATTGTAGTTTTTTATTCAGCTGCTTTAATAATTTTTCAGAGGAAAGATATTCTTACATAAATAATTTAAAAAATGAAATTTGTAATTGATATGAAATTCCTAGGAAATATTTTTAGGAGAAGTTTGTGAAGAAGATATTTTTAATATTTTTATTTATTTCCGGATTGAGCTTAAGTCAAAGTAAAAATCCGGATGTTATAATTAAAAACCTAAAAGAAGCTTTTAGTAAGGTTAAAGATTACACAGTAAACGTTGATATTAAAGTCGATGTAAATGTTATTAAAGTTCCTGAAATGAAGGCTAAGCTGTACTTTAAAGCTCCGGATAAAATTCATATTGAATCGGAAGGTTTTGCAATGCTTCCTAAAAATGGTTTGTATACTTCTCCTTTATCTTTTTTAAAGGGTGATTATACAGCTATTTATGCAAAACTTGATACTATTAAGGGTCATGCTACTTCTGTTATAAAAATCATTCCTCTTAACGACAAAGGTGATTTGCTATTAACTACTTTATGGGTAGATCAATCGAAAAATGTAATCAGAAAAGTTGAATCGGCAACAAAGACTAACGGGTCTTTCACTTTACAATTAGATTATAATAATAGCATTAAGTATCCGCTGCCCGATTCAATGGTATTTTCTTTTAATGCAGGTAAGTTAAACACTCCCGCAATGATGGATCAGGAAGAAAATCAAGGGAGAAGAAGAAGAGCATTTAAGGATATTTCAGGAAAAGTGACTATTAGTTATAATAACTACGAAGTAAATAAAGGAATTCCGGATAGTGTTTTTGAGGTGAAAAATAATTCCTCAAAAAACAAGCATTGATTTTAACCTTAAAAATTAAACTCAATTTAATTTATTATTAATTGATTTAGGAAATTCTGAAATTTATCTGTGTTGTAATCCGCCATTCCAACTTCTTTTGCAACTATTTTCCCTTCCTTAGAAATTACATAAGTTGAAGGAATAGTTCCACTGTCATAAATTTTCGGGAAATTACCATTTAAAAAATAAACCGGAAAACTAAAACTACTTTCTTTGATAAATTTCTTTGCCTTCGCAGAATCATTATCTAAAGAAACCATTACAAAAACTAAGTCTTTCCGATCTTTCATCTTATTATAAAGACTTTGTATTGTAGGCATTTCTGCCCGACAAGGCGGACACCACGAAGCCCAAAAATTTAAGAAAATTACTTTCCCTTTTAAATCTTCAAGATTCAGTTCGGTATTATTAAACTGTATAAGATTTAAATTATAATCTGCGTTTTGCTGTTCATTTATAGGAATATTTATTTCAGGCTGCATAATGCCGGTTAATAAAATTCCTTCCTGCACTTTTCCAATAACTGCCGAATACAATCCGGTGAAATACAGAACAGCAATCGTTCCTAAAATAATTAACCATTCAATTATATTTCTTTTTGCCGACTTCTTTTTTGACATCTAATTTTTTATTTAATAAAATAATTTTGTGAATCTTACTAAAATAAGATGAGTAAGTTTAAAAAAGGATTTATTTATTTTATGATGGGAATAGTTAATTATAATTTTTGATTGATTTATCTAAAAATCATATAAACACCTATTAAAACCAGAAAACCTGCGAACATCTTTTGCATTATTGGTTTTGGCAGACGCTTTGAAAGCCATATTCCGAAAATTCCAAATATAATTCCGGGAAG
>Ga0102950_1000356_pt1 | contig 12618 bp, 9 predicted proteins | sample SalPon2A_B_D2_MG_FD_78505 | JGI IMG/M metagenome (GOLD analysis project Ga0102950, IMG submission 78505) | Soil microbial communities from South San Francisco under conditions of wetland restoration - Salt Pond MetaG R2A_B_D2_MG | ecosystem: Environmental > Terrestrial > Soil > Wetlands | place...
ATTCATAGTAATTCATAGTAATTCATAGTAATTCATAGTAATTCATAGTAATTCATAGTAATTCATAGTAATTCATAGTAATTCATAGTAATTCATAGTAATTCATAGTAATACATAGTAATACATAGTAATTCATAGTAATTCATAGTAATTTTATTTATGGTTAATTATGTTCCAGGTAATCGGAACAAATTACCATCAATACACGGTGAAGCCAAATTTTATGTTGGCAAGGATTTGTAATACGGGCCTGATTATTATAGTCTTAATCTAATATGGAAACGCACAAGCAGTTTGGTAAGCCATACCATCAGTAGTGCCCAGGCAATCGAACCGGCAATAACTACAAGAGGAATTCCTGAATGTTTATAATAAAGTACTGGAACACCGGTGCTCCATATCAGATAGTAAAGGATATCAGGTGCCAGGTAAGTGGTAAGTGAATTCTCACCGGCTGGCTTCAGGAATGCTGCCCATCCGGTTTTCTTCTTAACATCTGTTATCCAATAAAGTAAAGCGAACAAAATCATACTTATACCGTTGCATATCATTCCCCAGCTTGGTGTGGCAATTATCTTGGAAATTATGAACCATTTGCGAAGAAAGAAGCCTATTCCCAGACTAATTATTCCGAGTGAAGCTATAATGACTATTGTCTTAAAATGGTCTTTTGAGGCATATTTTCTAAGTATGAGAGCCGTCAGAACGCCTGCCAGTACAATTGATGGCACATTACCTTCAAAAATGATCCCCAGGATGGGCCTTACCGGATCAAGGAAAGAAAGCAGCTTAAGCATATCAACTATATTAAGCCCCAGGAAGAACAGAAATGCAACGGCTATTTTCAGGATACTGTCGCGTGTGCCCAGGTAGATTAGTCCTGCTGTAAGGTATCCCCATCCTATCAGTCCCAGTATTCCCCACCACGATGTTATGAAGGATCCGTTATTAACTAGCTTCCCGGAGTTGAATTTAAATACAAGCAGAACAAGCAGGGCCATCCCTGCATATTTTAATCCTGTTGTTGTAAAAAAGTTATTCTCTGTATTTTTATAGTCGTTCCATACAAGGAATACTCCCAGGTACATAAGGATAGCCCAAAGGTTTTTATTAATGCCGGTCAGCTCGGAATCTACTCTTCCGGAATTAAGCATGAGAAGGCCTATTATGAGGAGACTGGCAGACCTGATCACAATATGACGGGCAACTGAGTATGTTGTGTCGCCGCGTTTTATTCTTTTTCCTATGGCATATGGTATTGCCATACCCACCATGAAGAGAAAGCCGGGAAATACCCAGTCGGCCAGTCCCATACCGTCGTAGTTTGCTTCCATATGTCCGAGCCAGGAAGGTACACCGGGCATATAGAGGTCGTTGACAAAGAGCATAAGAACTAGCGTAAGCCCTCTCATTATATCTATAGAATAGATTCTTTCATTTTGTGCCATACGGATAATGTTGAATTAGGTTGTCAAGTTAGAAAATATTAAATTAAATTATTATGGCTGCTGAATATAAAGAGTCAACAATTAAGAAAGTAAGTCAAACATTATAAAAAATTATTATTTTTGCGATTGAAAAATGGTGAGTGAAGCTCACCGGACTGAGGTAAAATGAAGATCATACCACCTTCGCTGAAGCTACGGTGGTAAGAGAAAGTAACGGAGGTCAAAGCGGGGTGTGGCGCAGTTGGTAGCGTACTACGTTCGGGACGTAGGGGCCGGAAGTTCGAGTCTTCTCACCCCGACCAACATTTGTTGATTTACAGATAGTTACAAGATTTTATGAACTATTTATGAACCAACAGGATGGGAAAAAGGAAATCTCGGTCATGAAATGACCACTCCTTTTGCCAATAAAACAACAGTTTGAGACCTTCTTTTCAAATGAAAGGAAGGTCTTCTTTTTACTTACTTCTCTTCCAATTGCCAGACATATTCACTCTGCAAGGTTCAATAATAGGTCAAAATTAAACTCCAAATGATTTCATTATTAATCATAAAGATGAATTATTATGAAAACACAATTGATAAAAACAAAGACAATACTATGGTTGATTATTGATTCTGGAAGTATGTTGTACCAATAATTCTTTCGATAATGCATTGGTAACTTGATAGTCATGTCACTTTTAATAAAGATTTTGCGATGTTTGGATTTGACTTTTTTATTTTTTTGATATAAGTTTAAATCCCAATGCATTTGGTGATTAATATATTCTTTTTACCAAGAGGTATTTTTTATTTATAAAATTTCATAACTTTAAAAGATATTATACCTTTGCAGGTCATTTTAAACAATGAGTAAACTAAGAGAAAAATCCGAGTTTAATATTGATGCCGCTCAATTACTTATTGATAATTATTTATATGCTCCAAGTGTTCATTGCTCCTATTATAGTTGTTTCCAATTAATGAAGTTCACCATGAATAATTATTTTGGTATAAATTATGATGAACTTAGACAGCGAATTTCTGTTAGTACATCTGGGGGAACTCATTCATATGTAACACATTTTTTCAATAAAGAAGTCAGAAGTAAAAGTGGAATCTTCGATTACAGTGATTTTAGCCGAAAAATAAAAGATTTAAAAGAATTTAGAGAATCTTCTGATTATGATGATGTTGAAATAACGATTGATAAGAGCACGAAGGCATTACAGTACGCAACTGATATAAGACAACATATACAAAGAAACTTTAAAAAATGAATCCAAAAGACTTCATAATAACAAGATTGAATGAATTGCGGAACATTTTCCCCGAATTATCATTTAAATATAAATTCAATACCAATACTTCAACTCATGTTGTTGATGTTCGACCATTGGATTGTTACAAAGAAAATCCTGATTATATTAAGTATGAATCAGATTTTGGCTTTGAATTTGATAATCAATTCTATCCTGAAACAATACTTTTCGTTTCAGAAGATTCGTTGACCCAAATTAGCAATCCAGAATTTGTGTTTAATGCGAACCAATTTAGTGAAGATTTACAAATCTTATCACCACCACTTGAAGTGAATAGTAAGTGGGCGCAAACACATTATGAATTTGAAGTGGAATACGCTTGGGCTGCATAATTATGGAAGAACAATCAAAAACGGCAAAGTTCCAATTCAAGAACTATAAAATAATTAAATCACATTTTGAATTAAAAGGTGATAAACCTGCTAATGCTATAAACCTTAAATTTGAACCCAAAGGGGTAATTAGTCGGGAAAATTCTTGTTTTAAATTACAACTTGGAGTATTTATCGAGGATGAAAATCATAGTTTTACAATTGAAGTTGTTATAGTTGCCGATTTTTATTTTGATACTGATATAAGTCCAGAGCATTTAAACCAGTATTTTTATGTTAATGCACCTGCTTTGTTATTCCCCTATGTAAGGGCATATATTTCTACACTAACCACTCTTTCTGGTATTAATGCGATAAATCTCCCTACTTTAAATCTTACCGCTCTGGGTAGTCAATTGCAGAAAAACACCACTGAATCTGATAATTGCGGTTAATAAAGAGAATAATTTTCATTTTTCTGTTCTCGTCTTCTGGGTTACTTTAATTTTTTTGAAAATTTTTTCCAGTAATCCAATTTTCAATTTGCTATAACTATTCTGGAAAAATTTTTAGATTGAATCAATAACAACAGTTTTCAGGCGACATGAGATTTCATTTTTTTCCTGATGGTGAAATGTTGCTGCGACTTTTTTCATGTAGCACCCCTGCCATAAAACACCCCCCATCCCTGCCGTTGGGGGGTAGAAGGTATATTTTTACCCCCCCCCACCTGTTTTATCGTTTAAAAGTATTTATGTTAAATACGAGACATAAATGAACGATTTACTAAATAGCCACCTGAAAAAAACACCACCACGTGTCCCAGATTTATTTCGGGAACTGGGTGATGATGCATTTTTCGTGAACTCCGATTGTGTTATAACAAAAAATCAAATTCTGGTAAAGAACAGGGTTTACGAAATTCTCGATTTTCTTGATAATTATAAAATTCGCATAAACCACATTAAACTCCTGCATGCATACCTTAAAGGATTTGATGCTTTCATTGTTGGAATTGATATTGTCTCTTGTGAAGTTATTTTCCGACATCATCGGCTTGATACTGAAATATCAGTCTGCGATTGGGTTATCATAGATTTGGATTTCTTCGAGAAAGAAGTAAATGAAAACACCATAAGGTTCTCCTGCAAAAGGAAGCAAGCAATTAATGACACCATCCATGAATAATATTGAAGAATTAATTAAAAATATGTCGGCTGTTCCCGATAATTTTAACCATTTGAAAATCTTTTTGCATCGGGAGCAAACCAACTTAGAACCAGATTTTGGAAGGAAATTTCTTTTCGTGGCTGGTAATTCATTTGGTCTGATGAAATTAAAAGACCTATCGGTCAATGACAACCACGTAAATCTGGTTCTGGAAGATGCATTCACAGGTCAATCAGGTTCATTTACAATTGATATCAACGATAAAACGATAAAATTTGTGATGATTACTTGGGAAGATGTGCTGGATATTGTTGCTCAGGATAGAATATCCACGGGCAATTGCAATGATTTACTTGAATTTGATTTTCAATAATTTGAATAAATGGAACAATCTCATAAAATTTCATCTGCAAATGACCTGACCTCTATTACCAAGGATTTCTCTGGTCTTAAAAAACTCGAATATTTCCGACCTAATGTAGTACGGCTTGATTTATCATTCATTTTAACAGAAAATAAGTTGCTTGTTTTAAACATGCCTTACCTAAAGTTGGAAGGACAACATGTTGATGCGGTTCGGCTTCTGGACATCTGGGATAAAGACGGGTATGTTTTCCTTAAAATTGAAAACATCACCACAGGGATTATTAATACAATTTCTTGGCTGGTTGAATATGATGGTGATTATTGGTTATGGTCTTTAGCATCATTTAACTACTTAAAAACATTAACGAAAACAAAAAAAATTGATAGTTAAATCCCTTCAACAATTTTTACCTCATCTTCATTTAAACCATAAAGTTTATAAACCCAGTTATCTATCTGTTTTTCCAGACTATTAATATTAGAATTGTCAATATTTCGATGATTTAAAAGAATTTTATTTACAAGTTCAATTATTCTAATTTGCTCGGATTCAGGAGCATCAAATAATGGTATTTGCAATAAAGGTTCTTTATCTATCTGGTAATTGCCGCCTTGCATCTTGCCTTTATTCCGTAACCAGAATGCAATTAACTTCGAATTTAAAATTGCACATAAATATTTCTGATTAATTCTCTCAGATTTAATCACATAAAAAGTTGCAGAAACATAAGCGTCAAAATCCGTATATGTAAATACGGGTTCATTGGCACACTTCCTTAGTACAATCAATTTCTCATTCTTGAAAAACTTCTCTTCTCTGGCTCGATGAAGACCATAAGGTTTATTATCTGAAGTAATTATTGGTTGAAACCTATCGAGATGTTTTTTAATATTTGGATAAGGTTTAATTGTTTTGGAGTATTTAAACCTTGAATCTGTATATATAATCCATTCATCAGTATCAGAAATGCTACCCCATTTATGTAACTGTTGTGTTGTGAAATATGGTTTTAGCAAATCAATTTCATTATTATTAAGTTCTAAGGAATCAATTTCTTCTTGACTTAGCACAAAAATTCCCTGACCAACTTTAAAAGGGTCACCAAGGAGTTTTTGATTAGACTTGTTTAACTTATCTTGTGGTATAACAATCCCTTGAGCGACCTCAGTATTTGCATTAAGTTTGAAATTACCTTTTTTAAATATTTTATTTAATATCGGTTCATGTATGTCAACACTAAATGTCAGAGTCTTATCTTTTAACTCCACTTTAGAAATCGTAGGATTTAAATATTCTGCATTAAGTGATTGCTTTTTATTAATTAAGTCGAGAACATCTTCAAAGTGATTATTATTCCCAATCAATCGTCTCAACTCAAATGTATAATTGTCGTTTTGATTATTATTTTTAAAAAGCATAACCATTGTCTGAATATCTGCACTTTCAAAAATCATATAACTCCCAAAATCCAAAACTTTATGAATAATGGAGCAGTCAATAATTTTACTTCTCATCTTTGATGCCCCAGCATTTGTTGTCCAATTATTTGTGGCAATAAAGCAAAGCACACCCTTATCTTTTTTCAAAAGGTCTAAACCATTACATGCAAATAAATACCATATATCCATTTTGCCTTGATAATAGGGTGAATTACGTACTCCATCAAAGGCATTTCGAAATGTATATTCTTTAATATATGGTGGGTTACCTATAATTATATCAAATCCATTAGCCAGTTCCTTACCAAACATCCATTCAGGTTCAAACCAATTTGCAAAGTGATTCTGGTCATATGGGTCAAAAGATGCAATTTTATGAGCATTAATGGTTGTATGTCCTACCTTAATAAGGTGATTACTTATTTCTTTTCTAAGTTCTTTATCTCGATTCTGAAATTTTAATTTCTCTCTCCTGATTTTTGCGTTAAAATAATTATGCCGAATTTCTTTCAATTGATTACTGAGGTCATTTATTTTCAGGAATACTTCGTTAAGAAAAACATCCCCCGTCTTTAGTTGTGGTTTTTCTAATGAAATCAGCGTATTTGCAGCAACGAATTTAGTCTCAAGATTAGGTAGACTTCTAATTCCAAAATTCTCTTTTTGTTCCTGTTTAATCTGGTCAATAATTAAGGAGATAAAGAATCTCAATTTAGCAATCTGAACAGCAATTGGCTGAATGTCTACTCCGTATATGCAATTTTCAATTAAAAACAGTTTTCTACCATAGTCGCTTGTATTATTTTCAAATACATCCTCGATTTCATCCAATCTCCTTTTTCTTTCATCATGGTCATTTATTTCAAATGCAGTTTTAGTTTCCGCTATCGCTTTCTCTTTTTGCAATTCCTTCCATATTTTATTCCCAGAATCCAATTTATTAAGAAGGTGTACCATTTTTTGTAGTATGCCCATTGGAAATGCACCGCTACCACAAGCGGGGTCAATAATTTTACACGAATTAAGTGCTTCAATTATTGTTTTTGTTTCAGATTCAGACAACGGATTTACTTCCACTGAATAGGAAAACAATTCTCTGAGTCGTTCTTCAAAGTCTTTTTCCCCACTACTAAATTGTTCGAGAAGGTACTCAATCAATGATTCATCGACCATGTAATTAACAATTTCTCTTGGGGTGTAAAAACTTCCCGTTTGTTTTCTGGCAGTGGTCTTAGTCTCAGGATTGTAACTGGCTAATAGGTTTTCAAATACTTTTCCTAACAATTCTGGGTCGAGTGCAATTTCTTCTTCCAATGGGGTGTTTTCGGCTACTGTAAACTTATAACTTTCAAGCAGGTTAACTAAACCAAGAACTTTATGCCTTTTGCTACGAGTACCGTAAATTTCATTTAAATCAATTTCTCTTTCATCACTGAAGAATACATAATCAGGAATATGTGCCTGTTTTTTTGGGTTTCGGCTGAAACCATCAACATATATAATTTTACCCTCGTCATCTGGCTTATCAAGACAGTCAAATAATCCACCATTTAGAAATGGTATATCGGCAAACAATTCTTTAATGTCTTTTTCGGGAATAAAGAATTTTTCAGCGTAACGGAATAAATTTTTTACACCATATTCTGCTTTATTCTCCTGAAATGTACCTTCTTTTACAAACCCTCTTTCTTCAATAACCTGATTTAGTGTGCCGAAAAACAGATTTTGAAGGATGGCTTGGTAATAATTTTCAGATTTGTTATTCTTCATGAAATCTACCACAGAATTTTTCAAGAAATCCTTTCTGAATAAATTATTTGGGACTAACTTTTTTTCTTTTATAAACCATATGAAAATAATTCTGGTGATTAAACGAATCAGGTTTGTAGCATTTCGAAGTTCTTTATCTTTCTCTACATCATCAGGGAATTCCACAATATTCATCGCCCAGAAATACCAGTTTGCTAATTCCTGAAAGAATCTCTTATTTAGTATACTTACATCAAGAACCTCTAACCAATTCTCATGTAATTGTGCATAATTGATAACGGCAACAGGCTTAACAAGGTCTTTCAAGATACGGATATGACCTGCATGTGTGGTTTTTGTATGGATATCCCGTAGGATGATGACTTTACCTGCTTTTTCCCCTTGTCTCCAACTCTGTTTAAATTTAAACCGCTCACTTATTGAAATGGAAATGACAGCCTCACCTGAGTTATCGTATTTTAACAACAAAGCCACTGGCATTTTCTGGCTTATTCGATTAAATGCCCTCGTCAGGTCTGACATTTCGGTTCTGGTGGGGTGCTTTGCCAGTTCCAATGCAAAGAACATTAAACCTTCGTAATTTTTATCTGCCTGTTCCAATGCTTGTTTATAGGAATATCGTTCATCGAATAATCCCACTTCTCTGAAAATACTTTCATCAATAATCCCAATGAAATAAGTATTTTGTATTGATTGGAAAATTTCAGTGTTTCGATAATGCCCTTTTAAAATATCTTTTGCTGGTAACGATTCCGATGTATTGGAGTTCAATTCAATGTTTAACTGGTTAAATAATTCAGTTGAAGCATCAAAAAGTGAAGCGGTATTAAATGATGATAAATCCATGTTTTACTTGTTTGAAATAATGAACCAGTTAATCAAATCGAAATTTTCACTTTTGAACTTATCTTCCAGTTTCTTTTGTTCGGGAGAGATTTTCTGCGGGGTGGTATCTCCGCTAAATAAACTCTGAATTTGATTAATTGCAACTGGTTTGGCTTGCGATGTTACCCAATTATTGATGGACTGAGAGAGTTTTTCTATTACTTCAGCATCACCCTTTTCAATATTTGTCGGAACATGACGGTGTTCCTTTTTGTGATAACGAAGTAATGAAAGGATTTCCTGATTATTTTTCAGAACCATTGATTCGGCTTTTGCTCCCTCAACAATCGGTTGGTGAAGTAAGTGAATTTCATCATAAATATGGTCGGGAGTTTCATCGGGTCTCTTCGGATAACCCAAAACGGCAACAATACTGTCTGGAATGCTATCCCACTTCTTGTTAATTTTGAATTTAAATCCTGTAAACACCCCATTTGGCATTTTCTTAAAGAATTCTTCGTCCTGCTTAAAAAATTCAAATAATTCCTGTCTGAATTGTTCCAGAGACAAATCATTTAAACCGAGGGTTTCTTCATTGCTTTCAATATCATCCCATGTTATCTGAAGTTGTGATAACATTTTTTCGGCTTGTTTGGGTAGTAATGGATTCTCTTCCACCATTTTTTCAAACTCTGGTGAAAGATTGTCCTGAATCTCAGTGCCAACAACACTCATTAATGCCATTCGTTCTTCCACCCGTTTCTTTAATCGCAGGTAATCTTCATAATCTTTTGCAGGGAAAAAGTTAATTCCTTTCACCACCAAATTTGGTGACCCCAGACGGTCAATCCTACCCATTCTCTGTATTAATCGTACTGGATTCCAGTGAATGTCGTAATTCACTACCATATCACAATCCTGAAGATTTTGTCCTTCGGATAAACAATCCGTGGCAATCAGAACATTAATTGGATTTTCGATTTTCTTTTGCGTTTTCTTATCATGTTCCCGAACTACCTCTAACCATTTCTCATACGGAACATTCCATCGGTTACTTTCACAATACTTTTCAGGCATATAAGTATCATATAATTCCGACCAGTCCTTTTCATTGTATAATTTAGTAAACGGGGCAAACCGTTCAAGAATAACTTCAAATTTATCACCTGAATACCCGTCATCCGTTTCACTTAATGAACCTGAGACATAAGCCAGATTGGTTATGCCTCTCTTCTTCATTTCCCGATACAGATATTGCGCAGTGTCCCTAAATACGGTAAAAATCAGCACTTTCTTATTCTCGGTTTCCTTCTGTTTCTTTTGAATGTGATGAATAAGGCGGTTAAGTTTTTCATCCTCTACCGTGCCAGCATTAAAATCGGATTCAAACTTGCTCAGATTCGTTTGCAATAGTTTCAATTTCCTAATATCACCAAGCAAATGTTTTTTGAACAGTTCGATGTTGGTTATGGAAGAAAGCGGAACAGGGTTCTTTTTTCCTAAAGTGATTGGTGCTTCATCCTCATCCGTCCCTTCGGATTCCGAAGCGGTTTCATCCAAATCTTCCTGTTCTTCTTCTGTCAGGTTATCAACAATCGTTGCATCAACTTTCTTTTCAATGAACATTTCAACCTTTTGTAGGGCATTGTTATGGTGATTCAGGATGTTTTCAACGGTTGCCTTAAACGAAAACCAACTCGATTCCAAGCGTTTCATTAATAGGATATACATCATCTTCACCAAGAACTTTTCACGCTGTTTTGGGTTCTCCAAGACACTTTCAATCACCAAATCTGTAATGTATTCCGATGGTCGATATGCCGTAAGGTTGACCTTTAATGCTTTTAGGATGTCGTCAAAAGATTTCAGTTCACCCAGATTTTCTGGTGTAATGTACTCGTTAATCGGGTCTGCTTTTTTTGGAAAATTCATTGTGCCGAATTCTCCTTCAATCAACTTTCTGGTTCTTGCAACAATTAATGCATCGGTTAAATCGAAAAACTTCTGTGGTAGTTTGGATATGAAATCGGATATTTTTTTAGTATCCAGTGCGCTCCAATCGTTAAAGTCTTTCTGTGCGGTTCGGAAAATACTTTCCAGACTGCTGATTTCAAGGTCGGTCTTTTCAAATCCATTGTCTTCGCCCTTGGTCATTAGTTTAAACTGATTCCTGATATCAATTAGTTTGTTGTTAATTGGAGTTGCAGAAAGATGTAAAACTTTTACTTCACGACTTTTCCTGTGGGGCATCAATACATTATCCACCAAAAACTTGTATCTGGATGATTTATCGTTCCGCAGATTGTGACTTTCGTCAATTACAAGCAGAACCTTTTGTTTACGCTGTAATTTTGTCAACGGAAAGTCAGGATAAATTGTGGTCAGTCGTTCATTCTGAAGGTCAGTATGATTTCGCACATAATATTCAATTTCATCCTTTTCAAAACGAGAACCTTTACCACTCTGATATTGTTCCCAGTTATTTCGAAGTTTCTTTGGACAGAAGAGAAAAACCGTATATCCCTTGTTTTCAAAGTATTTCATAACCGCCAATGCTGTCCACGTTTTACCGAGTCCGACAGCATCTGCAAGGATTGCACCATTATATTTCTGGAGCATTTTTATCAGACTCAATGCGCCTTTTTGCTGGTATGCATAAAGAGTCCTGTAAACTTCAGTTACTTCCAGATGCTCAATTTCACGTTTAAATTCCGCATCCAGAGACATCATCAGCAAGTCTTCCTTAAATAGTTCATAAAGAACCTTATAGTATAACTGTTCAGGAGTATATTCTTTGAATAGGTTCTTTATAAGTTCGATGATATGTTCTTTCACATCTACTTTCGACTTGCCTTTTTCGGGAAATTCAATTTTATCGGCTGCCACATTGTTCCACTGGTGGTTAAACCATTTTTTCAACTCCCTGAAATCATTGTCTTCGCTATGGCTGGCAGTGTTTAACTCGATATTGGAACTGTCTTTTAAACCCAGACCAGCATCGGTCAGGTTAGAACTGCCGATAATTTGAAAACTTTTACGGGAATCAGAATCACTGTATATGTAAGTTTTTGCATGGCAGAAGTTCCTCTGAATATTCTTTACTTCCACTTTTTCTTGTTGTAGAAACGTAACGGCTTTTTGCGCTGATGCGCTTAATGAGAGTGTTTTTTCAATACCAGCATCACCGTTCAGCAGGTCAACGATTTTGTTTTCCTGTGAATTTTCCTGCATCAGGTTACCAAGAATCATTCTGAATTTCTCTACCTGATTTATCTCTTCATGCATCAATGACAATGCATTCACTGAGAAAAAGCCAGAAACAAGGTCAAATTTTCCCTGTTCCGTAAATTTCTTAATAAAGTCGATTACTTTGAAATAAGGACTGTCTTCGATTTTGGTTTTGTTGTCAAGTAGCATTGATAATGAACATATTAAATAATGAAGTTTGTGCCAACATTTTTAAAACTGGAATAAAAAATGTTTATTTTTTTTGTTGATATCAAATGTACTAAAATATGTTCCTTTCATCACCATCACATTTTAGTTTTTGTTCACCAGTGGTACAGAGCCAATTAACCCATATAACAACCATGAATTTATAATTATAGAATCACATAAATAATTTTCACTATGGAAAAAATAACTTTTACCCGTCAACAACTATACGATTTGGTTTGGTCAACTCCGATGTCAACCCTTGCAAAACAGTATCAAATATCCGATAATGGACTGCGAAAAATCTGCAAGAAGTTGAATATACCCATGCCATATCTGGGTTACTGGCAGAAACTTCAGTATGGGAAAGAAGTATGGAAAGAAGAGCTACCAGCAAATTACACTGGAAAGGATGTCGTTGTACTAAATGAAACTGATGCAGAGTCTATAAAAAAGGGAAAGGAATCTTCAATTAAAAGCAGGCTTATAAAAGAGATTGAGTCCGATAGGATGCTTCCATTGAAAGTGCCGTCCAGATTGACGAACCCA
>Ga0102950_1000357_pt1 | contig 12616 bp, 16 predicted proteins | sample SalPon2A_B_D2_MG_FD_78505 | JGI IMG/M metagenome (GOLD analysis project Ga0102950, IMG submission 78505) | Soil microbial communities from South San Francisco under conditions of wetland restoration - Salt Pond MetaG R2A_B_D2_MG | ecosystem: Environmental > Terrestrial > Soil > Wetlands | place...
AACGCCCCGGCTTGTGGGGAAGGACGTGAATTCAAAAAGTTCGGAGAAGTAAGTTCTTAAGATATTGGGGTCGTAGTTCAGTTTGAGCCAAAGGCTCATCCGCCTCTGGCGGAGGTTAGAACGCCCCGGCTTGTGGGGAAGGACGTGAATTCAAAAAGTTCGGAGAAGTAAGTTCTTAAGATATTGGGGTCGTAGTTCAGTTGGTTAGAACGCCTGCCTGTCACGCAGGAGGTCGCGAGTTCGAGTCTCGTCGACCCCGCAAAATAAAATGCCTTCCCATCGTGTAGGGTTTTTTATTTTGTAACAGATAAAGAGAACAAGTCTCGCCTGTCCCGCGAAACTAAGTGAAGCGGGATCGGTCTTGCATTGGTAAAGTCATTTACTCAATAAGTTACATTTTTTTCAAATCAATTAATACATTTAACCAATATTTCAATTGCTTTCCTTTGTTCTTTTAAATTTAATGAAGCAAATCCGAATCTTGCTGAATTATAATTAACTCTTCCTGTGTTATAAAAACTTCCATCACTCATAATTAATCCATTCTGTGCTGCTCTTTGAGAAACCGATTTAATATCATGTTTATTAAACTTAACCCAAACGGACATACCTCCATCAGGTACTTTAAAAGAAATATTATTACCTAACTTTTCTTGCAGCAGCTTACAGAAGTAATCTCTTCTTTCGTGATAAAGCTTAACGGATTTTTTAATGTGTCTCTCAATAGTGCCGTTTTTATATAATTCTCCGATAGCAACTTCCATCATGCTGTTTCCCTGCCAGTCTATTGTTCTTCTTAAGTGAGAAATTGCCTGAATTAAATTTTCTGGTGCGATTACAAAGCCTATACGAATTGACGGGACAAGAGTTTTGGTCAATGTTCCGATATAAATAAGACTTCCATAATGATCAATGCTGGAAATAGGGAGAATAGGGCTGCTGTGATAATGGAAATCATAATCATCTTCAATTATTGCAAACCGGTATTTTGCAGCAAGCTCAAGCAGCTTAATTCTTCTCTCGGGAGTTAAAGTTACTGTTGTCGGGTAATGATGATGGGGAATAACATAAAGTAATCTTATTTTTTTCTTCTTACAGAGCGATTCAACCGAATCTACGTTAATACCTTAATCATCAACGGGTATTTTATTTATTTTGGCTCCCATCTGTTGAAAAGTAAGATTTGCATTTTTATACCCTGGTTCACCTACTATGATATTATCACCGGGTTTCAACAAAATTTTTGCGGAAAGGTATATCCCCATATGTGCACCATTGGTTATTAAAATATTTTCATTTGATATTTTTAATCCTCTTGTGCTGCATAAATATGGCACAAGGATATTAATAAGATAGGAAGCACCGAACGGTCCCCGGTATCCCAGGTATTTTTTAAATGCTTTTAATTTGGAGAGGCTTCTGAACTCAGTAATTAATGAATCGATAGGTGCTAATCTTGTATCGGGCAAACCATCATCTAAAATTAAATCACTGCTGTTTTGTCCTTTGTATGATGGAAATTTCACATAACTTTTTTCATCAATTAAGTAACTAGTCCTATCCGGGTATTCCTTTAATTCATTCAACAATGAAAATTTTACCGGATATATCTCAGGCAAATTATTTGTTATAAATGTTCCTTTGCGTGAGATTATCTCAAGCCAACCTTGTGCAACTAATTCATCAAGTGCATTTTACAAAGTTTTTCTGTGAATATTCAGCATTAAAGCTAATTCACGGGAGCCCGGCAGCTTAAAACCTCTCCTTAGATAACCTCTCCTGATATTGAATATTATAGAATTAATAATTTGCATGTACATCGGAATGGCAGAGTTTTTATCTATTATTATCATTTCTTTTAATGACGGCATCTGGTACACCTATATTGTTTTAACTGGAGCATATTAGTATACCAGTAAATATATATATTTTAAGCGCGGAAAACACAATCAACGAATTAGAAAACATAACAACCAAAAAATTTCAGAAGGAATGATAAAATGAAAGTCCGTATGAATCTAAAAAATGCCGAACCGGTTATCTATAAATTAATGGTAGAAGCAGATAAGAGCGTAGATTCTTTTAAACTGGATCCTAAGGTAAAAGAGCTTGTTAAATTAAGAACCTCGCAAATTAACGGATGCGGTTATTGTGTTAATTATCATTCGTTCGAAGCCAGAAAGCTTGGAGAAACAGAACGGAGACTTTACGCTGTAAATGCATGGTGGGAAACGCCTTTCTTTTCCGAAGAAGAACGTGCTGTTCTTAAATTTACGGAGGAAGTAACAAATATTTCTCACGGAGGTGTATCTGATAATACATTTGAAATAGTATTGTCATTATTAGGCGAACAAAAATTAACTCAATTACTTTTTGTAATTTCCACGACAAATACCTGGAACCGGTTGGCAATTTCAACACATATGGTTGCAGAGGAGGATTAAAATGAATGCCGGAGTAAGTTTAAATAAAACTGATTTTAGCAACTTAATTACTGAAATAAATTTACTTGAGCATGAATCAAGTAACCGATATGTTGGTATCTTTTATTCAAGCCCGGGAGCAGTTATTATAGATAATCAATTAATCTAATGGAAGCGGACGGTTTTTTTTATGCTTGAATTATCTAAATAATTTCAAATATTAGTTTGGCAATAATTATAGGATGTTACATCACGGATTGATATGTGTCTTTATTTTTAAACCAACAATAAATTTAGGAGAATGTTATGGCATTACGTATTGCAAAGGAGGAAAATATATGAGTTCCTTTGTTCTTGGTTTTCAGGATATCGGCAAAGCAAAACTAAAGGTTGTTGGTGGTAAAGGTGCGAACCTGGGAGAACTTTGCAAGATTGAAGGAATCCATGTACTGGATGGTTTTTGTATTTCTACCGAAGCATTTAAAAAAAGCATTAGGGAAACGCTGTCGATTAACGAATTACTTGATCAGCTATCGCTTCTAAAGGTGGAAGACCGGGATAAAATCAATGAACTAAGCGGTGAGATTCGCCGGGTCATAGAAGAAATTGTTATTCCTGAAGACATTACTAAAGAGGTTATGCGCCGCCTCTCCAGGCTTGGTAAGAAAAATGCCTATGCAATACGGTCCAGCGCAACTGCAGAGGATTATCCGACTGCCTCCTTTGCCGGCCAGCATGATACGTATTTGAACATTATCGGAAAGGAGGCAATCCTAAAGCATATCAGCAAGTGCTGGGCGTCGCTATATTCAGAAAGGGCAGTAACCTACCGACTTCAAAACGGTTTCGACCACCGAAAAGTTTATATGTCGGTTGTTGTTCAAAAAATGGTTTCCCCTCAGGTATCAGGAATTATGTTCACTGCGGATCCTGTCACATCAAATAGAAAAATATTGTCCATTGATGCCGGATTCGGACTTGGAGAGGCATTGGTCTCCGGTCTAGTGAATGCTGATAACTATAAAGTGGGCAGCGGCAGGATTATAGATAAGAAGATAGCCGCCAAGAAGCTGGCTATTTATGGCTTAAAAGACGGCGGTACTGTAAAACAGGAGATTGAGCCTGAGAAACAAAACAGGCAAGTGCTGACGGATGAGCAGATTTTGCAGCTTGAACACATAGGTCGAAAGATCGAAAAACATTTCAGCCGCCCCCAAGACATCGAATGGTGTTTGTCCGAAGGACTCCTTCCGGGGGGTGATGATACCCGCCTGTCGGACGGGCAGGCTTTTTATATTGTTCAGGCTCAACCCATAACTACGTTATTCCCAATTCCTGAAATGAATGATTCGGAAAATCATGTATATATATCTGTTGGGCATCAACAAATGATGACTGACGCGATGAGACCTTTGGGACTATCTGTATGGCAATTAACAGCTGCTCGGCCCATGTATACAGCCGGCGGACGGCTATTTGTTGATGTTGCGCCTGATCTAGCTTCCCCCGCGAGAAGAGAAGTTACAGTCAATGTCTTAGGAAAATCCGATCCGCTCATAAAAGATGCATTTATGACCATCTTGGAGCGGAAAGAATTTATTAAATCGCTACCGAATGAAAGAAAAAAATCTGATTCCGATAAAAGCAAAAAGGTTCAGCCTACTCCGAATTTTCAAACACTTAACGAATACGATCCAACAATCGTTTTAGATTTGATGAGGCGCAGTCAAGCAGGAATAGAAAAGTTAAAGACAACTATTCAAACGAAATCAAGATTGGATCTCATCGATTTTATTCTGGAAGACATTCAGCAATTGAAAAAGAGTTTGTCTGACCCGCAAAGTTTTGGCGTGATTATGACTGCTATGAATGCTGCGTCATGGATCAATGAAAAAATGAAGGAGTGGTTAGGCGAAAAAAATGCGGCGGATACACTTTCTCAATCCGTAGCCAACAATATTACTTCGGAAATGGGTCTGGCGCTTTTGGATGTCGCCGATGTAATTCGTCCGTATCCGGAACTCATAGAATATTTAGAGCAAGCAAAAGATGTTAATTTCCCTCAAAGTGGTGAATTCTCATTGGATGAAGTAGCTGCGTTTGATGGCGGACAGGAAGCACGGGACTCTATCAATGCTTTCCTTAACAAATATGGAATGAGGTGTGCCGGGGAAATTGATATTACGAGAACTCGCTGGAGCGAAAAACCAGATTCACTTATTCCTATGATTCTTAATAATATAAAAAACATAGAGCCGGGTGCCGGTAAGCGGAAATTTGAGAGAGGGCAACAAGAAGCTTTGAAAAAAGAACAAGATTTATTAGAACGGTTAAAGAAATTACCGGATGGTGAGCAAAAAGCCAAAGAAAAAAAATAATCAACTTGATCCGGAATCTCAGCGGGTATCGAGAATATCCTAAATACGACATTGTTAGACTCTACTTCATTTATAAGCAGGCTTTACTGAAAGAAGCCGAACAACTTGTTGAAGCCGACTCCATACATGAAAAAGAAGATATTTATTACCTCACTTTTCAAGAACTTCGCGAAGTGGTGCGTACAAATAAACTGAATTATCAAATTATCAGTGAACGAAAAGAAGATTACAAATTTTATGAAAAACTAACTCCGCCGCGCGTTATGACGTCTGACGGTGAAATCATTGCAAGCAAATACAAACGCGAAAATCTTCCGTCTGAAGCCATTGTAGGTCTACCTGTTTCTTCCGGAGTAGCGGAGGGACGAGCTCGTGTCATCTTAAAAATAGAAGATGCAGATCTGGAAGATGGAGATATATTAGTTACTTCTTTCACCGACCCGAGCTGGACACCATTGTTTGTATCCATAAAAGGTCTGGTCACCGAAGTTGGCGGATTGATGACCCATGGAGCGGTTATAGCGCGTGAATACGGTTTACCGGCGGTTATCGGAGTTGAAAATGCAACCAAATTGATCAACAATGGACAAAGAATCCGTGTTAATGGAACGGAAGGCTATGTAGAAATATTATAGTATTTGAAAATTACAAAATTAGATTTTAAGTATTAATGATTTTTTTAATAATTGCACAATTAAAAAACAAAGGAAGAAAATTATGGAATCGAATATGAGAAAGTTAAAATTACAAATGCAAATCTCACTTGATGGTTTTGTTAGTGCCAAATATGGTGGAACATTTTTCAACTGGGATGATGAGGTTAGAAGCTTCTGCATTGAAAATCTTGCTGATGTTGATTGTATTTTACTAGGAAGTAAGACTGCCGAAAATCTTATACCGTATTGGGCAGGTGTGGCTAATAACGCTGAAGATCCTGATTACGAATTAGGGAAGCGCATAACAGAAATTCCAAAAGCTGTTTTTTCAAATAATCTCAAAGACAGCAAATGGGATAATGCAAGTATTGTAGGCGGAAATATCATAACAGAAATCAATAAACTAAAAAACAAAAGAGGTAATAATATTCTTGTCTATGGCGGTTATTCTTTTGCATCATCTCTTATCAAAGACGGACTTGTCGATGAATTTAATTTGCTGTTAAACCCGTTAGCTGTGGGCGATGGGGAAGTAATTATTAAAGACCTGAATAAAAATCTACTGTTGACGCTTAAAAAATATATTCCCTTTGCCTGCGGAACAATTTTATTGAGTTATGTTGAACGAAAAAAATAAGGAAGTACTTATGAAAGACAAATCTTTTTTACCCAATTCCACACTCAAATCTCTGGGTATACTTGTTGGGAAGTGGAATACTGTTGGCACACACCCTCTTCAGCCCGGAGAAAAATTACACGGACAGACAGAATTCTATTGGATAGAAGGAGGTGCATTTCTGGCTATGCGTTCAAGTATAGAACACGAGGCATTTCCGGAAGGTATTGCAATTATTAGTTGTGATGATTCTACGAAGGAAGGCTTTATGATTTACTTTGATGACAGGGGTGTGTCAAGGAATTATAAGTGGTCTTTTGCAGGCAATGAACTCAAGTGCTGGAGGGATTCGCCTGGATTCTCACAACATTATTCTTTGACTATCATAGATAATGGCGATACTATTATCGGCAAAGGAGAATTATCAAAAGACGGTTCAACTTGGGAGAAGGATTTAGAATTGACATACAAACGTGTTAAGTAAAACAGCAAGTAACAATCTTAAACATTGTTGAGGTTTTTATGTTATCCGATGAAATTAAAATAAACTATATCGGCGGTCCGACAATTTTACTTGAAGTTGCAGGGTTACGATTTATAACAGATCCCACTTTTGATGAAAAAGATACAAAATATAAAACAAACTTTTATGTGTTACACAAATTAGCCGGACCGGCAATTACTCCGGATAAAATAGGTAAAATAGATTTTGTCCTTCTAAGTCATGATCATCATTTTGATAACTTAGATAATCGCGGGCGAAGGTTATTGTCTTCGGTAGATAAAGTGTATACTACAAAAGCAGGAAGTAAGAGACTCGGCGGAAATTCTATTGGTTTAGAAAATTGGCAGAAGATTGAAATACCATTGAAAGACGGAAGAATTTTGAATATAACTGCAACACCGTGCCGGCACGGACCGGTTGATGGTGATAGAGGTCCTGTAGTTGGATTCGTATTGAATTATAAAAACGAAACCGACGGAGTTGTTTACATAACCGGTGATACAGTATGGTTCGAAGGAATTGCTGAAGTCGCAAAAAAATTCAGCGTAAAATTAGTCTTTGCTTTTATGGGTGCTGCAGTAGTAAAAGAAGTAGGACCGGCACATCTAACTATGACAGCGAAAGAAGGAATAATTTTAGCTAAGCATTTTCCAGATGCAAAAATTTTCCCTCTTCACTTTGAAGGCTGGAAACATTTCAGCGAATCACGCAAAGATATTGAAGATGCTTTTAAACAAGAGGGAATCTTAAAACGGCTTATTATAAAGTAGGATATTTTGTTATGAAACCTTTGATAGTGCTTTTAGCATCATTTATCGTATTAATATATTTAGTAAAAATAATTAATGGCAATTATGAAATAGCATACTCAGCACGCATTGCAATGTCTGTTATGCTATTGTTTACTGCTTTTGGTCATTTTGTTTTTTCTAAAGATATGATAATGATGGTCCCCAATTTCATACCTTATAAACGAGGTGTAATTTATTTAACAGGTATAATCGAAATTTTTGCGGCTGTTGGCCTGATTATTCAAAAACTTTCAGTTATAACAGCCTGGTTATTAATATTTTATCTTTTTATTGTATTGCCTGCAAATATTAAAGCTTCAATTAATTCCATCGATTATCAAAAAGCAACTAATAATGGAAATGGTATAAAGTATTTATGGTTTAGAATTCCTCTGCAGCTATTTTTTATATTGTGGATTTTTCTAAGTACTATTGTAGAGAAATAAATTTAGATATACATTTTTTCATAACAGATGTTTTGAAGATCTCTAATATTTAATGATTAATAAAAAACGGAGAATTATTATGGAACCAAGATTTGCAATATTAACACTGGGTGTGGATGACTTAGAAAGGACTTACAAATTTTACCATGACGGATTAGGATTTCCTTCCAAAGGCATAGTTGGAAAAGAGTTCGAACACGGGGAAGCTGCATTCTTTGATATGAAGGATGGAATGATTCTGGCGATATATTCAAAGGAAGATTTAGCGTGGGATGCCCAAACTCAATATTCACCACCTTCCTCTACGGAATTTTCAATCGGCTATAATGTGAAAGATAAATCTGAAGTTGATTCTGTTATGGAACTGGCAAAACAAGCCGGTGCAAAGATAATAAAACCTGCACATAAAGCATTCTGGGGAGGATATTCAGGTTACTTTCAAGATCTGGATGGTCATTTATGGTAAATTTTGTGGAATCCTCAATTACTTCCTAAGGATTAAAAATAAATGTATTTAAGGAATAAAGTGATACTAAGTAGATTCATATTTTATAAATCTTACGCGTATATTATTATATAAACGGACGAATGAAGAAGGGAATATAGTTGTTATAACAGTTGCAAGATGGAAAGACGAAAATTATATAGCTAAAGCCAAAGTAGAGGTACAAAAAGAATATAAAAGAATTGGGTTTGATATGCATGAATTGATAATTCGGCTGAAAATAACAATGGAAAGAGGTGTATATCAGGAAATGATTACTTAATATTTCCATGTCCTTACCGTTCTTTAACAGCATAAAGAGAAACATCACGTTGAACTAATACGGAAGCGAAAGGATACCGGAGTGAATAAGAATGAATTTTATCATCTAAACCGGTAGCACGGATGTATTTTTTAAATTGCTTGCTTACAAAGTCTTTATTTAGTTTAATACCCGGTATACGAGTAAAAACAAAATTATCTTTGTCGAGATCAATAATTTTAGGGAACTGATTTACAAATAAATTTTTAAGGGTTGAACCAATAGGAATAATTCTTTCTTTTTTACTTTTTGTTGTGAACTCTTCCGAACATTAAACTTTTATTATATTTTGCTTAAGGTCAATCCAGTTCCATTTCATATTTAATAATTCGTCGAGGCGCATACCGGTATAAAATGCAACTGAAAAAAGGTTTTTAAGATATTCTGTCTTTGTACTGTTAAGAATGATTTGAAACTCCGCAAGAGAAATAAAAACCGGAAAGACTTTGGAACCTTAATTTTATTAATGGATTTAATTCAATATAATTACAAATTACAGCCTTATTAAAATCAGCTTTTAAGTTTCTGTAATAAAGAGATGCTGAATGTTTAGAACTGGCTGAGGCTGATGATATAAATTGATCAATAATTTTGGTTGAAATAAATTGAAGAAGCTTATCATGATTATATTTTTGTAAAGCTGTAAAAGAAGATTTAACGTCTTTTTTAAGATATTTTTCTTAATAATTGTTGCTTACATAAGTTTTGTATTCTAATATAAAATTACTTAGATTTACCGAAAGATTATGGGGCTTTTCGGTAGGTTCGATATTTTGTTGCGGTACAAATGAAGCAAGAAATTTTTCAGCTTTCTTTTTATCCGAAGTTTTTGTAGATTTTTTAGTCCTTTTACCATTGATAAAATATACTACTTGGTAATAAGGTGATTTACAATCTGGTGGCATTAGAAACATTGTTAATACTCCTTTAGGAAGTACCGGCAATTGTACCGAAAGCCAAAAAGTTTGGAAATGGCAGCAGATAAGCAGAAATGCGACTATCTGTCACGCATGAGGTTGCGAGATCGAGTCTCGTCGGCCCTGCATTTATCCTCATTTTTAGTTATTTTTATTTAAATTTTATTCAACTTGATTATACACCTTAAGATTGCACTTCTTCGGTATATCCTATCAAGTATTCTGAATTAAACAACATACATATATAAATAAAAGGAAAAAGAAAGATGAATATTTTTGTTGGAAATCTTTCAAAAGATGTTACCGATGAAGACCTCCAAAACATGTTTTCTGAATTTGGTAATGTGCGCAGTGTAAAAATCATTAAAGATCTATTCTCTGGCGAATCTAAAGGATTCGCATTTGTAGAAATGCCTGGTGTAAGCGAAGCTCAAAAGGCAATAAATGAATTAAACACTAGAGATTTGAAAGGCAAAAAAATTGTTGTAAATGAAGCTAGGCCGAGAAACGATAGAAGAGGCGGCGGCGGCGGTAGAGGTGGAAGTAGAGGAGGCGGACGCAGCAGCGGCGGCGGAAATCGCGGCGGCAGCGGCGGCGGAAGAAGAAACTGGTAATTTATTTAAGCTAAATTTCCTTTTTTATATCTTTTATAAAAAGCCTGGAATATTTTCAGGCTTTTTTTAATTCCTAGTATTAAACTTATATCAAATTTTGAATTATAATTTTTAATTAGAAGGGGAGAAAAGTATAAAGATTAAATTTCATTTAATAGAAGAAATTTTTCTAAAGCCAATCTAGTACAACAGCATCTAAAATACGATGTATTAATTCTCTATTGTGGTTAACAATCTCCGGCTTTTTAGGAATTGGATCGAATGCAGGGTTAGGATCATGTAAAAAATGGGGAAGTTGTTTACCGATTTTATTTTCCCATCGTTTTCTCCAGGCTTCAGGTAATTCTTTGGGGAAATCAAGTCTCATTAAAATTAAATATAGAATTGTCCATATTCTTGGTGTAGCTGTAAGTGAATAACCTCCTCCGAATGTAAATAATATTTTCCCTTTACATTTTTCATCTGCTAATTCTATTACCCGCCGATATAATTTTTCAAAATCTTGTGTCGTTAACATAAGATCAGCCAAAGGATCTGAATAATGAGCATCTGCACCGGCTTGTACAACTAAAGCATCTGGTTTGAACCAGTCTAAAGCGGGAGGAACAACACCATTAAACACTTCTAAATATGATTCCCCTTCGGTAAAAGGTTCTAAAGGCAAGTTTAATTTTAACGATCTGCCCATTCCTTTACCTAATTCATAAATCCATCCTGTTCCAGGAAATAAATATTCACCGGATTCATGAAAAGATATAGTCATTACATTTTCATCTGAATAAAAAATTTCCTGAACTCCATCTCCATGATGCACGTCCAAATCGATATAGACTACATGCCAACCGACATCTGTCATTTTTTTAATAGCTAAAGCAAGATCATTATAAATACAAAATCCCTCTGCCATGTTTTTTCTTGCATGGTGAAATCCGCCTCCTAATTGAAGTATTTTGTCGGCTTTATTTTGTAGAAGAAGATTAGCCCCTAGAACTGTTCCGCCGGCTATTAAGCGAGCACTCTCAGCCATTCCCTTAACTATTGGATTATCTATAGTACCCAATCCGTAATTATCAATGTTTGGTAATGATTTTCCTTCGCTGACTAACTCAATTGCATTTACATAATCTTGACCATGTACACCTAACAAATCTTGAGGACCTAAGGCATCTGGTTTTACTGTTTGTTTTAGACAGCCAAGCTCTTTTAACAAATCAAGAACCATCTCAACACGTCTTGGATTAAAAGGATGATCCTGGCCTAAGTCGTACTTATTATAATCGGGATGATAAATTAGCTGACACATGCAATATGAACCGGCCAAATTACTTGAAAACCCGCATTGCAGATAGCTTCAGCAAGTGATTTTATTTCAATCGTTCCAACTCGAAGCACCAATCTAATAGTTCTATCTTTTTCCGGATAAGTTAGAATTGAATGTATGTTTACTTTCTTTTCTGCTATAATTGAAGTTAACCTGGCTAATTCACCAGCTCGATTAGAAAGGCGGACGTCTAATCGTCCGGATGGCTGATGAAGTCCAGTTAATAACAATAGAGCATCAAGTAAATCCGTAATTGTAACTATTCCAACTAATTTTGAATTTTCCAAGACAGGCATACAACCGATTTTTAATTCCCTCATTATTTGTGTAGCTATTTCAATGGGATCGGATGGATGTGTAAACTGAACCGGGTGACTCATAATATTTTTTATTGGTGTCTCTATATCAAAAGGCTTTTTTGCCAATCTGCTTGTCGCTAATCGAAGATCACGATCAGTTACCACTCCAACGAGTTTTTCTCCTTCAACAATTGGAAGATGACGGATATTTTTTGTATTCATAAGGGAATAAGCGTCACTTAATTTAGTATCGGGTGAAACAGTTATAACATTTTTGTTCATTACTTCATTAATTAACATACAATATTTCCCGCTTTAATAAATTTAATATGACGGTCTTTCTGCACCGCCTGATTTCATAGTTATTAGAATATCTCCAACTAAAGCGGATTTTTCTCCAAAACCTGCTTTAGCTTCAAAACTCCAAAGCCAGGGAATTTCTTCAATCATTTGAGAAAGTCTTCCAAGAATTTGACATATCCCGCCGTTTTTTTCAATGTGAATTTCCTGAATAATTTCTTCAATATCTCTGTCTGTTAATGGAGTAATTCTTAAAACTGTGCGGGATTCTGAGACAATAATTTCAATTACCGGCCCGAACAAAGGATCCGGTCTAACTTTAATAGTAAAAGTAGTTGTATTTTCTGGTAGTGTAGAAGAGTAACTTATTCCAAATAATTTTAATAATTCAATAGCCGGTTTTTGATCTAGATTTATTATTTGTTGAACATTAATTGATTTAGATAATATATTTTGAATAAGCTGTCTCGATTCACCTGCATGTACATCTTCATACCAAAGGAGTTTACCAAGCGGTTGTTTTTTAAATTCTATATAACGAACA
>Ga0102950_1000358_pt1 | contig 12611 bp, 10 predicted proteins | sample SalPon2A_B_D2_MG_FD_78505 | JGI IMG/M metagenome (GOLD analysis project Ga0102950, IMG submission 78505) | Soil microbial communities from South San Francisco under conditions of wetland restoration - Salt Pond MetaG R2A_B_D2_MG | ecosystem: Environmental > Terrestrial > Soil > Wetlands | place...
CGGCCACCGCCCTGGCCCTGTCGCCGCCCGCCAATTTCCCGCCGCTGCCCGTGCTGAGCGCCCTGCTCTTCTTTACCTTGTGGATGGTGCTTCTGCTGGTGTTGCCGGTGCCGGCCCGAGCTCTCTCCAGTGGCGGCCAGGGCTATACCTCCTTCGACCGCCTGGCAATGGTGGCCTCCATACTGGTGTTCGGTTCCGTGCCGGCAGCCTGGGTTGCGGGTACGGCCGCCCTCATCTGGACACTGATTGCCGATCCACGCCGCGAACCATTGCTTCAGAGGCTCATGCGAACGGTAGCCAATGCAGGCATGTTCGCGTTGACCGCATTGATCGCCGGACAGGTCTATTCCCGCCTGGGAGGCCACTCGCCACTGCAAGAGTTCGGATTCACGGACCTGGGGCGCGTACTCGTACTTATACTCGTCCTCCAGGCGGTCAATGAGTTGTTGTTCCTGCTCATGGTCTGGCCGAGCCTGAGCAGACGGGAAAAGCGCCATCCGTTCTCCGGATTGAGCATCCTGACCGAGGTGGCAATCTCGCTGACTGGCATCATCACCGCCCTTGCCTACACTCATCTGCCCCTGCTTGGTTTCGCACTTTACGTCACTTTCATCGTGGCGGTGGCTGTCTTGTTCAGATGGGTGGCCGAAGTCGCGGAAGCCCGCCGCCTGCGTGCCGAGGAATTCGCCGCCGTCAATCGCATCAACCAGGCCGTGAGCGCGGCGATCGAACTCGACGATTTGATCGAAGGCGTCTTTCACGAAGTCCAGGACCTGGTGCATTCCGCCGCTTTCCTGCTGGGCGTTTATGACAAGGACACCAATCAGCTGGACATCCGGCTCAATTACGACGAAGGCACCAGGCATCCGCGGAGAAGGCGTGACCTGGGGCAAGGCATCCTCGCCTGGTCCCTGCGACACCGGGAAGCGATCTTTATTTCCGATGTGCGCAAGAGCCAGCATCCGGCGATCAAGAAGATCATCACGCAGGGTCGTGAGCCGGTGTCGGTCATCGTGGTGCCCATTCTTTACAAGAACGAGCCGGTCGGCGCCCTCAGTGTCCAGGATTACGTACCCAACGCTTTTACCCGGCACCAGCTCCGCTTGCTGCAGGGGTTCGCCCTGCAGATCGCCGTCGCCATTACCAATACGCGGCTATTCGATGAGTTGAAAACGCAGCAGTTGCTTCTGGAAGCGCGCGTGGCCGACCGCACCAGCGAATTGCAGAAGACGACCGAATCGCTGGCTGAGGCTATAGAACAGAAGCAAGAGCTGTTGAACCAACTTGAACGCGAAAACCGGCGTGACACCCTCACCCTGATCGCCAACCGCCGGCATCTGGCCGAGTTCCTGCCCCGGGAAATGGAGCGCGCGCGGCGCTACGGCCACCCGCTGACCATAGCCATGCTCGATATCGACCACTTCAAGGCGGTCAACGACAACCTGGGACATGCGATGGGTGACCAGGTGCTGTACACGCTGGCGAACATCCTGGTCAGGGAATTGCGAACCACGGATTTTGCGGCACGCTATGGCGGCGAGGAGTTTGTCATCGTGTTTCCGGAAACCGTCGCTCGAGACGCGGTTTCCGCCTGCGACAAATTGCGCACCCTGATCGCGCTGCACCCGTGGCCGCGGCTGGCGGAGAACCTCCAGCTGACGGTCAGCTTCGGGGTGGCCACCATGGCCCACCCCGATCAGACCATGGCCCAGGTCCTGGCCGCCGCGGATCGGGCGCTTTACCAGGCGAAGAGCTCGGGCCGCAACCGGGTGTGCGAAGCGCGCCTTGACGCGCCGGACGCCGAATCAGTCGCCTGAGGCCGCACGCACCTTCCGGGCGGCATCGCCGTCCCGGAATTTCTTCAACTCCGCTTCGCGCCAGGCTTGCATGCGGATGTTTTCATTGTCTTCCAGCGGCTGAGCGGCCAGTACTTCGGATTCGAAGTCATCGACGGCGACGATCCGGGCAACCAATTCATGGTAGTGGCGCAGGCGCTCGCCCTCATCGGCGGTCACCAGCCCAGCGCTCACAGCAGCCTCGGCCAAGGCCGCCTCGTCGGCGCCGGGCTCGACCTCCAGTTCACCTTTACGCTCGGCATGGCTGATGCGCTTTTCGAGCGGCTCGGCCCATTCGGCCAGCGTCAGTGCCTCTTTCAGCCATCCGATGACATGACTGGAATCGCTCGTGAAGATGTCCTCGCACAGACGGTTGCGGACGGAACTGGTGCTGCTGAACAGATCCGCTACCGCCACGGTCCGGCTGTCGCTCGGCAGATGCGCCCGGCGCCCGAAAGGCAGAACGAGGACCGAGAGCAATCCGGCAAGCGGCCGGTTGGGCAGGTTCTGGATGACTTCGCTGAGCCGGTCCTCGATTCGGCAGGCGATTTCATCGAGCGCGTAGTCGACGACGACGCGTTCCTCGGCCGGTTCGCCATCCTCCGCATACCGCTTGAGCACCGCCGATCCCATGTAAAGATCGCTCAACACGTCCCCGAGACGGGCCGACAGACGTTCGCGCCGCTTCAGGGCGCCGCCGAGGCTGAGCATGGCCGCATCGGCCAGCAATGCGAAAGCGGCACTGTAACGGGCCAGCTGGCGATAGCGAGCCGCCATCGCGCTGTCCCGGGGTATGCCGCGGAGACCGCGCCCGCCACTTGCGGCGGCCAGCACGGAACGCGCGGCGTTCCCGAGCAGGAAGCCGATGTGGCGGAAAAACACGCTGTCGAATGCCTTGAGGCCCTTGCCCCGGTCTCCGGATTGCGCCGCTTCCATCTCCTCGAGGATGTAGGGATGGGCGCGGATCGCACCCTGCCCGAAGATCATCAGGCAGCGGGTCATGATGTTGGCGCCCTCGACCGTGATCGCGATCGGCACCGACCGCCAGCCGCTGGCGAGGTAGTTTCCCTCGCCCAGGATAATGCCCTTGCCGCCGTGGACGTCCATCGCGTCGTTCGCCACGACACGGCCCATTTCGGTCAGGTGATACTTGACGATCGCGGAGGCGACCGCAGGCCGTTCGCCCTGGTCGAGCGAAGCCAACGTCATGCGCCGCGTCGCATCCATGACGTAGACGTTGGCCCCCATTCGCGCCAGCACTTCCTGCACACCCTCGAAGGCACTGATCGGCACCCGGAACTGCTTGCGCACCCGGGCGTAGGCGCCGGTCGCGTAGAGAGCCAGTTTGGAGCAACCCGTCGCGTTGGTGGGTAGCGAGATGGAGCGTCCCACGGAGAGGTTTTCCACCAGCATGCGCCAGCCGTTGCCGGCCATCTTCGCGCCGCCGATGATGTAATCCACCGGGATGAAGACATCCTTGCCCTGGGTCGGACCGTTCTGGAACGGCACATCCATTGGAAAGTGGCGCCGCCCGATGGAAATGCCGGGAAGGTAGGTCGGCACCAGCGCACAGGTGATGCCGTATTCGTCCTTCTCTCCGATCAGATGCTCGGGATCATAGAGCTTGAATGCCAGGCCCAGCAGGGTCGCGATCGGTGCCAGGGTGATGTAGCGTTTGTCCCAGTTGAGGCGGATACCTACCACTTCCTTGCCTTGCCACATTCCCTTGCACACAATGCCGGTGTCTCGGATCGAGGTGGCGTCGGACCCGGCCGTGGGCGAGGTCAGGGCAAAGCACGGGATTTCCGTGCCGTCCGCGAGCCGCGGCAGGTAATACTCGCGCTGGGCGTCGGTGCCGTAATGCAACAGCAACTCGGCGGGGCCGAGCGAGTTGGGCACGGAAACAATCGAGCCCGTCGTCGGACTGCGGCTGGCAATCTTCAGCAGCACCTGCGAGTGCGCGAAGTTGGAAAACTCCAGGCCGCCGTAACGCTTGGGGATAATCATGGCGAAGAATTTGTTCTTGCGCAGGAACTCCCATACCTGCGGGGGCAAGTCCGCCCAGGCGTGCGTGATCTTCCACTCATCGAGAAGACGGCACAATTCTTCGCAAGGCCCGTCGAGAAAGGCCTTCTCTTCCTCGGTCAGCGACGGCGGGGCCATGGAATGGAGCTTCTTCCAATCGGGGTGGCCGGAGAAGATCTCGCGTTCCCACCAGACACCGCCGGCATCCAGCGCCACACGCTCGGTATCCGAAATCGGCGGTAGAACCTTGCGGAAGAGCCCGAGTATCGGTGCGCTCACCAGTTTCTGCCGCAACAGTTTCAGTCCCAGCGCACTGGCGACCCAGACGGCGGCCCGCCACACTAGGCCCGCCACCAAGCCTGCCAGCGCGGCAAGCGCCAGCCCCACCAGGACAAGCGCCCGCTTGAAGAGTTCAAGTAACGCCGCCGCAGCGAACACCAGGGCCCCGCCGATCAATGTCGCAAGCGAGAAAATCGCATTCATGCCACACCTCGTTGTTGCAAGTTCGCCGGCACACTCGTGCCGGATCTTGCTCCTAAGATAACGCGATTCCCCACCCAATTCAAACAGGCGTTTGAATTGGGTTTCGGATGCATGGCTGGACCCTCGCCCTTCGCCGACCTCGCGTCCGGAGCCCGGCATGACAAAAAGCGAGTGCCGGCCTCCCGCCGGCACCCGCATGACCTTTTTCGTTCCGCCCGGGACTTGGAAGCAGCCCCGGAAACCGCCCTCAGATCAGGTCGGCAACGGCCGCGCGTTCCTCGCGAAGCTCCTTGTCCGTGGCATCCATCCGGGCCCGGGAAAACTCGTCGATTTCGAGGCCCTGGACAATCTCGTACTTGCCGTCCTTGCAGGTCACGGGATAACCGTAGATGACGCCCGGCTCGATGCCGTAGCTGCCGTCCGCGGGAATGCCCATCGAAACCCACTCGACATCGGGGGTGCCCAGCGCCCAGGTGCGCATATGGTCGATCGCCGCCGAGGCCGCCGAGGCCGCGCTGGAAGCACCGCGGGCCTTGATGATGGCCGCACCGCGCTGCTGGACGGTGGGGATGAAATCGTTCTCGTACCAGTCCTGGTCGACCAGATCGAAGGCCGGCTTGCCCTTTACCGTGGCGTGGTGGATGTCGGGGTATTGGGTAGAGCTGTGGTTGCCCCAGATAGTCATGTTCTTGACGTCCGTGTTGTGCGTGCCGGTCTTCTCGGCCAGCTGGCTCATCGCCCGGTTATGGTCCAGGCGCACCATCGCGGTGAAGCACTTGGGGTCCAGGTCCGGGGCATTGGCCTGGGCGATCAGGGCATTGGTGTTGGCCGGGTTGCCGACCACCAGCACCTTCACACCGCGCTTGGCGTGGTCGTTCAGGGCCTTGCCCTGCGGACCGAAGATCGCGCCGTTCGCCGACAGGAGGTCCTTGCGCTCCATGCCCGCGCCGCGGGGCCTGGCGCCGACCAGCAACGCATAGTCGACATCCTTGAAGGCCACGTTCGCATCATCGGTCGCCACGATGTCGGCGACCAGCGGGAAAGCGCAGTCATTGATCTCCATCACCACGCCCTTGAGCGCTTCCAGCGCCGGGGTGATTTCCAGCAGGTGCAGGATCACGGGCTGGTCCGGGCCGAGCATATCGCCGGCGGCAATACGGAACAGCAGGGCGTAGCCGATCTGGCCGGCGGCGCCGGTGACGGCAATACGGACGGGTTGGGTCATGAAAGGACTCCTTAGATCAGTATTCGGGGAAATCCGGGGGAGCGCCGGTAAAGCCGCGCTACCTCTGGTCCGGGCCATATTTTAACGCCCGCCCCGCGCGGCAAAAAAAACTGTTGACTTTTTGCGATATGGTGTTATAGTTCTCTACAACAGTTATTCACACATGGAGGAAATGACCATGTTGACCCTGTCGGTAATCGCCCTGGCCTCCGGCCTCGCTTTCAGTCCCGTTCACACGGGTTCCTACAACACCGCGTCGGCACACCGCTACGAACGTGCCCGCCTGACGCTTAATCGCATGACCGCCGAGGCGCAGAGCCGCCTGCGGCGCAAGGACATCGAAGAAGCATTGAATTCCGGTATCCGTACCTTCAGAATGGCATTGAATGAGCAATTGAGAGCTCAGACCGACCAGGAGGTCGCCTTGAGTCCAATACGTGAGTCGAATCAGCCGGCCACGATAAAGTGACCGTTTGATTTTTTTGCCCGCGGTGTTATACTTAAATACAACACCACGCGTGGATGTGTTTGACGCCCAGCCAGAGGATCGTCCGTGAATGCCGAATGGAACAGTAACGAGCCCATATACCTTCAGCTCAAAGACCGTATCGTGCAAATGATGCTGGACGGGACGCTGAAGGACGGTGACGCTCTGCCGTCGGTGAGACAGGTTGCCGCCGACTACCAGATCAATCCGCTCACGGTGCTCAAGTCCTACCAGATCCTGGTTGCCCAGGATCTGGTAGAGAAGCGGCGCGGACTGGGCATGTTCGTGCGTGAAGGAGCGAGCCGCAAGCTCGCTTCGAGCGAACGCGATCAATTTCTCAAGGACGAGTGGCCGAGGATCGTGGAACGAATCGAACGCCTCGGCCTTGACGCAGCCACCCTGCTCAAACACCTTAAGGGAGACTCTTGATGAATGCCGTCATCGAGGCCCGGGGCCTCAAAAAGTCCTACCGCAAGACCTGCGCCCTCAACGATGTGTCGCTCAATGTCGAACGCGGCCGCATCCTGGGTCTGATCGGTCCGAACGGAGCAGGCAAGACCACGCTGCTGCGGGCCCTGACCGGACTCCTGCGAGTGGACGGGGAACTGGAGGTGCTCGGCAAGCACCCTTGGAGCGAGCGCGTCGCCCTGATGCGCGACGTCGCTTTCATTGCCGATACGGCCACCCTGCCGAAATGGGCGCGGATCGATCAGATACTTAAATATACCGACGCCGTGCATCCGAATTTCTCGCGGGAACGGGCGGAGAATTTCCTCAAGCAGACCGGCATCGACACCCGCCGGCGGATCAAGACCTTGTCCAAGGGCATGAAGGTTCAGGTGCACCTGGCCCTGGTCATGGCCATCGACGCCAGCCTGCTGGTGCTCGACGAGCCCACGCTCGGACTCGACATCCTGTTCCGCAAGACCTTCTACACCAACCTGCTCAACGACTACTTCGACGACAACCGCACCATCATCGTATCCACGCACCAGATCGAAGAGATCGAGCACATCCTGACCGACGTGGTGTTCATCAACCAGGGCCGGATCCTGCTCGACTCCAGCATGGACGAGATCAACGCACGCTACGCCACGGTCGCCGTCAAACGGGACAACGTGGAGGCGGCGAGACAGCTCCAGCCGCTGCAGGAAACCGTCCTGCTCGGCCAGCACGTCTTCCTGTTCGAAGGCGTCGCGCAGGAAAAACTCTCTGCGCTGGGCGAAGTGAGCCCCACGCGCGTGGCCGATCTTTTCACTGCCAAGATGCAGGAGAAGCAAGCATGAATACCGCATTGACCCTGGTCCGCCGCGAATTGTGGGAAAACCGTGGCAACTTCTACATCATGGTCGGGATACTGTTCGGGATCATCGTGCTGGCGAGCGCGGTGCTGGGCATTGCCGTCGGCGGCTCCTTTTCCGATCTTTATCCCACGGGCCGGGCCCACGCCGTCGGCGTTGCCATAGCCGGCCTCGGTATAGGCAGCTTCATCTTCCTGTTCTATTCCTTATCCATGCTGGGCTACCTGAGTGGTGCCCTGTACGATGACCGCAAGGACGGAAGTGTCCTGTTCTGGCGTTCACTGCCCGTCTCCGACACGGCCACCGTCATCAGCAAGGCGGCCATGGTCATGTTCGTGGGTTCCCTGTTCGTCTGGATCGCAATGGTCGTAGGGCACCTGATCTTCCTGTTCGCCCTTGCCACGGCAGCCAGCGCGCGAGGTGCTGCAGGGTTCACGGTATTCGCCTCGCCGGGCGCGCTGTTCGGAACCTGGGTATTCTTTGCGTATGCCATGGTGGTTCAGGCACTCTGGTGGCTTCCCTACTACGGCTGGATACTTTTCGTATCCGCCGTGACTCCGCGTGGCCGCCCGTTGATCTGGGCCATCGCCATTCCTGCCGTGGCCGGAGTGGTGGAGCTGATCCTCGCGCAGACATCGCATATCTTCCAATTCGTTGGCAGCCATCTGGCTCAATCGCCCATCTTCAACGGCTGGCCCAGTTTTTCAATCAATCCGGAACTGGGGCAACCGATCACCAGCCTGGCGCAATCCACCATCAGCGCCAACCCCCTCTACTCGGGTGCCGGGCGCATCAACGAGTTCCTGGCCACACCGTCAATGTGGATTGGAGTCGCCATCGGCCTCTGCCTGATCGCCCTGGCCATTATCGCGCGCCGTTATTCGGCAACTTCCTGATCCGGGAGATCACCATGTATCGCAAACTCACCATCGCCGCTCTGGCCCTGACGCTGTCGCCGCTGGCCCTTGCCGGCCAGGCGGGCACCACCAAGGCGCCCATGGAACAGACCTTCTCGAACACCCAAGATGCCAGCGGCCTCAAGAACGTCGAGCTCGAAGTGAAGGTCGGCGAGATCCGGATCACCACGACGACGGCGGACAAAGTGGCCGTCAAGACCGCGGCCACCGCGGGCCGGAACATGCACTTCATATTCGACTGGACCACCGGCAAATCCGGCAATGCGCTCCCACACGGCCTGCATCTGGTTACCCGCCGCGACGGGGATACGCTCATGGTCAGCCTTGAATCCGACGAAACCTCCGCAAAACAGGACAATTCGGCCGAACCCGGGACATCGGGCAACGGCGGACAGGGCGTGCTTGATTTCCATGTGAACGGCGACCACTCGGCTGGCTGGAAAAGCAACTGGACGGTGACCCTGCCTGCACGGCTGGCACTGAAGCTCAAGGTCGGCGTCGGCAAAGCGACCGTGCTGGGACTCGCCGGCGGACTGGATGCGAACATCGGCGTGGGCAAACTCGACGCAGGCCTGAAAAAGGGACCGATCGAAGCCAACGTCGGCGTGGGCGACATCAATGCCGACGTCATGGACGCGGATTACGGCCACATCCACCTCTCGGCCGGCGTGGGCCATGTCGAGTTCTACGTGAACGGCCAACAGAATTCGACCGGCTTTGAGCAGCACCTCACCGCCTCGTCGCAGAAGTTGACCGGCGAGGGCAAGACCCCTTACGTCTTAAAAGCGGGCGTAGGCCACATTAGATTGAAACTGGGCGTCAAGAAACTCAAGGACCCGGATGCAACCAACTAGGACTCTAGTCGGCCTGGCGCTCGCGGCTACCCTGCTGACAGCGTCGGGCTGTGTCGTGACGACATCCCCCACGGGGAACTCGCAGGCGCACTGGAGCGGAGACTACGCACGCTCTCAAACGGCTCGCAAAGACGCGGATCGACAGATTGGCTTGCGGGTACGCAAGGCGCTTGCCCAGGACCCCCAACTGAAAGCGTTGCATCTGCGCTTCTTCGTGAGCCATGGGGAAGTCTCCCTGTGCGGCCCGTTCCCCAGCGAACAACTGCGTTCACGGGCCATAGCCATGATTTCCGTAGTCGATGGAGTCAGCGGCGTCGACGAGGACTGCCGTCAATAGCCTTCCCGGGCTCCGGCGCGGGGGGACAGTCAATGCGTCGCGGCAGCGGCGGGCTTGACCGTAGCGCTGACGGGAGCAAAGTCCGAGAGAACCACCTTGGTCCGGGCGTCAAAGCCCTTGATCCAGAACACCTTGCCCTTGGCTTCCGTACTGACTTTCCGTGCCACCACGGGCCGGCTCCCGGCCGCCAGTCGGGTGAAAAGTATCTTGAGCTGGAAGCTCTTGATTTCGACCCCGAAACGCGGTGAGAAGGACTCGAAATTATCCAGGGTCAGCGAGAGGGGGCTGTGATCTTTCTTGGCCACCACAAACTGCCCCGACAAATGCTTGAGCATGCTGATCGTGGAGGAGTCCGCGTGCGGGCCCGGGAGCGGCTGAATCTGGTAGACCAAGCGATCGCCGCTGGAGTCGACCAGCCGATAGTGGCTGGTGCTCAGCCAGCTGTCCGCACCCAGGGCTAGGGAACCGCCCCGGCCTTTCCCATGGGTTTGCTTTGACTGGCCAGCGAGTTCACGCGCCTGTTCCCGGCTTGGCTTCTTGCCGTTGACACTGAGCACGGTCCAGCGCCTGCCGTCCGGTAGCGAAGCATCGTAGGCGAGTTTTTCGCTCTGCTGGGTGCCGGTAATCGTTTGCAGATAACGCCAGCCGCTGGCCAGCTTGCCACCACTGGTCGAAATCTGGGCCAGCGCGTCGGCAACCGGCTTTGGCGGGGCCGCAAACGCCGGGCCCGCCAGGACGAGCGCAACCGCAAATACAAGCACACGCCGCGCACGCCTGACTGGCGTGCGGGCGTGCGTCGGCGTGCGATCCAAGCTTTAGTTCCCCGATCCCCCGGACTCTATCGCCTGGGCCGCGGCGGCCGTATCCGGCTTCGGCGCATGGGGCTGCGCCTTGTTAAAGGCCTTGAGCACCGCATCGGTAATATCCAGGTCCGAGGCGTTGTAGATGGCCGCCTGGCTGTCCAAGACCATTCCGAAGCCGTGCGCCTTCGCGTAAGCGGACACAACGTCCTGCAGCTTGGCCTGCAAAGGGATCATCAGGGAAGCACGCTTTTCCTGGAAGGACTTGCGTGCCTGCTGGGCCTTCGTCTGAAAAGCCTTGACGTGGCCCTGGAAGGTCGCCTGTGCCTTTTTCTGCTGCGCCTTGCTCTCGATCTTGGCATTGCGCCGCAGGTCCGCTTCTTCCTTTTTGAGCTTGTCCTGCTCGGGCCCCATCTGGGACTGAAGCTGCTTGCCATAGGCCTTGATTTGCTGCATGACTTCCTGTCCGGCCTGACTGCGCTGGAGTACGCTCTGGGCGTCGATGACCCCGACTTTGGTGTCATGGCCGGCGGCCAGAGCCAGCGGCGCCGCTGCCATTGCGAAGATCAGAAAAGTTGCTGCGGAAAGTCGTCGCATAATCGGTATACCTTCAGTTGTGTGGAAATGTATAAATGGAGTAGCCTACTGGAATAATCGTGGCTTTGCCAGCATGGGGCCGGCAATTCCATCCTTCCCTGGTTCTCCTTGGAGCGAATACCATGATGCTTTGTTCCCGCCGCCTCGCCCTGCTCGGTGTAGGCGCGAGTCTCCTCGTCTCTGTACTGCTGGGCTCCGCCGCGCTGGCGCAAACGCCGGGCCAGCAGGCTCTCGTGCGCTTTCCCACCCTGCATGGCGACAGCATCGTGTTTGAAGCCGGCGGCAACCTGTGGAAGGTCGGTCTGGCCGGCGGCGAGGCCCGCCGCCTGACCGCCGATCCCGGCTACGACCAGATGCCGCGCTTTTCCCCGGATGGAAAGTGGATCGCGTTCACCGGCGAATATGCGGGGCAGACGGATGTCTACGTCATGCCGGCCGACGGCGGCCAGGTCAAGCGCCTGACCTTCGATTCCGACGTCACGCCACATGCCCCATTGCGTTGGGGGCCGAACAACATGGTCGTGACCTGGACGCCCGACAGCAAGAAAATCGTGTTCCTGAGCCGGCGCGACACCTATAATTCGTGGTTCGGGCGCCTGTTCGAGGTGCCGGTCGGCGGCGGCCTCCCGACGGCCATGCCCCTGCCTAAGGGCGGAATGCTCAGCTTCAACGCGGACGGCACCAAGATCGCCTATAACCGGATCTTCCGTAATTTCCGCACCTGGAAGCATTATTACGGCGGCCTGGCGCAGGATGTGTGGGTCTATGATTTCAAGACCAAGAAAATCGACCGCATCACCCACTGGAAAGGCAGTGACATCGACCCGATGTGGTTCGGCGACACCATCTATTACGCCTCGGACAAAGGCCCGAACCACACCATGAACCTGTGGGCCTATTCGCTCAAGACCCGGCAGTTCCGCCAGCTGACGCACTTCAGGGACTACGACATCGACTGGCCCAGCCTCGGCAATACCGGCATCACCTTCGCCGACCAGGGCAGGCTCTATGTGCTTGAGCTGCCTTCCGAGAAGCTTGTCGAGGTGCCGGTGACCGTGCCCAACGACGGTGTCCGCACCCGTCCGTACTGGTACGATGCCGGGCAGATGATCCGCTCGGCCGATATCGCCCCGAACGGCAAGCTCGCCGTGTTCGGTGCGCGTGGCGACATCTTCACGGTCCCCGCCAAGCATGGTGATACCACCGACATCACCCGGACCACCGGCGCCCGCGAACAGTACCCGTCGTGGAGCCCGGACGGCAAGACGGTTGCCTACGTCACCGATGCCAGCGGCGAGAGCGAAATCGCGATGCGCCCGGCCACCGGCGGCAAGGAAACCCTGCTGACCTCGACCGACGACCGCTCCTATTACGGCCCCACCTGGTCCCCGAACGGCAAGTGGCTGGCGTTCTCCGACAGCTCCAAGACGCTGTGGCTGCTCAACATCTCGTCGCGCAAGCTGTTCAAGGTCGCGCATGACAAGTGGCGCGAGATGAAGGATTACTCGTTCTCGCCGGACTCCGGCTGGCTCGCCTATTCCGAGACCCAGCCGAACGGCATGCGTGCCCTGGTCATCTACGGAGTGAACTCTCACACCGGCCGCCAGGTCACGACCTCGTGGTTCGACAACTCGAATCCGGTATTCTCCAGCGACGGCAAATACCTCTACTTCGTCTCAGCGCGGCACCAGAACCCGGCGTTCTCGAGCAATGAGTTCAACGTGGCCAACATGAAGCCGGACGGCCTCTA
>Ga0102950_1000359_pt1 | contig 12548 bp, 9 predicted proteins | sample SalPon2A_B_D2_MG_FD_78505 | JGI IMG/M metagenome (GOLD analysis project Ga0102950, IMG submission 78505) | Soil microbial communities from South San Francisco under conditions of wetland restoration - Salt Pond MetaG R2A_B_D2_MG | ecosystem: Environmental > Terrestrial > Soil > Wetlands | place...
AGAGCCACGGAGCAAAACTGGCACCCACGGCCACAGCCGCGCGTGATTTCCACCACACCATATGTGGCACGGTGGTGGATGGGTGGAATGTCGCTGAGATCCGGGCTGTTCCCTTCTACCTTGCGCGGAATGGCCTCGCCGCGAAACGCAGCTTCAAAAAGCGGCAGGGCAATGTCTTCACCCTCGCCGCCTACTATGCAGTCAATCTGCCATTCCTCCTGAAGCCTCTTCTTTTCGATCTGCCAGGAACCCGGCCCACCCACGATGATTTTCAGATGGCCCCTGTGCTCCCTCAATGCCGGATGAAGGATCAACTTGCGAAATTCTACAGCGTTAATGGGCTCCACGTCTTTGCCGTAAAAATACGGGTAAACGTCGGTGGCAAACGTAATGCCGAGCGGATTATGGGCGTGGACTCCGACCACGCGCGTGTCTTCACCCACAAATAGGCCAAGCTGCTCCGGATAGCAGACGGCTACATCGTCCGGTGGGAACTTCTGGAGCAAAAGCGACTCGATGATTCGCAAACCGTGGGGGACATACTTCGCCTGGCCGTCCGGCGCAAGCTCATTGGGCCGGGGCCAATTCACGTTGAAAGTTTTGGTGTAGCGGGCGGGAAGGGTTGCCAGGAGCATCTGGCTCCAGGCTTTTTGTTCGAACTCGCTAGACTCGGAGTTGCTGGCTGTCAAAACAATTTTCTTGCCGCGTGTCCCCATGTCGCTGTGACCTCGCACGTTCAGCGTTTGGGCACCTAACTCGAGGGGTCTCGGACCGTGGTGTCTTGACTTGACTAGGTACTATATACTTTAGTATCCATGAACCTGTAACGCAATATAACTTTGGACTGTCCCTTTCGCCGTTTATTCCCGTTGAGTCGATTTATTCGGATTGAACGGACAAACTGCCCGGTTCGCTTGTTCCGGAGCTTCCCACCTTTAGTTCGGTAAGAACTGAGATTTTCTTTTCAACTCTGCGTTTATCGAGTTCAATCTTCAATTGATCCTCGACCCGTCTCGCGTAAGGTATGAAATGATGTCCTGACAGTAGCATGGCGAACCCAAAGCTGAGCTTTCGTGGATCGAACAGCCAACGGCCGAGGAGTCGAAACAAAAATTTCCAGTACGCTCCCCGGTAGTTGGAGAGGAGGCCCTGGTGAACGATTGAGCGAACAAGGATGCCAAGCGTTGTCCGCAGGCGAATTTCGGGCACCTTTTGCGGATCGCGGGATTTCCATTGATTAAGCGACCTATAACATCGATCGTAGAATGCCGAAGGTCCATAGAGGAACGACAGTGTCTCACGGAACCCCCTCAGCAAAACGGGCAGCGGCAAAAGGGTTTTGAAGTTGGGTGGATCAAAGTTGCTGGTGGCCGTGGTATCCATTAGTAAACGGCCTTCTTTCATCATTCGGTCAAAAAGTGGAGTCGTGGGAGGCGCCTGCAGAAACCCCGCCATCGCCCATGGAATCGCTGCCCGCTCAATGAAGGTCCGCTGCTGTTCGAAGATCTCTTCGGTGTCGGAATCAAATCCGATAATGAAGCCTGCGGTCACCCAGAGTCCCTGGCTCTGTATGAAGTGAACACACTCCAGCGGGTCACGCCGCAGGTTTTGAAATTTCTTAGCTTCCTTTAAGGACTTAGGTGAGGGGCTTTCGATTCCGATGAAAACGTAAAAAAAGTTCGCCTTCACCATTGCGTCAATCAGTTCCGGTCTCTGTGCAAGATCGATGGATGCCTCGGTGTAAAACAATAGCGGGTAGCCTTGCCGTTTCTGCCATTTCTGGAGTTCGAGGGCCAGCTGAAGAGCCAGTTTGTGGTTCCCGATAAAATTGTCGTCAACGATAAAGACTTCTTCGCGCCAGCCCAGTTCAATCAAGGCGTCAAGTTCTGCCATCAACTGAGCGGGACTCTTTGTTCGGGGCTTTCTGCCGTAGATGGTAATGATGTCACAGAATTCACACTGGAACGGACAGCCCCGCGAGAACTGAACTGCCATCGAGGCGTATTTCCCTATTTTGAGCAAATCAAACCGAGGCAGCGGCGACTTGCTCACGTCAGGCTTTTCCTTGACCACGTAGCGGGGCTTGGCGGAGCCACGCTCAATGTCAGAAGCAATCTCAGGGAAAACCTCGTCGGGTTCGCCTACCACGACGTGATCGGCCAGCCGCTGCAGGAGTTCTGGTTCGCTGCTCGCAAAGGGTCCGCCAATCATCGTTCGCTTGCCCAGGGCCCGGGCCCTGAGCAGGGTCTCTCGAATGTCATCCTTCTGAACGCGCATGCCGCTGACCATGATAAGGTCAGCCCAAAGGAGGTCTGAATCGAGCAAGTCCTCAAAGCTCCGGTCGATCAACTTCAGCGACCAGGTCTTCGGACAGAGTGCGGCGACAGTCAGCAGGCCAAGCGGAGGCTGATTCGTCTCAATTGGAACGAGGTCTAAGACTCCGTCAAAGGTCCAAAACGAGGATGGAAACCGTGGCCAGACCAGGAGGACTTTAAGGGCCGGACCGAGCGGGGGAAAGCCCGGCTGCGTACGCTGGTCATCCGCAGATTCAAACTTTGGGGGCCCGTGAAACTCGGTCGATTTCAGCATCGCTGTTCTCCGGTGGGCAATAGCGTGCAGCTACTGTTATAGCATCTCCTGGCCATGCCCTTCACGTGGAGCGTCCAGGATTTCAGAAGAGTCATACCAACTCATTGAGTTGGCTGCACTAAAACCAGGTCTGGTCTGGCTCCCCATACCGCTGGAGTGGTGCCACGGATACCCAAAGTCTACCTGACGCTGCTTCGAATTTAAACGCTTTTGTTCGGACACCATACACTTGAGCACCAAGAGTACCCAAAATGGCGGGCACCATGGCTTACTACACTATCACTACCTCATATTAAATGGGCTTCCTGCACACCTCTCCGTCCGTGCCGTCGTTTTTGCTAAAGTTCTCTTACTGCAGTTCTCCCGCAGGAGTCAAAATTCGCCGCACCGCGCTGCCAAATAACCGCAGCATCGGATAACTCGCCGCCATAAACGACCCATAGTCGAAAATTCCCCTTTAGCGACCAGAACGACATCACCTTACGCCCCTGCCAGCCCCGCAAGGTTTTCCTTCTCAGCCAGCATCTCGGTCTCGATACTCTGCAACTGCGAGGTCAAGGAGACACTCCAATCCCAGATCTTTTCGGAACTGCTGAGCCGGTGGGTCGGGCATTGGGAGACTGGCTGGGAATCGTTGAGGTCTGAGTAGCAAGCCATGCGGCCGTAGACGGACTGCCGTAGCAGGTCGGCAAAGGCGAACTGTGTATTCTTCCCTTATCGAGAGTCCGTCATTTGAATCGGAAATGTAGTAAGAAAACCAAGGCAACCGGAGGGATCAGGAAATAGTATCAAAAGATCCCGGACACGAAACGCAACTCAGCCCTCTGAAGGAGCGGGTGAAATGTCCCGGGCGCGAACACGAATAAATGCCGGAAGACTGAACCAGAGGCGCCGCAGAGGAGTTTGCAGCAGCGACATGGTTCCCATGTAAGTGTAACCAACAAGGAAGAGCATCAGGAAAGGCGTGGTGAGATAATTCTGGGCGGACAAAGAATAAGCTGTGGCAAACACAAAGTAACCCCCGAGCAACAGTTCAGCTATTGGAATCCAGCCAATCCGTCGCCGGACATATGATTTCTGCTCCCATCCTTCTTCATTGCGTTCCACCCGATACTTGGGCGTGCGGACAAAGCTGGACTCCATTCCAGCCAGCGCTTCTATCACAGCCTTGCAGTTCGTCACCGCCAGCCCGATGCCTATGGCCATCAGGAAGGGCAGGTAGAGCAGGCGGCGCAACCATTCTTTGGGATAGAGCGCCCGTTGAGAAACGACATAAAAGCCGGAGACCGTACACGTTGAGAGAATAAACAGGGGCAGGTCAAGATACATCATCTGGAACCAGCCCTGATAAAAACGCACGATCATGGCCGGCAGGAGCACCAGTGAAAACAGGATCATCAGCGGGTAGGCAATGTTGGCAGTCAGGTGAAAGGTCGCTTCCATTTTGATATACAGAGGCTGGTCACTGCGCCAGACCACCGGAAGGATCTTCTTTCCAACCTGGATCAGCCCTTTGGCCCATCGCGCTTGCTGGGTCTTGAAGCTGTTCATTTCCACCGGCAGTTCGGAGGGACACACGATGTCCGAATCGTAAATGAATTTCCATCCTTTCAGTTGCGCGCGATAGCTGAGGTCGGTGTCTTCGGTCAGCGTATCGTGTTCCCACCCGCCCGCGTCTTCAATCGCCGCGCGGCGCCACATCCCGGCCGTCCCGTTAAAGTTGAAAAATCTTCCGGATGAGCTTCTGCCTCCATGCTCCACCACGAAGTGGCCGTCCAGCATGATGGCTTCCACCTCAGTCAGGGCGGAATAATCGCGGTTGATCCAGGTCCAGCGTCCCTGCACCATTCCCACTTTCGGATCGGTAAAGTAGTGGATCATCTGTCGCAGGATGGAAGGCGGCGGAACAAAGTCGGCGTCAAAAACAGCAATCATCTCGCCGGTCGATTTCGCCATGCCCTCGGCCAGCGCGCCCGCCTTGAAACCGAGGCGATTTTCCCGGTGGAGGTACTGGATGGGATAACCAGCGCTGGCGTATCGTTCAACCAGCCGTGCGCACAGAAAGCGAGTATCATCGGTGGAGTCGTCGAGAAGCTGAATTTCCAGCAGTTCCCGGGGATAATCCAGGCTGATTGCGGCATCTATCAGACGTTCCACAACATACTGTTCGTTATAGATGGGCAACTGCACCGTAACGCGAGGCAGCTTTTCAAACTGTTTTAAAGGCCGGGGTCGCTTCCTGCGGTTCTTCAGGTAGTAATAAGTGAGACAATAGCGGTGGACACCGTAAACCGAAAGAATGCTCAGGATCAGAAAATAAGGGATCTCAATCGAGAGATCAAAAGCATTGGGCTGATAGATCCCCTGGAAGGGATCGCGATGGAAAATCAGATAGAAATAGTGCGCAATCGGATTCGCCGGAGCTACCAGAATGCCCAGGAGTATATGAATCATGGAACCTCGGAGTCAGTCCTCAACCGACGCAGACAAAGTTCGCTCCCGGAATTCTGACGCAGGGAGCCAAATTTCAACATCTGGCGAAACAAAAACAACGCTGTCCCGACCAGGATACGCGGCCACCTTCATTCTTGTAACCGTCGCTCTGGCCCTCGGAGCCATCTTTTACTTTGTAGCCCGTTGCCAGCCGCTCAAAAACCACGTGCCGGAGTTTATTGCACTCATGCTCCTGGCAGGCGCCTTATACCTCGTCAGCGTTTACATCGTCCTCAGGTACAATGGCGGCCGTGCAGCTCTTTTCGTGATTCTTGGCGCGACGGTTGTGTTCCGCCTTTTTTTCTTACCGTTGAGCCCTACGCTCTCGGAAGATGTTTACCGCTATCAATGGGAAGGGCGCGTCGTACGCGCCCACATAAATCCCTACACGGTGTATCCTGCAATGCCCCCACTCAGCTGGGCACAAAATCCTAAACACCCTATCGAAACAGGAAAAACCACCCCGACGCTTTATCCTCCCGTCGCCGAAGTGGCTTTCTCATGGGTCCAGACCGTTGCAGGCTATAAACGTTTATTTACTTCGCTCGACCTTGCAACCGTCGCCCTGCTGCTTATTATTCTGTCCGCAGCCGACCGCCCGTTCCAGCATGTGATCATCTACGCCTGGAACCCAGCAGTACTGATTGCCTTCTCCCTGTCAGGACATAATGACTCCCTAGCAATCCTCTCGCTGCTGGCAGCGGTCTTCTTTCTCATTATAGGCGGTCGGAGTGTCCTGTCAATCGGGTTTCTAGCCCTCTCCGCCCTTTCCAAACTCTTCCCCGTTTTCCTTTTGCCGGCCTTTCTCAAGCGCACGCGTTGGACCTACGCCGGCATCTTCGGCGGATTGGTTTTGCTGGGCTATCTGCCGTTTCTGGGCGCCGGGGGACACTTGTTCCGCGGTCTTTCTGACTTTACGGCCAAATGGGAGGGCAATGACAGTCTATTCAGACTGCTTTTGGCCGCGGGAAATTCAGTCCGCCAGGCACAACTGGTAGCGGGTGTCCTCCTTTTATTGCTGATCGCTTACGTCATGAAAGCCAGGATGAATATTTTTCGCGCCGCTCTCGCCATTCTTGCCGGACTGCTCTTCCTTTCGTCCAATGCCTTTCCGTGGTATTTCACCTGGATTGTTCCCTTCCTCTGCTTCTGTCCTAGTCCCGGCCTGCTCTTGCTGACAGTCACCTGTGTTCTGGGCTATTCGCCGGTCATCGCCTACGCCGCGGGCGGGTCATTCTCAAACTCGCCCCTGATGCAGATTCTGGAATATTTGCCGGTCTTTGCGTTGCTGAGTTATGAAGTGGCGCGCCACTTCCGGCAGCGGCAGGCTGGCTAGTGGAGTTTATCTGTACGGGCGCTCCGCCCGGCTACGCTTGCACGCTGACGCCGGCTTCAGTACGCACGACGGGGCGATAGAGGGTATCGCGCTCGAAAGGCACAAAGCCGGCCTCTTCGATCAAACGGATAATTTGCTGGCGGGTCATCAACTGGGGAGTTCTGGCGCCGGCATCATGATAGATCTTTTCCTCGGCGACCGTTCCGTCAAGATCGTCCGCACCAAACCGCAGGGCAATCTGGGCGACCCGGGGCGACATCATGATCCAATAGGCCTTAATATGAGGAAAATTATCGAGCATCAGCCGTGAAACAGCAATGTTCTTCAAATCCATGAACCCGGAGGTCTCGTCCCATTCCACCATCTTGCCAAGTTCCGTGTTGGCGGGATGGAAGGCCAGGGGGATAAACGTCTGGAAACCTTTGGTCTGTTCCTGCAGGTTTCTGAGCTGGACCAGATGGTCCACGCGGTCTTCGGAGCTTTCAATGTGGCCGTAAAGCATGGTTGCGGTGGAATTCAAACCCAACTCGTGCGCAGTCCTGTGTACCTTCAGCCACATGTGGGCGCCAATCTTGTGGTCACAGATCACGCGCCGAACCGCAGGAGCAAATATTTCCGCCCCTCCGCCGGGCAGCGACCCCAGACCGGCATCCTTAAACCGCTGCAGAATATCCTGCACCGACATCCGGGTGATGTGCGCGTAGTAGGCAATTTCAACCGCGGTGAAGGCTTTCAGGTGGACAGACGGGAAGCGTTCCTTCAGACCACTAATGAGATCGACGTAATACTGAAAAGGCAGATCGGGATGCAGCCCGCCAACAATGTGAAATTCCGTGACGGCTTCCGTCCACTTTTCGCCCGCGGTTCGGAAAGCTTCTTCAAGAGCCATCGTGTAAGAGCCCGGAGCGTCCGGCTTACGGCCAAAAGCGCACAGCTTGCAACTTGCGACGCACACGTTGGTGGGGTTGATGTGGCGATTCACGTTGAAGTGCGTGCGCTTGCCGTGCAGCTTTACCCGAACATGGTGTGCCAGGGCGCCGACGGCCAGTAGGTCACTCGAATTGTAAAGTGTAACGCCGTCGTCAAAATCCAGGCGCTCGCCGGCAAAAACCTTGTCGGCGATGGGTTGCAGGTTTGCGTCTTCCAGGCGTAGGTTCAACACAGGCAGTCCGGTGGTTAAGATTTGCCGGCTTACAGCCGAAATTACTATTCTACGTCCCCTTGCCCTGCGATGCAATCAGGCTGAAAACAAGTCTTTGGGCGGCCGAAAAACAATCCTTTGAGCGCCGTAAATTCCAGAAGTCTATGCTAGTCTGTTGTTAGGCAATCGGGGTGGGGTTCCTGAGGGCAAAATTGACTCGCCCCGGCAGTTAAGAATCAGCCCGGAAATCCGGCTCTGACCTTGACAACGGGGTTAAGATAAGATTTCGTGATTTGATAAGCCCGATTGGGCTTTTGGATGTGCCATGAGGAATTTTGATCCGGAATTCCGAGAGGCGCTTAAACGAGATGCAACTGGACGACGCCAGATTCGCAGAGCCCCGGCAGGAAGCCGCCTTTTTTTATGGCCTGTTCCTGCGCGGGCAGCCGCTCCAGAAACTGAGGGCGGACATCGACGTTCCACCGCACGTTCTCGAGCGCTGGAAGCGCCAGGCGCATCGCGACCCCACGGCCAAACCCATGGTCGAACGCGTCCTCAACTACCGCAAACACGTCCTGGCTATCTTCGATTCGCTTGTCTTCCGTGAAATGGCCACTCCCTACCGCACGCAATAATCTCTGAATACGCGTACACGAATCCCTGATCACTCCACTGGCTGTCTTGGTGTGTTTACCGGGCCAGAATGGCCGCCGCCCAGGTGATGAAGAATAGAACGCTGATGTAGCCGTTAATCGTAAAAAATGCGGCGTTCACGCGGGACAGGTCGGAGGGTTTCACCAGCAGGTGTTCATAAGCCAGCAGCGCAGCCACCGCAACCAGGCCGCCGAACGCAATCCATCCTAGGCCGGACATCTGTGCCACCATCACCAGCAGCCCCAGCATCAGCACGTGAAGTGCAGCGGAGGCGTAAAGCGCGACCGTAACGCCAAACTTTTTGGGAATCGAGTGCAGGTCAACGGTGTGATCGAATTCCACGTCCTGGCAGGCATAGATGATGTCAAATCCCGCTACCCAAAGCGTAACCGCCACACCCAGGATGATGACGGCCCAGCTGACGTCACCTCGTACCGCAATCCATGCCGCCACCGGCGAAAGACCCAGGCACAGGCCTAGCACCACATGCGACAGCAGCGTAAACCGCTTGGTATAGGAATAGAGCAGCAGCAGGGCCAGCGCCACGGGCGACAGTTTGAACGCCAGAGGGTTCAGTTCCCAGGCAGCCAGCACCAGCAGCGCGGCCGAAACCGCGGTAAACGCCACTGCAAAACGCAGCGTCAGATGTCCGGCCGGCAGGGCCCGTTTTTCTGTGCGGGGATTTCTGGCGTCAAAGTCACGGTCGGCGATGCGGTTAAAAGTCATCGCGGCGCTGCGCGCGCCCACCATGGCCACCACAATCCAGAAGACCTGCCGCCAGGATGGCCACCCCTGCGCTGCGAGCATAGCACCAGTCAGAGCAAACGGCAGCGCAAACACCGAGTGCTCTACCTTGATCATTTCAAGGGTGATTTTGAGCCTTTGCCACAATTGTCCGGCAAACGAGCCCGGCACTGGCCCCTCAGTTGGGAACATTTGAGTTTCTCTGGCCATACAAGACTTTCAATTTTACCGCACGTGCCGCCCGCACGGGGATAGAGTTTAGCAGGGAGGAGATCGGTGCAGATTGAACAGGGCAACGGGGCATCGACGCAGCAGGTCACATCACCGCAGCCTTTTGCGCGTAGGGTTTGCCGCCAACAGGCGGAAGGACGTATCGGATGTACTTGCTGGGGGCGGCGTGGGAGTGCAGCGTGTGCCACAGATTTTCGGGGTGAGAGCTGAAGACCAGGTTGCCATCCCCCTGGATTCTGTACCAGCTTCCACGCCGGATTTCATTCTGTAGCTGGCCCGGCGCCCACTGGGCACGACCCAGGAACAGTCGTGTCCGGGAACCTGACTGTGGACCCTGAAAAACCTTGGTGATCAGATCGGAATCAAATGTCAGGTAGACATTTCCAAACAGCTTCACCGCGTTATCCGGCGCCGTGGAAGAACGAAAAACGATGCTGGGCGTGCGAATGCCTACCGGACCACCAAAGTACGCGGCGTCGGTCCGGCCTTGAAATCCCGGGGTGTCAGGGAACAACTTTTCCACGGTCAGGTGGGTGGGTTTATTGATGATCAGTCCCACCACAAGCTGCGTTTGCGTTTCAGGCAGCATGAGAACCACAGAATGGTGAAAATAAGGATCCTTCACCCCGTTGCGCGCCACCAGCAGATCAACCTGCTCTTTGTTTTTCTGCGCCGCGCACGCGGGCAGCCCTGTAAATAAGGCCAGAATGCTCGCCAACACCAGGCACCCGCCTCTTCTACAAAAGGTCGACGAAGCACGGGTTGGCCAACGAGTCCCCCTGGGGAACTGGTCTGCGCCCGGCCTGGATTTGTGGCATTTCATCATTCGCGTTTTCCGGCCTGTCGAACCGTGATCGAAAGGATAACTGCCGCTATGTTATCGCAGAACCGTTGCAGGTGCCAGCAACCACCCATCTGCCTTTCCGGCCTTCCCGCCAAATTAAAAGACATGCAGCCGCAGAGTCAGATATCTCCTGGGATTAGTCCGGAATTCAGTGAGGAACTGTCTGAGCGACTGAGAAGCGGCCAGAAGATTGTTATACATGGAGGGGTCGGTTGAGAGCCTGCCCAGGGTTCCCTGGCCGCGGTCAATCCGTTCGGTGATCACATTAACGTGCTGGGCGGTCTCATTGAGGTTGTTATACAGGCTTGGGTCCTTGATCAGCTTGCCAAGTGTGCCTTTGCTCTCGTTGATGCTGGCCATCAGGGTGTTTGCTTTACGGGTGGCCTGATTCAGGTTGTTGTAGACGGAGGGATCGTTGATAAACTTTGCAGCACTGCCGTTGCCATTCTGCACCTGGTCCAGCAACTGGTTGACTTTGTCAACCGCTGCAACGGTCTTGTTATAGAATGTTTCGTCGTTGAAAAACTTCCCGAGCGTCCCATGTCCCGCCTGGACCTGCGCCATCAGCTTCTGGGCCTCATTGACGGTCTTGTTCAGGTTGTTGTAAAAATTCTCCTTGTAGATAAGCTTCCCAATCGAGCCCTGGCCGTGTTGGATCTGTTGGGTAATGTCATTCAATGTGCTGCTCAGCACCCGAAGGTTGGAGACCACATCGTTGGCATTCTGCACAATCTGCTTCATATTAGCTTCTTCGTGGCTCTGGACCGTGCCTCCGTCCGGAATGGGCTTGGCGCCGGGGCCACCCCGGCTGATGTCCACATAGGCTTCTCCCAGCAGCCCCACGGTTTCGATGGTAGCCACCGAGTCAGTCCGGATTTCGTCCTGATACTTCTGCGTGATCTTCATGTCAATCTGGACCGCCTTGCTGGGCTCCTTGTAGGGAGAAAGCTTGATCCCCGTCACGTTGCCGACAACAATCCCCGCCAGCCTCACCTGTGCGCCGTCGCGCAGGTTTTCAGCCCCTGAGAAGAAGGTCTTGAGCTCGTACTTACTCGTCCAGAGTCCCACCTTGCCGCTGATGAAAAAGATTCCAACGGCAAACACGATCAAACCTGAAATGATGAGCACTCCCACGCGGAGCTGAGTCCAGGCGAGTTGTTTACGCTGAGGCATAATTCCTCCCTTCCAGAGTCACTCCCGAAGCTTCCTAATTTAGTTTAAACCACAGGCTCGGGCGACCTTACCGTAGGAACTGCCGAAGATACGGGTCCTGTGTGGAAACCACTTCACTCGGCGTCCCATGAAAATAGACCGAGCCTTCCCGAAGCACCAGAAATCGTGTGGCGCTTTTGGATCCGCTCGCGCCGTTATCGCTGGCCGGCACCAGTCCCCCGGTATCTTTGGAGTATGCAAATTCAGACAGCCAGAATGCGTCCTGAAGCCTGTGCGTCACGACAATGGAACTCACTCCCTGAGCGTCCCGGAGCTTGAGAATGAGGATATTTATAGTTTGAGCGGTGACCGGATCAAGGCCCCCGGTGGGAGAATCATAAAGCATAATGGGGGGATCATTCACAATCGCGCGGGCGATGGACACCCGGCGCTTCATGCCTCCTGAAAGCTCTACGGGCGTTTTGTCAATTGCCGTTTCAAGCTCCACAAAACTCAGAACTTCCCGTGCGCGACGCTCCATCTCCTCTTCATCCTTCATCCCCTCTTCCCGCAAGCGGTAGACTACGTTTTCATAGACGGAAAGTGAGTCAAACAAAGCGCCTTCCTGAAATACAATCCCCATCCGCTGGCGAATCTCGGGCATTTCCCTTTCGGGAACCGGGCCGAGGTCGCAACCCTCCACGATCACCTGGCCTTCATCGGCCTTCAGCAGGCCCAGGGCAAGCTTCAAAATCACGGACTTGCCGGAGCCGGTTGGTCCCAGCAGAATCAGCGTTTCTCCACGTGCTACGCTGAAGGAGACATTCGACAGCGCCGGCTTCTCGCCAAAATAAAGCCAGACGTTCTCGAAATCGATCGCGGCAGCGGAATTCATATCAGGCCCAAGCGAGACAATGCCGGATGAAAAGAAAAGCCATGGCGCGGCAGACGATCAGCGTCGGAACCGTGGTACGGGCTTCGGAATTCGGGATTCGGCCCGGGAGCCTCAAAAGAAACCGACCGCGATAAGAAATTTGGTGAAGAAAAAATCTACGACCAGAATCAGCACCGATGCCACCACAACGGCCCGTGTCGTGGAACGACCCACACCTTCGGTTCCCCCGCGCGTGGTAAGCCCGAAGTAGCATCCCACCAGCGCCATAATAACGGCAAAGAGAAAAGGCTTCGCAAGACCCTGCGTTACGTCTTCAAAGCTCAGCGCCTGGTAGGCATAAGTCCAGTACTCCACTGAAGTCAGATGCACCGTATAAAAACTGACAAAGAATCCGCCCAGCATTCCGAAGAAATCTGCAAGGATAGTGAGTAGCGGCAGCGTAATGACGGCAGCGAACAGGCGCGGAGTG
>Ga0102950_1000360_pt1 | contig 12540 bp, 7 predicted proteins | sample SalPon2A_B_D2_MG_FD_78505 | JGI IMG/M metagenome (GOLD analysis project Ga0102950, IMG submission 78505) | Soil microbial communities from South San Francisco under conditions of wetland restoration - Salt Pond MetaG R2A_B_D2_MG | ecosystem: Environmental > Terrestrial > Soil > Wetlands | place...
CTTAGCTGAAAAAAACCAGCTAAAGATTAGGAATGTTCAAAAGAAAGTAACGTTCTTATATAAAGTAAGGCGCGGCAAAGAGAAGCCTATAACCGGTGAACAAAAAGCCTACACAAAAAAGGAAGTTGAAGAAGCATTAACACGGCTTGGTTACGAAGTTGTTTCTGTTTATAAAAAATTATTAGATTTTCAAATGAAGCCGCCGACGGCGGACATCGTAACATTCGTAAAGATAAGCGCCGAGCTTCTTGATCAAAAATTAGCATATAGTGAAATATTAACTTTACTTATAAATGATACTCAAAATAAAACCCTTAAAGAAACATTAAAAGAAATTAATAACGATTTAAAAAAGGGTGCAGACAGCGAGACAACGTTTTTAAAGTATCAATCGGTATTCGGTAAATTTACAGCATATATGCTGGGTTTAGCCTCCAAGAGCGGTAACATGACAGAGATTTATAAAGCAACCGCAAAGTTTCTTGAAAGACGTCAGGAATTTAAAAAGAATTTAAGAAGCGCTTTAATTACTCCCCTGGTTACAGTCTTCGTCTTATTTTTAGCATGTTTATTTTATGTAGCGTATATATTCCCTGAGACTGCAAAATTATTTGTCCAGTTTAAAATTCCATTGCCGCCAATGACGGCATTCACATTAAAAATGAGTGATTTTTTAGTTGCACACAGCACTATTCTAACCATACTTATGGTTGTCCCGCCAATTATATTTTGGAGATATATAAAGACCAAAAAAGGAGGTTTCCTTTTTGATCAGTACCTTTTAAAAATTCCGGTGATTGGTACGATAATTCATAAGACGCTTATTGAAGTATACTGTAGAGTATTTTATACTCTTTACAGCGGTTCAGCGGAGAGCATAGAACCGGTAAAAATTGCGGCTGAGGCAACCGGTAATCAATATTTTGAAGATAGAATAAAAAATGTTGCAATTCCGTTGATGGTTAAAAAAGGAACCGGAATAACAGATGCATTTGAAGCGAGCGGAGTTTTTACTGAAACTGCACTTTCCAGGCTTCATTCGGGAGAGGAAACCGGAACAATAAAAAATACTTCTCTGCAGTTAGCAAATTATTATGAAGCAGAAACAGTATATAAATTAAAAAACCTTATAGAGGTCGTACAGGTTTTTATAGCAATGATAATTATGGTTGTAATGATTTTGCTTACACTTGTTTCTGCCGAGACTGCAACGATACATCCGACACAGCCTGCAGCAAGCATTACTGTTGTTGAAAGAAATATAGCATGATAGAAACTAATTTAGAGATGACGGATAAAATTGGGTACCTTTTATTTAAAAAAGGTATTATTGATTCTGCCATGCTGGAAAGAGCTCTAAATGCTAAAGCAAATGATAGGAGTAAGATAAAAAGAAACCTTGCTCAAATTTTAGTTCAAGATTTTAAGTATGATCACGATATAATATTCAGAGAAGTTGCCGTTCTCTATGCATTCCGGGAGTTAGAACTTCCCGAAGATGAAATTCCGCCGGAAAGACTCGACTCTATAAAACATATGATTAATAGTGCCGGTGAACAGCTAAAGACGCAAATCCTTCAGCACAAGGTAATTCCTTTCATGTATGATGAAAGAATCAAAGATAAACTAATCTTAGCTGCGATTGATCCTACGGAAAGAAACATTCCCAAAATTGCTTTCGGTCTGAATGCAAAAAAATATGAAGTAATGTTTATCCGTAAAAAGGATTATGAAAGATTAATTCAGACCATTCTTCCGCCTGAAAATGTATATCTAAAAATGATGGAAGAAGCCGGAACCGAAATTGAAATAGATAAAGACGAAAACGCTTTAGATGAACAAGCCCTTGACGCAGAAATAAATAAGAGTGCCTTAATTAATTTGGTTGAAGGTGCACTTGTTGAGGGCGTTAGAAAGGGCGCAAGCGATATTCATTTTGTACCGAAATCAGGTAATAAGACAGAAATTGTTATACGGATAGACGGCAATTTGCAGTTATGGCATGTGCAGGAAAATACATTACCGGAAGCTGTAATTGCGGTCGTTAAAGATCGTTCAAAAGGAATGGACAGGTTTGAGAGAGAGAGAGCACAGGACGGTTTTATTCAAAGAGAAATTGATAATCATATAATTAGATTTCGTGTGTCTGTACTTCCAATGGTTGGTACAGAACTAAAAAATAAATTCGAAAGTGTTGTAATAAGAATTCTTGATGATAGAAAAGTAATTAAGGATTTAGATAAACTAGGTTTAACCGGGTATTCGAAAAGTGCATTTCAGAAAGCAATTAATCAGCCGCAGGGTATGGTAATATTGACCGGTCCAACCGGAAGCGGAAAAAGCACAACACTTGTGGCCGCTTTATATCAAGTAATTGATTCAACAGTAAACGTTTTAACTGTTGAAGATCCTGTTGAATATGTAATTGAGGGCGCACGTCAGTTGAAAATCGGGTACCGGATGAATTTTGAGCAGGCTATCCGTTCAATATTAAGACATGACCCTGATATTGTTTTGGTTGGTGAGATGAGAGATAAAGAAACCGCTGATATTGCAATTAAATTAGCTAATACAGGACATTTAACGTTTTCTACTTTACATACAAATGATGCACCAAGTGCCGTTGCACGATTGTACAAAATGGGAATAGAACCATTTCTTATTGCATATGCTATTAATATAATTGTTGCACAAAGACTAATCAGAAGATTATGCCCGGACTGCAAAAAAAAGGTTGTTGAATACGATGAAGGAATAATGAGTGCAGCCAAATTAGATATAGACGAATGGAAAAAATATACGGTGTATGAAGCAAAAGGCTGTGAAAAATGTAATGGGTCGGGGTATAAAGGAAGGATCGCAATACACGAAGCATTATATTTTACAAAAGAAATTAGACAAATAATAGTTCGTTCCGGAATTGAAGTCGATGAAGAAAAGATTCGCTTACAATCTAGGAAAGACGGCACACTTAATTTAAGAGAAGCCGGTCTTGAAAAGGTTAAGCTCGGATTAAGTTCAATCGAAGAAGTACTAGCTTCAACATCCGAAGAATAAAGTTTTATCTATTATAAATATTCAATTAGTTTTTAATGACGAAAAAAGTTTAAGCAGATAAGAAAAAACTTTAAAATCTGCTTGTCTTTCTCCGTTTAAGATAATAATTTACATTTCAAAACTTATAGAAAGAATCTACGTGCTCTTTCCAGAAGTAAAAACAATTTTAAGTGAGTTTGTTGCGGGCATCCCATCTCATTTTTTCGGGCCTGATCGAGTTACCTATCTATTTGAGAATATTGAAAATCTTAGCAATGAAGATAAAGCAGTATTAAGAAATTTTGTCAATAGACTCTTAACAAATATGGTTGAAAAAGATGCCTCCGATATAGAGATCGGTGGGCATGGAAACAATGGTTATATTTGGATGAGAATCTTTGGTAAGAAAGAGAGAGTTAAAGACTTTCCGACTTTTACTGAAGATGAGTCTGCTGCTTTGATCATTATTATGCTTAATACCAATCAACGAAAATTCTTATCGGTTACAAAGAATTTAGATTTTAGTTATTCTTTCTTTTATGAAAGAAAGAAAATTAACATAAGGTTTAGAGCTGATGCATATTTTGATCTTGATACTCTCACTCTAAATATGAGAGCAATTAATTCAAATTTAAGGACGGTTGAAAGTTTGGGCTTTCACCCCAGTGTGCTTAAAACATTAAGTCACTCATATATAAAATTTGGATTGACATTAGTAACCGGTATTACAGGTTCCGGAAAATCAGCTACATTGGATGCCGTTATTGACGCCCATAATAAAATTGATCCGGCACATATTGTAATTATAGCTTCTCCTATTGAATATGTTCATAAATCAAATGTGTCTCTTATAAAACACAGAGAAGTTGGTAGAGACGTTATATCATTTAAAGATGGTGTTATTCAATCTTTACGCCAGGATCCGGACATTATTGTAATTGGTGAAATGAGAGATCCTGATACAATTTTAGCAGCACTAGAAGTGACTGATACAGGTCATAAAGTATTTTCAACACTGCATACTTCCTCTGCAGTTGAATCTATAGATAGAATAGTTGCGGAGATGAATCCAAGCGAACAGGAACGTGTTAGAAATAGACTTGCAGATGTTTTGATTGCTGTTATTTCACAAAAACTTGTTCCGAGTTTAGATGGTAAACGCGTTTTAGCTAAAGAGGTTTTAATCGTTACCCCTAGTGTTAGAGCAGCTATAAAAAACAATAATACAAGTGAAATTTATATGATGATAAATCAGGGCGCTCCGCAAGGGATGATTACAATGGAACAAGACTTAAAGAGATTATATCTTAATAGACAAATTTCATTAGATAATGCAGTTGCGTACGCAAATAATAAAACAAGAATTCAGCAAAATTTATCGGCAATGTAAATGAAAACAATTATATGTACTTATTGTGAGGGAAACGATACCAAAGTAGCTGTAGTTGCAAAGGATAAGGATAAAATTAAAGTCCTTAAAGCAGCTAGTTTTGAGGTTGTTCAACCAACAATGGATGTAGATGAATCTGTAAACACTTTAGAAATTGACGGTCAGGAACTGACATTTGAAGATTCATTAGGTACAAAAGGCCCCAAAGATAAAGAACTCAGCCGTTCCAGTGTTAGCTTAATGAGCGCTACTTTAAGCGGTTTTAATCTTAAAAAATGTGAGTTTATTCCAGCCCTTACTGAACCGGCGATTTATTATCACGTTTTTGAAGGCGGAAAGGGTGGTAAGTCTACAAAGCTTACTCAAGAAATTGTTACCGATATTCAAGAATCAAAAAACGTAAGTATAGATAAAGAAAACTTAGGCTATACAGAATTAGCTGATAAATCCCTATTATCAGTATTTTTAAGCGGGGAAGTCAATTGCATAAAATTAATAAATTCTTTAGCAACATATAATGGGAAAAGATATTATAAGATCCCTTCTGTAAAAAGTGCGGATATATCATTAGCTTATTATGTCGCAAAACGAAAAAAATTCTTTCCGGATGATCACTCTTTAATAGTATATATAGGTAAGGAGTATAGCAAATTAATTTTTCTGCAGGGAAGAAAGCTTCAGCACATAGGTGCGACACTTGATGTTGGTACCGTGAATCTTCATACATATGATGTATACTTTTCTAAAATTTTGCTGGAAATGGAAAATGGAGGAATTACTTCACTTGATAATATTATTGTATGCGGTGAAGATGATTCTGAAAACTTGATACTTTCTTTTTATGGCACATTCCCTGAAGCAAATGTTTCCAGATTAGAATTTGATGAATTAGATCTATCTTCAGTAGATGGAGAAACGAAAGAGAAATTTTCTTCTTTCAGTATCCCAATTGCTACAGCTAATGATTATTTTGATGATATTGAAGAGATTCATAAAGGAATAAATCTTTTACCTAAATATGTTAAAGAGGATCAAAAGATATTTCAATTCGCTTGGCATGGATTTGCAATGCTGCCAATTCTTTTCGTTGCTACTTTTTTCATTACACAACAACTTTTATTAAATCAAATTAAAATTAATCGACTTAAGGAACAGATAGCACAGCAGACATTATTGTTACATCAAAACCAAGCAATAGTAAGTAAAATAGCAAATATAAAGGGTAATATGTCAAACTTTACTCAAACCCAGGCAATATTGGATTCTGCATCGGCAGGAACAGGGGTATGGTCAAATGTTTTCAGATCAGTTTCCCAATTTTTAGGATCTAAAAAAGATATTTGGCTAACAAATTTAAGTGAGGATGCAAATAATATTAACCTGAGCGGCTATGCTCTTGATAAAAACTCCTTGACAGATTTTGCATATTATTTAAAATCCGGTCAATTGAAAAGTGTCAACTTTGAAGCTCTTAGAGAAAAAAATGCTTATAAGTTTAATTTAATATTTAATAAAAACAGTTATCAGAAAACCCAGCATGAATAGAAAACTTAAAAATACCCTAGCGCTCGTTGGTTTGTTGATTGTAATTCTTTTAGCCGGAGGTATTTATATTTTCGTCTTTCAGGGCGGTAAAATAAAAGAATACAATAAAAAACTAACAAGTTTAAAAGCTAACCACTATAACACCGGGCAGTTGACTATGGAGTACCAGCAGCTTCAGAAAAAAGCTGCTGTTATGGATTCTGTCCTGGCTTCAAGAAAATTTAATATACCGCAGAATTTGTCTTCTATTAAATTTTTTACATTTGTAAATAAGGTAAGTTCCGATTTTTCACAAAATACTCATGTGAATGTTGATTTTGATAATCAATATAAGGACCGGAATTTTTTCTATTACGAGTATAAAGTAAGCGGTAGTGGTGAGTTTGATGAAGTATATAAATTAATTTATGCCGTTGAGCAAAGTAAAGAGCTAAAAAAAATTAAGACAATGGCAATAACAAATAACATTACAACATCAAAAGACGGAATACCTAATTTTTTGGTAACTTTTTCAATGATGGTTGATGTTTATTTTTCTGATAATAATAGATTTTCACCTCCGACTTTTGTTGAAAATAATCTTAATACCGGAACAATTTATGATGTTTTCTATCCTTTAATTAGAAATCAAATTCCGCCTAATGTTGATAATTTGTTGGACGTTCAAGGTGCAAAATTGCTTGCACTTATTCCGGAAGGTGCTTTCCTAGCAGATAGTAAAGGAAATACATACTTATTATGGGAAGGCCAGCAAGTTTATTTAGGATATCTTACTAAGATTGATTATGCTCATAATTCAGTAAGCTTTATTTTGAACAAGGGAGGTATAATAGATAAAGTAGACCTCACCTTGCAAAACGAAGATGATTCGAACAAGAAAAAATAATAGAGAGAATGCTATATGAAAACAATATTTATTACAGCAATAATTACAATGATTTTATCAGTACAAATTTTCTCTCAAGAGTATTTGGAAAAGACTCTAAAGAGCCAAAACCCAGATGAGCTTATTTCGCTTTCATCCAATATTTCGTTTAATCAGGCAATTAAATTACTTAGTAATGTAAGCGAAAAGATTTCCGGAAAGAAAATAGTATCGGTAGTAAAAATTGATTCCGCCATTGGGCTTAATATTAATAATATGAATTATTTTAAGGCTATGGTTGTTCTTGTTAAAATGGAAGGCTTAATGTATGAGGAAAAACCCGATGTAATTATTATTAAGAGACCTTCGGATAATGTATCTCAACAAGCTACAGCGACTTATGTTCCGATAACAGCAAAGGAAGTAAAAATATCTGCTGTATTTTTTGAAGCTGATGTTGCACGAGAAAGACAATTAGGTATGAACTGGCAGACTTTGTTTTCAAAATCCGGCCTCAGTCTCGGTGTAAATTCATTCAGCTTTTCTCCGGATTCTACCTCGATATCGGCTAATGCAATTAACAACCCCAAATCACAGCCGGATTTCAATGCTTATGGAACTTCCAATTTTAATGCAGGTAGTTTTTATGGAACTGCAACAGCCATATTCAAATTTTTTGAAAATAACAATGCCGGCGATATAATTACCAGTCCAAATGTTACGGTTCTAGATGGAACAGAAGCTCACTTACAGGATGGTCAGGATATAGCAATTAATCAGAAAGATTTTTCCGGAAACATAATACAAAAGTTTTATTCAATTGGTTCAATTGTAACTGTTACACCTTACATATTGCAGCAAAATGGAGTTAACTATATTTTGCTTAAAATACATGTTGAAAGAAGTTCTTTTGTTCCGGATCCTACCAATACTATTATTAATAAAACTGCTGCCGATACAAAAGTAGTACTTTTGAACGGAGAAGAAACGGTAATAGGTGGATTGTTCTTCAACCAAACTAGTAAGATACGAGCCGGAGTTCCCTTCTTAAAGGATTTACCATGGTGGTTCTTTGGGTTAAGATATATTTTTGGATATGATGATAATATAGTAAATAAAAAAGAATTGGTTATATTAATTAAAGCGGACCTTGTTCCTTCAATTCAGCAAAGATTAGCTTCTCCTCAATCAACCGAGCCGTTAAAAGATGAGCTGCAGCTTGAGAGAGAAAGAATCAAACAATTGCAATCACAAACGAAATCTCCTAACAATGATCAGTAGAAGATAAATGGAATCAATTTTAATTATAGATGATGATATTAACCTGTGTTCGGTATTAAAAGAAGAATTAGCAGAAGTTGGATACGATGCAGAATATGTAAACGACGGAGATGAGGCATTTAGCCATTTAAGTAAAAAATCTGCCGATCTTATTCTCTTAGATCTTAAGATGCCAGGTAAAAACGGTTTCGATGTTCTGAAAGAATTAAAGAATAAAGGAATAAATGTTCGTGTAATAGTACTTACTGCCTACGCAGATGTTAAGAGTGCAATTGATTCCGCCAAACTGGGAGCTACGGATTTTATTAGTAAACCATACGATTTTGATGAATTACTAATAACCATCAGAAAAGTCCTCCAAAGAGATTCTTGAGCCATGAAAATAAGCCTTCGCATCTTGTTGATCAATTTTGCTATTGTAGCAATAATTTTAGTAAGCTCTGCGATAGCTTATTATTCGATAATGTACAACGTTCTATCCTCACAGCAGTCAAAATATCTTTTAAACTCTGCAAATGAATTTATTTATGCTTTCAGAAGCACAATGCAGGATGCTGAGAGCGAATTTTATTATTTAACTGATAACAATATTGATGAGGTCTTTAAAAGTCAGAATTTAAAAGAGAAAAATTTAGATTTTATTTTCAATTCAGAAAGTGATGATTCTTCCTTAATTAAAAACAAGATTTTTAAAAATGATGTGTATTTTCCGAATACAACGATAACATTACAAGATTTTATTAAAAATAATCCTTTAGCCGTAATTGAAAGTGTTAAATTACCAAATAATAAAACTTATTATTATGGCAGGATTATATCTAATAATTTTTTAAATAATCTTTCCGGTAAAATTAATGCTGAAGTTGCGGTAATCTGGAAAGGATCTCCAACAGAAGTTTCCAATGAGCTCACAAATCAAAAATTATTAGCTGTTTTAAAAAATGCCGGTAAAGATTTAAATAATAAAAATAACTTCGATATTTATTCCGGAAAAGGTGAATCGACCGATATATTAGCAACAATTTATAAGCCAACTTTAGATTTTATCCCTCACAATCAGCTCCAGTTTTTGATATTCACAAATCTTAACGAAGCCGCAGATTTAAGGACGAGCGTAAAATACTTGCTTGGTATTATCGGATTAGCCGGATTATTATTATCGCTTATACTTACTTTAGTTTTTACGGATAAAATTAGAAAACAAATCACTCAGCTTAGTAATGCTACAAAAACAACAAAAGACGGAAACTTTCAATATAAAATAGATGTTAAAAGCAAAGATGAATTAGGTGAGCTAGCCGGTGCTTTTAATACCATGCTTGATGAACTTCAGAAGAATGAAAAATCAAAAAATGAATATTCAGAATTTATAACACTAATAAATCAAAATCCTACACTTAAGGAAATATCCGAAGCTGTACTTAAGAAAATTATTAATACATGTGGTTTTACAATAGGTGCATTATATACTGTTGAAGAACATAAATTAAATTTAATCAGTTCGTATGGCATTAACAAAAGTCTAACATTTAATGATAAGTCCGATGTTCTGGAATCTGTATTGCAAAACCATGAAGCAATAGAAATTAATTCAAAGGAGAAACTTCCGGTTGTATCCACAGGTGTTATTTCATTCGAAATAAAAAGCATACTAATTCAACCAGTTATCTATAATAATAAAGTAATTGCTATTTTAGAGTTGGGGTCATTTGATAAACTTTCTAACGAAGCCGGAGAATATTTATCAAAAATTAAAGAGCAATTGGCAATCGGTTTAACCAATGCAATAGCCCTGGTCCAGTTAGAAGATTTAGTATCCGAATTAAAAAAGCTAAATGATGATTATCAAAAACAAAATATTCAAATTAGAAAACAAAATGAAACGTTAATTGAACTTCATAACCAGCTTAAAGAAAAAGCGGATGAACTAGAAATTCAGAAAGAAAAAGCAGAAGAATCTACAAGATTAAAATCCCACTTTTTAGCAAGCATGTCACACGAGTTACGAACTCCAATGAATTCCATTCTTGGTTTAACGGAATTGATTTTGGAAGATAAAACTTTACGTGGTAAAAATCGAGAAAGGATGGAGGTTGTACTTAAAAGCGGCAAAAGATTAATGAGCTTAATTAACGACATTCTGGATCTATCTAAAATTGAAGCCGGCAAAATGGAACTTCATAATGAAGAAGTTCCTTTAGATGAATTAATTAATGATCTTGAAAGTTCTTTTTTACCGCTCGCTTCTCAAAAGGAAATAGCTTTCAAGACAATTAAGAATTTTAATACAAAAATAATCATCAGCACCGATCGTAATAAAATAACTCAGGTTCTAATAAATTTACTTGGAAATGCTGTAAAGTTTACTGAAAATGGATTTGTTGAGTTACACATATCTTCTTTAGATAAGAAGCAGTTAAAATTTGATGTAATTGATTCCGGAATTGGTATTTCAGATGAGGATCAAGCATTTATTTTTGAAGAATTCAGACAGCTTGATGCCTCGACAACAAGAAAATATAATGGGACGGGACTGGGCTTAGCTATTTGTAAGAAAATAGCTGAATTATTAAGAGGTTCATTAACTTTAAAAAGCGAGTTAGGTAAGGGCTCCACCTTTTCATTTACTATTCCACTTAATATTGTTAAAACAAGTGAAATTTCAAAACCCTCTAAAGTAAATATACAGACTCTAATAAATAACAGACAGAACCCTATATTGATTATTGATGATGATCCTGAAGTACGTTATACAATTGGCCAATATTTAATTACTAAAGGATATGAAGTTGCTTATGCAGCTAGTGGTGATGAAGGCCTTCAAAAGGCAATTAAGCTGCAGCCGTTTGCAATAACACTTGATATAATGATGCCTAAAAAAGACGGCTGGATGATATTGAGAGAATTAAAAAATCAACCGGCGACAAAAGATATCCCGGTAATTTTAATATCAATAATAGGTGATAAAAATCGCGGTATTGGTTTAGGTGCATTTGAATATTTTGTTAAACCAATTTCTCCGGATAAATTATTATCTGCTTTTGATAAGCTTGAAAGCCTGGTTCAAAAGAAAATAGAAAAAATTGTATTAGTTGATGATGATGAACTGGAGTTCGAAAGATTTAAAAATGCTTTTAAAAATGATAACATTAGAATTGAATATATAAAAGATAGCGAACTTGCTTTTAGTAAAATTTTAGAAGTTCAGCCTGATTTAATTATTTTAGATCTAATAATGCCAAATGTTGACGGCATTACTTTATCGTATAAATTAAAATCGAATCGAGATACGAAACATATACCGATAATTATAAGTACTGCCAAGGATTTAACCGAGGAAGAAAGAAATTCTCTGAATAATATTGTGGAAAATATTACCGTTAAGTCCAAAGGTCATCCTTTGGATGTTTTAAAAGTAGTAAGAGATAGAATTAAACTTCAAGAAGAAGTTAAATTTAAACTAGAAACATTTGGTGATATTGATGAACAATTGAATATGCTGGAACAGTCAGTTGAAGAATCTCCTAGCAAAGTTTACCATGGTGAAGTGCTAATTGTTGACGATGACGCAGATACACTTTTTACAATTAATGAAATTGTACAAGCTTGTGATTGTAAAACAATATTAGCAAAAAGCGGTTCTGAATGTTTAAAGATATTAGATCAAAAAGTTCCGAATTTAATTTTGTTAGACATAATGATGCCTGAAATGGATGGATTTCAAACTTTAAACAGAATAAGACAAAACAGCGATTGGGCTCGAATACCGGTGTTCGCCGTTACTGCAAAAGCTATGCTGGGGGATAAAGCAGTTATTCTAAGGAACGGTTTTAATGATTATATTGCCAAACCTGTTAATTCAGGAGTCTTAGCCTTCAAAATTGAAAGATTGTTTTCTAAATTAAAAATTAGTTGATATGAAAAAGATACTCGTTGTAGATGATTTACCTGAAAATGTTTTTATGCTTCAAGATAGACTTGAACGTGAAGGCTATGAAGTTTTAACCGCATATGATGGAAAATCGGCAATTGATAAAGCGTTTGAAATTATTCCTGATCTGATCCTTCTTGATGTAATGATGCCGGAAATTTCAGGAATGGATGTGCTAAAAAAATTGAAAAAAGATCCTTCAACTTCTAATATTCCTATAATTCTTGTTACTGCAAAATCCGGAGCTGAAGATACTAAAGAAGGATTGGAAGCAGGCGCATTCGATTATATTAAAAAGCCATTTAATAGAATTGAATTGGTTGCGAGAGTTAATTCTGCACTTAAGTTAGCAGAGACTCACAAACTTTTACTTGAAGCCGAACAAAAGAATACTTTTTCTGCAACTATGGTAACTGCCAATCATAAAATTAAACAGCCGTTAACTTTAATGAGTTTATCTACTGCGGCAATTAAAAGAGAGTTAAAAAAAGA
>Ga0102950_1000361_pt1 | contig 12531 bp, 9 predicted proteins | sample SalPon2A_B_D2_MG_FD_78505 | JGI IMG/M metagenome (GOLD analysis project Ga0102950, IMG submission 78505) | Soil microbial communities from South San Francisco under conditions of wetland restoration - Salt Pond MetaG R2A_B_D2_MG | ecosystem: Environmental > Terrestrial > Soil > Wetlands | place...
AATCATCAATTAATATATTTAATTTAGATACACTTAAAATAATCAACAGCATCCATATTCAAGGGGGATGCGGAGTTAGAAACATTCCAACTATACCGGATTACAGCGCTTAGTGAAAACATATTTAAGAATATTAAAATACGTTACACCCTATTGGAAACATCTGGCGATATCAATTGTCTGTACAATATTATATGCGGTGTTAAACGGTATGTCGGTTTATTTGACAATTCCTTTACTGGATACGTTATTTCAGGAAAGCTCAAAACCGCAAACTGCGGCACAGCCGTCAGCTGTTGAAAAAGCTTCTAATCTATTACCTGATTGGATAATTAAAATTCAACATGATGTTGTTAAAGCTTTTAATAGTTTTGTTTTCAGCGGTGATAAATTAGATGCCCTATTTAAAATCTGTTTACTTGTCGTATTTGCTTTTGTACTGAAAAATGTGTTCGGATATCTTCAGGCATATTATCTATCATACGTAGAACAGGGCTCAATGAAGGACCTCCGCGACCATGCATATAAACATCTTCATGAACTTCCAATGAGCTTCTTCAAACAAGAACGCGTGGGAAATTTAATTTCCAGACTGACTAACGATGTTAATGTTGTTCAAAATAGTATTTCTGCTGCATTTTTAAATTTAATAAGAGAACCATTAACTATAATTGTCTTTGTAGGGATTGCATTAAGTATAAGCTGGCAGTTAACATTATTAGCATTTGTGATCCTTCCTTTTTCAATGCTTATTATTGCCTGGATCGGAATAAAATTAAGGAAACACAGCACCAGAATTCAGGCAAAGATGGCGGACATAACCAGCATCCTCCAGGAAACAATTTCCGGTGTAAAAATTGTTAAAGCTTTCGGGATGGAGAATTATGAAAATAAAAAATTCTCGGAAGAAACAAATAACTTTTTCAGAATGATGCTTCGTATTGTAAGGATTAGAAATGCATCTTCTCCCATTACTGAAACCTTAAGCGTTCTGGTGGGTGCAGTTATCATTTATTACGGCGGTGTTCTGGTACTTCAGTATAACGCATTAAAGGCAAGCGAGTTTTTAGGTTTTCTATTCGCAATTTTTCAATTGATGCCCCCAATTAAAGAATTAAGTACTGTTAATAATCGTATTCAAGAATCAAGCGCAGCCGGTGATAGAATTTTTGAAATACTTGACACTCACCCAAATATACAAGATGAACCAAAGGCTGTTCACGTTGATAAATTTAAAACAGTAATTGAATTCAGCCATATTAATTTTCATTATGAAGATTCTGTAGAGTTAGTTTTAAACGATATAAATTTTACTGTTAATAAGGGAGAAATAATTGCACTGGTTGGACCAAGCGGCGGAGGAAAATCAACTTTAGTAGATTTAATTCCAAGATTTTATGACCCGATTAACGGTAAAATTCTAATCGATGGAATCGACATTAAAAATATTAAAATTCAAGATCTCAGATCCTTGATGGGAATCGTTACGCAGGAAACATTTTTATTTAATGAATCTATTAAAAGCAATATAGCCTACGGTTTAGGCGATTATCCTATAGAAAAAATTATTGAAGCAGCAAAGACGGCAAATGCCCATAGCTTTATTATTGATTTGCCTGACGGATACGATACGATTATCGGCGAAAGAGGATTAAAAATTTCCGGCGGACAAAGACAAAGAATTTCTATTGCAAGAGCCATAGTTAAAAATCCTGAAATAATGATTTTTGATGAGGCAACTTCAGCTTTAGATAATGAATCGGAACTGCTCGTTCAGGAAGCTATAGAAAGAATGATGAAAAACCGTACTACATTTGTGATTGCTCATCGTTTAAGCACAATTAGGAATGCTACTCGTATTCTTGTAATTGATAAGGGAAATATTATACAAATTGGAACTCATGACGAATTGATTCAAGATCAAAATGGTTTATATCGTAAGTTCTATGAAATGCAATTTAGAGATTAAACCCTGTCCTAAAAATAAATCATGATTAAAGTTCAATAAAAAATTTCATTTATATGATCTCGACTAGATTTAATTATAAAATCCCATTTTATTTATTGATTGCTTCTGTCTGCAGCTTAATGCTTTCATTATTTCTACTTCAGCTTTTTTTAGGATTGCTCTCCATATTTTGGCTGATCGAAAGTTTTGAAAACAAAAGAAAAGCAATTGATATATTCTTCACATTAATTTTAATCTTCGGCGTTGTAAGAATTTTATCAATTATATTTTCTCAATATCCGGCAGACAGCATTAGGTCTTTTTATAAAGACGCATTATTTTACTTCGGCTTTTTTTCATTTAGCTATTATTTAAAGGTTTTAGAGAAAAATAAAATTAAACAAATAGCTTATATTTTTATTATATCTTCAGCAGTTATTGCTTTAATAGGATTAGTTTTGTTTAATTTAAAACTAGTTGAACGGGCACAATCATTTTCATCCGGCTATGCTACTTTTTCTTCTTATTTATTAGCTGCATTGGGTTTATTTATTGCGCTTCCTTTCAATGACAAAAACAAATACAACTGGTTATGGTGGACTCTTGGTATTTCTCTAGTCCTTTCCGGCATTATAACTTCAATGGGACGGACAAATATTGCAATTGCAATTTTATTGTTCGTAATAGGATTATCTTTTAAGAAAATAAAACTTAAAGCCGCTGTTTTAATCATAATATTTACTGCGGTACTTTCTCTTGTTTCGTTCCAAAATAATAAAATAGAAGTTACCCAGCGTGTTGAACATCCGACAGTTTTATCTGACCGTAATATATTACTTAAAGGTGCATTCGACTTAGCACTAGATCATCCTGTATTAGGATTTGGTCCGCGAACATTTCATAAAATTTTTCCTTATGTAAATGAATTATCCGATAAAGGAATCGGAAGCTGGCACAATGATTTTATTCAGGTATATTTTGAGAGCGGGATTTTGGGATTAATTGCTTTCCTTTCAATTATTTTTGCATTTATTTTTTATTGTATTAAATATTTACGGAATAAAGTAAATAATAACGGTTTTAATGAAATCGTCTTTGGTATATTTTTAGGTTTTATTGGTCTTGTGCTTTCTGCGTTAACCGCCGGTTTTATTGATTCACCGGTTTTATCGATAGTTTTTGCATTTTTAATTTCTTTACTTTCGGTGGTTTTATTTCATTCGGATTTTTCTAGAAGATAATTAACCAAGAGTTTCTTATCATTTTCAGTCATAGTTCAGTTCAATATTTTGTATATTTTATTTGTTGAAGTAAATCAATACTTTTTTCCCAATAATTTTAGAAAATTAATTTCTTCTAACCGGAGTTTTAATAATGGAAATTCAAGAACAAAAAGAAGTTTTTAATATTTTAGAATCTGTTACATCGCCATTAGATTATACAAAAGGTGAAGTCGCAATAATTCTTGCTGCCGGGCATGGTAAAAGAATCAAATCTCAAAAATCTAAAATGCTTCATAAAATTTGGGGATTATCAACTGTAGAACGGGTTTATAATGCATGCCGGACCGGAATAAATGATATAAATATAATCCTTGTCGTTGGTATTAAAGCCAAAGATGTAATTGATGTGGTTGGTAAAAGAAAGGCAACTACTTTTGCATATCAGGTAACTCAAAACGGAACCGGACATGCTGTTCAAGTTGCATTAGAAAAAATTGACGTTAAACTTTTCGATGGGATTGTTTATGTCCTGCCTGGAGATATGGGCTTAATAGATCCTGCTACCATGGAGCGTTTTCGGGATGAATTCATAAAAACCAATAGCGATATGATGGTGTTGACCGGAATTTTCCAAGGGAAATCTGAAGAAAATTCTTATGGCCGAATTATTAGAGTTAAGTCCGAAGATGAAAATGGAAAAACTTCTGATAGCGATTTTGGAAAAGTAATTGAAATTATGGAGTACAAGGATATACTTTCTCTTTTAGATGATAAACCTTATAAAGTCATTTATAATAACCGGACTTATGCTTATACAAAAAAAGAATTAATCGAAAATACGGAATTCAATTCGGGAGTTTATGCATTTAAATTTAAAAAACTTACTGAGTTGATTAATTTAATTTCATCTGACAATGCACAAAACGAAATTTATATAACTGATTTAATTGCATTATTTAATAAGAAGGGATATTCAGTTAATGCGGTTAGTCCTCTTGAACAATACGTTGTTATGGGCTTTAATAATAAATCCGTTTTAAAAGAAATGGAAGCTGTTGCAAGAAAAAAAGTTTATGAAAGATTAAAAGATCTAATTGTAATTGATGATCCGGATGATTTTTTTATTGAAGATGGAGTTGTTGAAAATATTATTGAAATGGATAAAAAAAATATACCTCTGGATATTAGGATCGGGAAAGGTGTTCATATTGGAAAAGGCGTCAGGTTAAATTACAATTTAGAACTTGAAAGAAACGTCTATGTAAAAGGCAATGTTCAATTTGGTAAAAATGTTATGATCCGCCAGAATGTACATTTATCCTGTTTTGAGGAACAAACATTTAAGATCGGTAATTTTGTCGAAATTCTTTCAGGCGATATTATCAAAGGGAATATTGTTATCGGAGATTATTCAAGAATTGAATCCAGTGTTAATATGACCGGCAGTGATGAATATCCTTTAAGGATTGGTAAAAATGTTCTTATAAAAGGCACCAGTTACATTTTCGGATCTATAATTGAAGATGATGTACATATTGAACATAGTGTAATCATCAAAAAAAGAGTGGATAAATTGATTAAAAGAGATGGCTCTGTTCAGCCGATTCGTTTTTATTTGCCTATGCCCGAAGGAATTGATGCAGTAGAGGAATTATAAATTATTAAAATTTAAAACTAAAAAGGCTCTCTAAATGGTAAAGAGCCTTATTTGACACAAGGGTAAGTTAGCGTATTAAATTATTTGGAATTTTGTAAACTATTTAAATGTTTTGTTAAAGTAGCTTTTTTTCTTGAAGCTGTATTAAAATGAATTTTACCTTTTGTAGCGCTTCTATCTAAAATTGCAACAGCTTCCTTGTATAATTTTTCGGCTTGTTCTTTTTCATTAGCTGCAAGTGCTTTTTTCACCGATGTCTTTATCCTGGATTCAACAATCTTATTTATTTCTCTTTTACGCGCATTCGTTCTAATTCTTTTCTTCGCCGATTTGTGACTTGCCATATTTAGAAAACCTTTAAATAGATAATAAAAAATTGACACTAAATATAGATATTCATCTGTTTGATGTCAAATCTAAGTTTATTAATTTTAATTTCTATTTTTAACTTGAAATTCAAAATATTCTTAGAATCTATGCTAAAAGTAAACGAAATATATTTTTCAATTCAAGGAGAAAGTTCTAATGCCGGTCTCCCGTGTGTTTTTGTCAGACTAACTTATTGCAATTTACGCTGTGCTTATTGCGACACAGAATATGCATTTTATGATGGAAAAGATTTAAGTATTGATGAAATAATTGAACAAATCGACAAATTTGATTGTAAATTAATTGAAATAACCGGCGGTGAACCATTAGTTCAAAAAGAAAGCTTGGAACTAATGAAGGCTCTTTGCGATAAAGGATTTACTGTAATGCTCGAAACCGGCGGAAGTCTTTCAATAAAAGAAATTGACCCGCGGGTCAAAATTATTATGGACTTAAAATGCCCTTCGAGCGGAATGTTAAAAAAGAATATTTATAAAAATTTAGATTACTTGAAATCTGATGATGAAGTTAAGTTCGTAATTGGAAGTAAAGAAGACTACGTCTGGACAAAAGAAACTTTAGAAAAGTATGATATTACTTCTAAGTGTGAAGCCCTTTTCTCAGTAGTATTCGGAAAACTTGAACCGGTGAAATTAGTTGAATGGATTTTGGAAGATAAACTTAATGTAAGATTTCAACTGCAAATGCATAAATTTATTTGGGAACCAACTGCTAAGGGAGTATAATGAAAATAGCAAAAGAATTTAATTGGGAAATGGGCCACCGGCTGCCCGAACATTTTGGTAAATGCAAAAACATACATGGGCATTCATACAAAATGCTTGTGGAAATTGAAGGCGATGTAATGGAAAACGGAATGGTGATGGATTACTATCATCTTAAGGATACTATTGAGCCTTTAATTGAAAAAATGGATCATGCTTTTTTAGTATATAACGATGATAAAAAAGTTATCAAATTTTTAGAAGAAATGAATTCAAAAAGAGTAGTGGTTGATTTCCAATCTACTGTGGAAAATATTACAAGATATTTCTTAAATGAAATAAAGAAGGCAGAGTTTCCTTCCAACATACGCAAAGTTAAAATACGTGTATGTGAAACTCCGGATGATTACGCTGAAGAAGAAATTTTATTATAGTAATCAAGAAATAAAGGGGTTGTTTATGATAAAAAGTTCTATAATTCCTGTTGAAGTAATTTCGAAGAAGATTTACTTGATTAGGGGTAATAAAGTTATGCTTGATTCCGACCTTGCAGAATTATACGGAGTGGAAACGCGAGTTTTAAAACAAGCAGTAAGAAGAAATATTGAGCGTTTTCCATCTGATTTTATGTTCCAATTAGCTAAGGAAGAATGGAATGAGGTTATCACAATTTGTGATAACCTGGGAAATCTAAAATATAGCCCTTCAACTCCTTTTGTTTTTACAGAGCAGGGAGTGGCAATGTTGTCGGGGATTCTAAATAGTAAGCGGGCAATACAAGTCAATATTGCAATAATGAGAGCTTTTGTTCAATTAAGAAAATTCTTACAAAGTAATGAAGAACTTAGCCGTAAACTTAAAAAACTTGAACACGAAACTAAGAAACGGTTTAGCGAACATGAAGAAAAAATTCAATTAATTTTTGAAGCTATTAAAGAATTAATTACTGAAAAAGAAAAGCCAAAAAATCCAATTGGTTTTAAAATATAAAGGGACTATTAATATTGGCGAGATTTAAACTTTACATAGAATACGACGGCACACGTTACAGCGGCTGGCAAAAGCAGCAAAATGCCAAATCAATTCAAGGAATATTACTTAGAACAGCCGGTGAAATATTTAAAGGCTCAAAGTATGATATTCAAGGTTCCGGAAGAACAGACAGCGGCGTGCATGCGTTATGCCAGGTCGCTCATTTGGAAACAAAAACAATACTTGCCCCTGAAATCATCAAATTGAAGTTTAATGATAATCTTCCTTATGATATAAATATCCTGGAAGTTGAAAAAGCTAATCCCAAGTTTCATGCACGACATGATGCAATTTCCAGAAGCTATATTTATCAAATATCAAAAAGGAGAACGGCTTTCGGGAAAAATTACGTCTGGTGGATTAAGGATAAATTAAACTTTGAAAACATGAAATCTTCTTCTGAACTTTTTATTGGTATGCATAATTTTTCTTCATTTTCAGATGAAGACAAAGAAGAGAAATCGACAAAAGTTTTGATTAATAATTTGCAGATGAAAGAAGAAGAAGATTTAATTCTCATCAGAATAACGGGTTCTCACTTTCTTTGGAAGATGGTTAGAAGAATTGTCGGTATTTTAGTTGAAGTTGGAAGAAGAAGAAAAAATCAATCTGATATTAACTTTTACTTAAATAATAAATCTAGCGAACCCGCTAAATTTACTGCGCCTCCTTCCGGATTATTTTTAGAACAGGTAATTTACCCTGGTAATAAAATAAACTACGATTTAAATCCGGTTTTCCCTATTCATCAAAAGTTTTTTAGAAAAATATAAACCTCCGTAAAAATCATTCTATCTAAAATTATTCTTTCCTATAAAAAGTGATACCAGACAAACAATTCAAATTTCTTATACCTTAAGTTTATTCAAAATTATAAATAAATAGTCCGCAAAAACACAAAAAATTTTGGAGTATAAAAATGCTAAGAAATATTGGAATGCTTATTTCTGCTTTTTTACTTTTTATCGCGACAGCTAACTGTCAGCCTCAGATAAAACAGCCGCTTCCTCCCATTAAACATGCGCCTAATCGAGAATTTCATATGGTTAACCTCGCATTAAATCTTCATTTCAACATAAAGAAAAAAGAAGTTATAGGCGAAGCAACTGAAAAAATTGTTCCTTTAAGAGTAAAATACAACACCGTTCATCTTAATGCAGTAGATATGAAAATTGGGAAAGTAACTTTAGGCAATAAAACTCTAAAGTACGATTATGATGGCAAAATACTTACAATTAAACTAGATAAAGATTACGGTTTGAATGATACTTTAACCTATTCTATTAGTTATACAACAGTTCCTATTAAAGGAATATTTTTCATTTTGCCTGACAAGGGATATCCCGATCGAATCCCCGAAATATGGAGCCAAAGCGAATCCGAAGACGCAAGATACTGGTATCCATGCCATGATTATCCTGATGATTTTTCAACAAGTTCTTTAACAGCAACAGTACCTGATAACTGGGTAGTAGTTTCAAACGGATTTCTAAAAAAAGTTGATACTAATAAATCCGATCATACAAAAACTTTTTACTGGGTGGAAAACAAACCTCATGTGGTTTATTTAAATTCAATAGTTGCCGGGAAGTATAAAATCCTAAAAGCAAAGTGGGATGACGTACCGATTTATTATTACGTTGAACCTAAATATGTAAAAGATGCTAAAGAAAATTTTTCACACACTCCGGATATTCTTAAATATTTTTCTGATGTAACAGGCCATCATTATGAATGGCAAAAACTTTCACTCTCCTCTGTCACGGATTTTACAGCAGGCGGTATGGAGAATGTTTCAGCTATCACTTTAACCGATAATACCTTCCATGATAAAAATGCAAATCCGGAAGTTTCAACTACAGATCTTGTTTCCCACGAAACTGCACATCAATGGTTTGGAGATTTACTTACATGCAGATCATGGTCTCAAGCCTGGTTAAACGAGGGATTTGCTACTTATTTTGAAGCTCTTTACGGAAGGCATGCTTTCGGTAATGATCATTTTATTTACGAAATGTCAAAGGATCAAAAACAGGTAATAGCTGCTGATAACCGGGATCGTCAATCTACAATTTACAGAAGATACAATTCTCCGGAAGATGTTTTCAGCACTTACATTTATCCGAGAGGAGCCGATATATTAAATATGCTTAGAGGAGTGCTCGGCGAACAGCTATTCTTCAAAACCATAAGACATTATGTACATGAATTTCAATTTCAAAGTGTAACTACACATGATTTGGATGATGCCGTAAGACAGGCAACCGGAGAGAATTTAGAATGGTTTTTTAAAGAATGGCTGCACAAGGCGGGTCATCCAGATTTCGACGTAAAATATACTTATGATAATTCTAATCATGAATTAATGATGACGGTAAATCAAACGCAGAAAGTTGACAGTTTAACTCCGGTTTTTAAAATGCCCGTTGAAATTTATATAGTCACTCCTTCGGAAAAATTAACAAAAACAATCTGGGTAGATTCACTTCAAAATTCGTATACATTTAATGTACCGGATAAACCTCTCATGGTTAATTTCGACAAGGATGATTTTATTTTGAAGGAATTGGATTTCCCTAAAACAGTTAAAGAGCTGGCTTATCAGTTGGAAAATGATCCAAATGTAGCCGGTAAAATTTGGGCTGTTGATCAACTAGAAAAAGACAAAGGTGATGATGTTGTTAATGCTTTGGTGAAAACATTAAAGGATAATCCTTTCTGGGGAGTTAGAGCTGAATGCGCTACTGCACTTTCAAAATTTAAAAACGATAATTCTGAATCAGCTTTAATTGCTGCTTTAAATGACAAGGATCCGAGAGTTCAGGTTAACGCAATTAATTCTTTAGCAAAATATAAGAATAACAAAGTAGCAAATTTAATTAAAGAGAAATTTGATCACGCGAAAAATTATTTTGTTAGAGCTGCTGCTGTTACCACTTATTCGTCGGTAGATTCAGCTCATGCTATCCCGCTTGTAGACAAAGCTCTTAAACTAGATTCGTATAGACAAGTAATTAGGAATGCGGCACTTAACGCATTAGCCGGTCTTGATTCCGTTAAAGCATACGATGATGCTGTTACCTTTTCAGCTTATGGGCAGCCTCAATCGCTAAGGATAAGTTCAATTGTATTTTTAATAAGACATGATGTTAATAAAGAAAAAACCATAAAACTTTTAAGCAAATACACTAAAGATCCTTATTGGATTGCTAAAGTTATTGCGGTTGATGGTCTTGGAAGAGTCGGTGATAAAAGCGTAATTCCGTTACTTAAACAAGTTGAAAAAGAAGATACCAATTTTAGAATAGTGGAAGGCGCACGTCGGTCTATAAAAATGATTGAAAATCGTGAATCAAAGAAAAGTAAAACATAATTGACAATTTTTATGTAGTAGGTGACCAAAAAGTAATATACAATTTAAAATCCGCGAAAATCTGTTTTAATCCGTGCCTGCACGCCGAAGTGCCGCTTCGGCACGCAGGTGTGTTATCAGTGTTCCATTTTAAAAAAATTTTTACTTTTTGGTCAGTCTCTACAAATAGATAACTATTTAATCATTTTCTTTAATCTATTTATTTCATCTCTTAAAGATGCGGCTTTTTCAAATTCCAGATCTTTCGCTGCTTCATGCATTTGTTCTGTAAGCTGTTCAATCAAATCTTTCTTCTGATCATTATTCATATATTTAAGTACCGGTTCCGCAACTTTAGCAAATGAGAAATCTTCCTTGTCTTCTTTTTTCCTAACATCGGCTATAGAAGTAGCTGAAAGAATTTCTTCCATGCTTTTATAAATAGTTTTTGGTTCAATATTATTTTCTTTATTGTACTCCATTTGTAAAGCTCTTCTTCTATTTGTTTCATTTATCGTTTTACTCATAGAGTCAGTCATTTTATCAGCATACATTATTACTTTTCCATTTACATTTCGTGCTGTTCTTCCCGCAGTCTGCATTAACGACCTTGCACTTCTTAAAAATCCTTCTTTATCTGCATCAATAATGGCGACAAGTGAAACTTCAGGTAAATCCAATCCTTCTCTTAAAAGATTTACTCCAACCAAGACATCAAAATCACCGATTCGAAGGTCCCGTAGTATTTCTACTCTTTCAAGAGAATCAATATCGCTATGAATATATCGTACTTTAATTCCAATTTTATCAAGGTAGTCTGACAAATCTTCAGCCATTTTTTTAGTTAAAGTAGTTACAAGAATTCTTTCTTCCTTAGCTGCTCTTAGCCTTATTTCTCCAATCAAATCATCAATTTGCCCTTTGATCGGACGAACTTCAATTTCGGGATCAAGCAGACCGGTTGGCCGGATTATTTGTTCGACAACAACTCCGCCGCTTTTTTCAAGTTCATAATCAGAAGGAGTTGCGCTGACGAAAATAACTTGATTCAATAATCCCTCAAATTCCTGGAACTTCATCGGGCGATTATCCAGAGCTGAAGGCAGCCGGAATCCATGTTCAACAAGTGTTTCCTTCCGTGCCCTATCGCCGTTATACATTGCCCTAAGCTGCGGCATTGTTACATGTGATTCATCGATTACAAGTAAAAAATCTTTCGGAAAATAATCGAAAAGATTATAAGGACGGGATCCGGGTTTTCTCCCATCCATGTGCCGCGAATAATTTTCTATTCCTGCGCAATAACCAATTTCCTTCATCATTTCAACATCAAATCTTGTTCGCTGTTCAAGTCTTTGAGCTTCCAGGTATTTTTCTTCAGACCTAAAGTACTTCAATCGATCTTCTAGTTCCTGTTCAATTCCATAAATTGCTTTTTGAATTTGTTCGCGGTTCGAAACGAAATATTTGGCCGGATAAATTGCGGCAGATTCTACTTCTTTTAAAATTTCTCCTGTAACAGAATCTATAATCGAGATTTTTTCAATATCATCATCCCAAAATTCTACTCTAATTGCCTCTTCATATTGATAAGCAGGAATTATTTCTACAACATCTCCGCGGGCTCTAAAAACGCCGCGTGTAAATTCAATATCGTTTCTAATGTAGTGAATATCTATTAACTGACGAAGTAATTTTTTCCTTGGAATTTTTTCGCCCTTTTTTAATATGATAATCTGATTAGCATATTCCTGCGGCGCTCCGATACCATAAATACAGCTAACACTTGCAACTACAATAACATCTTTTCGTCCTTCAATAAGTGCAGTAGTAGTTTTTAAACGAAGACGGTCAATCTCTTCATTTACCGAAAAATCTTTTTCGATATATAAATCACTTGAAACAACATAAGCTTCCGGCTGATAATAATCATAATAGCTGATAAAAAACTCAACTGCATTGTTTGGAAAGAATCCTTTAAATTCAGAATATAGCTGAGCGGCTAAAGTTTTATTATGCGATATAATTAATGTCGGTTTATTTATTTGCTGGATTACATTTGAAATTGTAAAAGTCTTACCGCTGCCGGTAACTCCAAGCAGAGTCTGAAATTCATCACCTCTGTCCAATCCTTCAACTAACTGCTTAATAGCCTGCGGCTGATCACCGGAAGGATTATAATTTGAATTTAATTCGAATTTATTCATAAAATTATACTTTAATAT
>Ga0102950_1000364_pt1 | contig 12501 bp, 8 predicted proteins | sample SalPon2A_B_D2_MG_FD_78505 | JGI IMG/M metagenome (GOLD analysis project Ga0102950, IMG submission 78505) | Soil microbial communities from South San Francisco under conditions of wetland restoration - Salt Pond MetaG R2A_B_D2_MG | ecosystem: Environmental > Terrestrial > Soil > Wetlands | place...
ATGCAGTTGGAAGCTATGAAGAGGCAATAGAAAGTTTTAACAAGTCACTTTCCTTAAATCCAGGAGATTCTGAGACATTAATTGATAAAGCCACAGCGGAAGAAAATATCGGCTTAATTGAGGAAGCAAAAGAATCGCTGGAATCAGTAATACTAATTGATTCTAATAATGAAGATGCTTTGTATAGTTTGGGATTATTATATCAACGGCAAAAACAATTTAAAAAAGCTATTAGCTATTTAAAAAGAGCTGTTGAAATCGACAGTGAATTTTCCGAAGCTTATTATGAAATTGGTTATTGTTATGAGAACTTAAGTGATTTTACTAATGCAATAGAATCTTATGACAAGTTTTTGGATTTTGAGCCTTATAATGCTAATGGCTGGTATAACCGCGGAATTGTTTTAGTAAAAATGAATAGATTTGAAAAAGCAATTGAAAGTTATGATTTAGCTTTGGCAATTAAAGATGATTTTGCAAGCGCATGGTTTAACAAGGGTAATGCCCTTGCAGATTTAGGAAGATTTCAAAATGCAATAGAATGTTTTAAACGATCTCTTGAAATAGATAAGTATGATGAAGCTTCTTCCTATAATATCGGCAATATTTATGAAGAATTAGGTGACTTGCCGAATGCTATTAAATATTATTCTGAAGCAATAAAAGTCAATGAACAATATTATGAAGCATATTTAGCTCGCGGTTTTTGTTATGATTCTGCAGGCAAATTTCACTTTGCACTAAAAGATTTTAACAAAGCTATTTCTTTATCCCAGGATAATGCCGATGCCTGGTATGCAAAGGCCGATTTGGAATATTCTCTTGGAAAATTACAGGAAGCCGTAAAGAGTTATAAATCCGCACTTAAAATTGAACCGGGAAATTATGAAATTTGGAATAATCTGGCTGAAACATTGATGGAAATGGGTGATTGGCTTGATGCAATGAATGCTTATGATGAATGTATAAAAATAAATCCATCCGATGCTGCTTCATATTACGGTAAAGCAAAAATTAATTTCATTCTAAGCAGAACCCAGGAAGCAGTAGTTTGTTTAAAATCTGCTTTTTCTATTGATCCGGCAATAAGAATGGAATTTGCAAAAGAGTATCCGGAAATTAAATCCTCCAAACTTTTCAAAAAATTGCTGGGTGAAATTTAAATTATTTAATTATATTGATGATAAATTATAAAAATTATCAATGGGATAAATATCATCTCATTTCTTTAAAAGCGGAAAAATTTTAGAATGGGAAAAGATTCTTATCATTTAAATACTAAACTTGTAGGTTTAATTGGTCATCCTATAAAGCATAGCTATTCGCCTTTCATACATAATGTAACATTCGAATTAAAAAAGCTTGATTATATTTATCTTCCGTTTGATATTCCTCCATCTACTCTTAAAACAGCCGTAAAGGGAATGATAGCTCTGGGAATTAAAGGGTTTAATGTTACTATTCCTCATAAAGAGAATATCCTTCAGCAAATGCATAATGTTTCTGAAGAAGCTTCCATAGTGGGTGCAATAAATACAGTAGTAAATGATTTGGGAAAATTGACCGGATATAATACAGACGTACTTGGAGTATTTGAAATTCTATCTCCATATAAAGAAGAAATTTCAGGGAATGATGTTTGTGTAGTCGGCGCCGGAGGAGCTGCACGGGCAGTAATTTATACTTTAATTAGACATTTCAAACCTTCAAGCATATTTTTAATCAATCGGACAGAACAGCGGGCAGAGTCATTAAAAAATTATTTTGTCGATAAAATGAGATATGATAACTTTAAAACCAAAGAACTTTTCCCTCCTGATTTGGTTGAAGTATTTCAAAATTCAAAATTAATAGTGAATGCTACTTCTGTAGGTATGTTTCCTGATTCGGATGATATTATAACTAATTTAGAAAATTCATTCAATAAAGAACAAATCGTTTTTGACCTGGTTTATAATCCCCCGCAAACTCAGCTTCTTAAACTTGCATCTTCAAGAGGGGCAACTATTTTGGATGGAATAAAAATGCTTATTCACCAGGCAGCTAAATCTTTTGAGCTTTGGACAGGCGAACAAATGCCTATAGAACAGCTGCATAAATCATTACAATTATTTATAAAAAATTGATATAAGAAGTAGATCTCAAATCTTATTTCAATTCAATTTATTCAGTGCTTTAGTTATTCTTTCTAATCCGTCATTTAACTCTTCCATTGAGCAGGCATAAGACATTCTTACACAATTATCATTTCCGAAAGCAACGCCTGGTACGAGTCCGACATTCTGTTCGGTTAATAAATAATTACAAAATGTAGACGAATCTTTAATGTCATAGCCATTCATATGTTTGCCATAATAACTGCTGACATCATAAAAGACATAAAATGCTCCTTTAGGTAAGGGGCATTGAATGCCGTCAATTTTGTTAAGTGATTCGTAAATATAATCTCTTCTGATTTTAAATTTTTCAACCATGTCTTCTATTTCATTAGATTCTTCAGTTAACGCAGCTAAAGTAGCGGCCTGAGATATTGAAGATGCGTTTGATGTCGAATGGCTTTGAAGATTTCTCGCAAGCTTAATTATTTCAGCATTACCGCCTGCGTATCCGATTCTCCAGCCGGTCATTGCATAAGCTTTGCTCACTCCATTAACCGTAATTGTTCTATCTTTTAGATAATCTATACTTCCGATACTGAAATGCTTTTCACCGTCAAAAACTATTTTCTCATAAATTTCATCCGAGATGATATAAATATTTTTATCTTTAAGCACTTCAGCTAATGCAATTATTTCGTCTTTGCTGTATACCGCACCTGTCGGATTAGATGGTGTATTGAAAATAAATATTTTTGTTTTAGAAGTAATTGCATCTTTCAATTGGCTAGGTATTATTTTATAATTTTGTTCAACACTTCCGTCTATTATCACAGATTTCGCTCGAGCTAATTTTACCATTTCAGGATAACTTACCCAGTAAGGAGATTGAAAAATAACTTCATCTCCGGGATTGCAAAGTGCCATTAGTAAATTATACAATGAGTGCTTTGCCCCGTCGGAAACTAAAATATTCTTTGGATTAAATTGAAGGTTATTATCTTTTGAGAATTTTTCTACAATAGCATTTAATAAAGCAGGATAACCTTCGTTAGCAGTGTACCTTGTAAAATTATTATTTATCGCTTTTATTGCGGCCTGTTTAATAAATTCCGGTGTAGGAAAATCAGGTTCACCGGCACTAAAACTTAAAACATTTTTTCCTTCTGCTTTTAATTTCTTAACTAACGAAGAAATTGCCATTGTCTTACTTTCTTCAATCGATGAAATAACTTCTGAATAATTATTCAATTTATAACCTCGTCTTTTTTATAATAACTTTTTTAGTCCTATTTTTACATCCAAGTTTAATGTAGTTTTGCAAATTCTCTTTTTAACTGCAAAAGAACATTTATCCGTTTTAATTTGATATTGGGGAGTTACCGCACTAACGGAAGCATAAAATTTGATTGCAAATTTAATAAATTAATTTCCAAATGAAAGTGATTTAGGAGGTAATTTTAGCTTATTTAATTCCAATCGAATTAAAAAATAAATAATTATTCAAAAAGCTAAATAACAATTGCATCAAAATATTTTTAACAACTGTACAAAATTAAAATTGAATGTTGGGAGAATTAATTTACAAATGGAACTGCTTTTTGGAAATATATTTTTTGCTTTTTAAAAGATGCCCAAATCTAAGCAAATAAAATTTTTAAAGCTGCGAGATGATACTTAATAGGGATTGTTTAAGTATTACTTTTTATTTTGAAAATTTACTCTTTAATGCTTTTTGGACAATCAGCGGAACAAAATCACTTACATCGCTGTTAAGACTTGCCAGGTTTCTGACAATAGATGAATTAAGATAAGTATATTTTTCATGCGGCATAAGAAAAACCGTAGAAATATCGCCGGCGAGTTTTCTATTCATTAAAGCCATCTGAAATTCAAATTCAAAATCACTTACAGCTCTTAAGCCTCTTATTATACCAACGGCACCTACTTGATGAGCATGTTCTACAACCAAACCATCGAAAGAATCAACTGCTATATTATCAAAATCTTTAACACTTTCTCGAATCATTTTAACCCGTTCTTCGACTGAAAATAAAGGAGTTTTCCCGGGATTAATTGCAACAGTTACAACAACGGCATCGAACAATTCCCTTGCTCTTTTTATAATATCAATATGACCATTTGTAATGGGATCAAAAGTGCCAGGATATAATACTTTTCTCATACTGACCTTCCGCAAATGTTGTTTCAAATTTATTAATTAAAAGTAATGAAAAAAGTATTTTAAGTCAGTTATTTTTGAAATAAAATTTTAATTGCTAATCAGCTTCCTTTTAATTAAGTTATGGCAAGCACTTCTTATATAGAATAATTCTGTTATCAGTTTTTAAATTTAGGGGATTTACTGTGCAGGATAAAAATAAATCGATATTCCTTTATCTATTTGCTGATTTTGTCGTTTTAGTCTTTTGTATTTTCGGCATTTATCATATTTATTTAAAGCAAGACCTTCCTATAAAGTTCATTTCTGAAAATTCTTATTTGGTAGTAAAAGAAAGAAGCCAATCTAATTTAAATGTTAATATCGGTGATACGGTTTTAACGATAAATGGAAATCACTTTTCTTCTCAAGAAGAAGTTGAAGTTTATCTCGATGGAATTGAACCGGGGTCTTCAGTAAATATAAGCTTTCTAAAAAAGGGTAATCTCCAAAATATTAATGTTAAATTAATAAGTTTCTATGATCTGTCTTATCTGATAATTGCCTTCCTGGTGGGAATTATATTTCTTGCCATTGGTATCTTCGTATTCCTAAAGAAACCCGAAAAAAAATCTTCACGATTGTTCCATTGGGTTACGGTAACTACAGCCGTAATGATTATGATGACTTGGGGAAATTATTACTTCCATCCTAAAGTAATTGGCGTAATAGTTTGGATACTCTTTTTATTTGCTGAACCGTTAGCTTCCGCATTATTTGTTCATTTCACTTTTATTTTCCCGAGAGAAAAGAAAGTACCTAATTCAGTTTATTGGTTTTTATATACAATCGCATTAATTCTTGGATTGGCGGGATCCTATAAATTTATCCAGGTAACATTGAATAATAATGTTGAAAATATACAAGATTTTTTAATAGTTTATGATTTATGCCGGGCATTCTTAGTAGGTTGTGTATTAGCGGGAATTATAAATTTTATTCATTCATACAAAACATCTAAAAGTTTAGCAGATAAGAAAAAGCTGAGATGGATTATGCTCGGATTGTTTATCGGGCCTTTTATTTATGCAACTCTCTGGGTAATTCCTCAAGCAATAATGTATTATGGATTTCTTCCCGAGGGAATAATTGTAATCTTTATGTTATCAATTCCTATTTCATTTGCTATAGCAATTCTTAAATACCACATTCTTGATATCGATCTGATTATAAGGCGTAGTGTGATTTATTTAATAGCTATCGGTTTATTAGCAATACTTTACGTCCTTATAATTCTAATTATTACTTTTTCAATTAAAAATGTTACCGAATATTTCTCAACCACAGTTGCTGCTCTAATTATGTTATTTCTTTTTCAGCCTGCTAAAATAAGAGTACAAAGATTTGTTGATAAAAAGTTTTTTAGGGTTCATTATAATTTTAGAGAGGCTTCAAGAAAGTTTCTGGAGGAAATAAATGAGTGTATTGAAATAAATTCACTGGCAAGCAAAATTGTTGAACAAAATGATACAATAATTCCGGTCGATAAAACGGGATTCTTTTTGTTTGATCCGTTTACGAGCAGACTTCAATTATTGGCTCACCGCAATTTCGCATTTTTAGAAGGAAGGGGAGTATTCCTTGATAAGAAAAAATTAAAATCTACTTTACAACAGCCTGTTGCTCTAAAGGACAAAGTTGAACCAGGAATAAAAATCGAAGTAGGAGATAATAAAGTATTCCGCCGGTGGGGGATGGCATTAGTATTTCCAATTCATTCAACCAACAAAGAGCTGCTTGGCTTTTTTGTCCTAGGCGAAAAAAAATCAGACACAAGATTTACAATTGAAGATATAGATTTATTGATTGAAATTACCTCACAAGCGGGGATAACCCTAGAACGAATAAAACTTCAAGAAAATCTTATTCGGGAACAATTGTTAAAAGAAAAGCTGGCTGAATTAAATGAGCTAAAATCATTTTTTATTTCTAGTGTCTCGCATGAATTAAAAACTCCACTAACTTCAATTAGGATGTTTGCAGAAATGCTACACCTGACAGAAAATTTAAAGTCTGACAAAGCCAGCGAATATTTAGAAATAATCGAGGGGGAATGCGATAGGCTTGGCCGTTTGATCGAAAATGTTTTGGATCTTTCAAAAGTAGAAAGAGGAGTAAAAGAATATCATTTTACAGAAATCGATTTAAAATCATTACTTAATCATGCTGTTAAATTAATGACCTATCAAATGAAAATTGAAAAATGTGAAATTGAAGTAAACATTTGCAAAGATGAATGTAATATAAAAGGAGATTCTGATTCCGTTCTTGGTGCAGTAATTAATCTTCTTTCTAATGGAATAAAATATTCTACAATACCAAAGAAAATATTTGTTTCCTTAGAGAAAATTAATAACGGAATAAATATGAATTTTGAAAATATGGGCGCTTGTTTCTGCGAAGAAGATCTCAAAAGATTGACTGAACCTTACTTCAGAACGGAAAATTCTAAAAACAAAAATATTGCTGGAAGCGGTATTGGATTGACTTTAGTAAACCAGATTATGTCAGCTCACAAAGGTATGTTTATTATAAAAAATATTCCGGATTATGGATGTAAATTTATTCTATCATTTCCATTGGAGGTTAAAGTTGAAAAAGATCTTAGTAATTGAAGACGAACCTGCAATTCTTAAAGGTTTAACTACAAGCCTTGAAGAAGAAGGTTATATAGTATCCTCCGCCATGGATGGAAGCGCGGGGTTTAATTTAGCTAAATCCCAAAATATTGATTTGATCATTTTGGATGTAATGCTTCCGAACAAAGATGGATTTGAGATTTGCAGTGATCTTAGAAAAGAGGGAATTAATACTCCGATCTTAATGTTAACCAGCAAAAAGGAAGAAATTGATAAAGTACTCGGTTTGGAAATTGGGGCAGACGATTATGTAACTAAGCCTTTTAGCTTGAGAGAACTTTTAGCAAGAATAAAAGCAATACTTCGCAGAAAAAGTGATCTTGTAAAAGATTTAGAAGATTATTCGTTTGATAATGTAAAAATAGATTTTAAGAAAATGGAAGCATTTAAAAACAATGTCCCATTAAAATTATCTGCACTCGAATTTAAGGTTTTAAAATATTTAATCGCAAGAGAAGGAGAGGTAGTAACAAGGGAACAGCTGCTGGACGATGTTTGGGGGTACGAAGCATTTCCTACCACTCGAACAGTAGATAATTATATCTTGACCCTTCGTAAAAAAATAGAAAAAAACTCCGGAGAACCTATTCATTTATTAACACTGCACAAAAGCGGTTATAAATTTGTTAAATAATTTTATTTATGAAACGAATACTTTTAATTGAAGATGATCCGGTAATATCAAAAGGTATAATTGAAATTCTTGAAATGGAGGGATATGAAGTATATAATGAATGCGATGGACAAAGCGGATACTCATTAGCCAAGTCTTTAATACCCAATCTTTTAATCTTAGATGTAATGCTTCCCACTTTAGACGGTTTTCAAATTTGCGATAAATTAAAAAAGGAAGGCTATACATTCCCCATATTCATGATTACCTCACTTTCCGGAGTAAAAGACCGCTTAACCGGTCTTTCTTTTGGTGCTGATGAATATATATCTAAGCCGTTTAACACAAAAGAATTATTAATTCGAATTAAAAATTCTTTAAAATCTATAGAAAAGATAATGGGGCAGGCAAAAACGCTTGAAGATGAATTTAAAATTGCTAGAGATATTCAATTGAAATCATTACCGAGAAAAAGTCCAACTATTAAAGGCTTGGACATTTTCGGTAGAATGATACCTTCCACTTACGTAGGCGGCGATTATTTTGATTTTATAGAAATGGAAAATAATAAGTTTGGAGTAATAATCGCCGATGTTGCCGGAAAGGGAATGCCTGCTGCACTATGTGTTCAGAAAATGCAGGGGATTTTACACTCATCAATTACAAATATTCAGAATGCTAAAGATATTTTAATTATCCTCCAAAAATATTTGGGTGCAACTTTAGAAAGCTTAGCTTTTATTACTGCAGTAACCATGGTTTTTGATTTGGAGAGGTTTTCAGTAAAAATAGCAAGAGCTGGACATCAACCTGTTTTATTTAAACATACCCACAAAGTAAAAACAATTACACCGGATGGAATTTTTATATCCGGAATAGATGAAGAAAAATTTATTCAAAGCTTATTAGAAGAAGAAATTTACTTGGAGGATGGAGATTCATTTTTACTTTTTACAGATGGAGTTACGGAATGTATGGACCTTGAAGGTAATCTTTTTGGTATTTCCCGTCTTAAGGATTGGTTCCTTGATGTAAATAATAGTTCACTTAATATAGTTAATGAATGTTTTAATGAAGTAGATAAATTTAGTTCAAGTAATTCCCGGCTGGATGATATAACGGTTGTTTCAATTCAAGTTTCTAAACCATTTAACTAATTAATAAAAAGAGGTCATGCGAACAATATTTTTACATTTCATTGACATATTTATGACAAAAAGGATTTAGCCCAAATTTAATTTTATGGAGAAATATTTATCAAAAAACAAAGGGAGATAATCATGAAAACTTTCCTTGGATTAATTTCGTTTTTAATTTTTACTTTTGTTCCAAATTCGAATGCTCAATTTAAAACAGGAGATTTTGAATTTTCTTTTTCAGGTTCTTTCTCATCTATGACAGTTAAAAATTCTACATCCTCTCCTTATTACAGCACAAGTACGCATTCTGAATCCAGAAATACAATGGATATTTCTTTTTCACCCGGTTATTATATTTATGACGGTGTTTCTATTGAAGCAGAATTTGGACTTGTTGCAGTAGAAAAAATTAAACCTTCTCAATATATTCTATTAAACTTAGGATATACCTATTTACTTCCCGAATCAAAATTAGCGTTATTTGCTCATGGAGGATACGGATTTGCCAACTCGGTTGAAATTCCATATTTAAATAATGCTCTTGCACTATCTTCAAATAAATTTAATGTAAAAATTATAAATCTTGGTGCCGGTATAAAATATTTAGTTACTTCAAATGTTATTATTCATACTGAAGTAAATTATCGAATACATGATTGGACGGATGAATATGGCGGCTACTATAGTACTGATAATACTATTTCTAATGTAGGATTGATCTTGGGATTTTCAATCTTACTGCCCAGATAAAAAAAAATATTTTAAAGAAGGTGTACAACAAAATGTGCAATTTCTATAAAGATAAAGATTAGAACTGTTTTGAAAACATTACTAATAATTATTTTTTTCACTTCTCTCATTTTTGCTCAAACTGAAAAATTAAGAGTAATAACGATAAACGTTTGGTCTGGTTTAGATTATGACGGAACATTTAAGATGGGAGAATATGAATCCGAAGAGAGAAGAGGAGAGCGATTTAAAATTTTACTTTCCGAAATCAGAAAAATATCTCCGGATATAATTTTTTTACAGGAAGCAAATCCGATAGATAAGTATGCTGAAAGATTAGCCGATTTACTTTCATTTGATGAAATACATCAAATTTGTAACGCGGGTATAAAACTCGGGCCGTTAGGAATACCTTCAAATTTAAAAGAAGGTATAGCTATTCTTGCAAATCCAAAATTAAAATTAAGTTATTTTGATACCTGGAAACTTAGCGGCTCATTCGGATTATTCGGTGATTTTATTTCAATTCATTTTAGTGAGTCTAACTTTGCAATTATAGGTAAAATTATAATTGATGGATCGCCGTTATATTTAATAAATACTCATTTATATGCTAATGTACCTTCTGATTCATTAATACAAATTAAATATGAAAATTACTGTAAACAAAATTCCGTCAGCGGTATGGAATTTTCCGAAGTAATGAAAGCATGGAATGAAACCATTCAAATTAAAAAAAGTGAGTTTGAAGAATTATCTGAAAATATTAAAGAATTACGTTCAGATTACCCTTATATTATTGGAGGTGATTTTAATACTGCATCAACCAATAATGAGTTAAAATCTTTTCTTAGAGAAAATAATTTAGCCGATACGTACTTAAAAAATTCAGATTCTAAAAATTATACATGGTTTCCAGCTAAAAATGAAAATGTAACTTTCTCAACTAATTTGAAGAATGTTTCAGGGAATAAGTTAAAGGGATATGATTTAATAAATGCTTTTTATGATTCTGTGCCGAGAAGAATAGATTATTTACTGCTTGATCATTATTTTAATGATACTGACATTGAGAATTACAAAATAATTTTTGATTCCGCTTCAAATGGAATTCATACATCCGATCATTTTGGTGTACTGAGTCAAATTAATATTTCTAATGCCTTAAAGAATTCTCCAAAGGAGTTTGATTATTTAATTCCATCGGAAGATCATACAATAGAACCTCTACCGATTATTTCTTACGATACTGATGTCGGCTTTGGATACGGTGCCAAAGCTTTCTTTCTGAATTTACTTAAATATAATGAATCTTTCGATATAACTCTTTTCAATAGTACAAAAGGTGAAAGGTGGTACAGGTTTGTTTTCTCTCTCCCGGATTTTGAACTGCGGCAGGGTAAAATATACTCGATTGCTTTTGATCTAATTGTAGATTATGATAAATATATTCGGAACAGCTTCTTTGGAACCGGAAACAAATCAAATTACAATAATCTTGAAGAGTATACAAAGGAACCGTTAGAAATAGATTTAAATTTGAGCCGTGGATTTTCAAATAATATCGTGGGTCAATTTGGATTAAAATTTAAAACTATTAGAAATTTTAATTTTTCGGATTCCAGTAAATTGCTTCTTCAACCTTCTGAGCTTAGTTCTTCAAAAGCAAATTTCAGTTCATTGAATCTTTCATTTAGATATGATACTAGGAATAGTTTTATCAATCCATCAAGCGGCCTAGTCTTATTAGGGGAAACAGAATATGCTCCTAACTTATCTTTTACAAATACTTCATTTTCCAGATATGCCGGCTGGCTCCAATATTATTCAATATTGTTTTATCCTAATACTATTTTTGCATTCAGAGCCGGGCTGCAAACTATAACCGGAAACAATTTACCAGTTCAAGTTCTCCTTCCAATAGGGGGAAACAATACTCTGAGAGGATATCGGCAAGACAGATTTCTAGATAAAACAGCTGCTCTTTTGAATGCCGAACTCAGATTTCCAATCTTATGGCGTTTTGGCGGAATAGTTGGTTTTGATGCCGGAAAAGTCTGGCAATCAATTAGTTTGATGGATATTAAAAACTGGCCTAATAATCCGGTACTTGGTCTTCGTTTTTATATGGATACATTTTTAATTAGACTGGATGTTGGTTTGGGGAAAGAAACTACCGGATTTTATTTCAACTTTGGGCAAATATTTTAGTTGAATTTAAAATTTATTGCTCAAGAAGTATTTCTTCTTCAGGAAATTCTTCTTTTTCAAACCTTTCGTTCCTTTTAATAATTTTATTCTTTTTATTAAAAACTCGTTTTTGTGCATGATGCCTTTGAAAGATTGAGAGTTTAAAGTAAACAAAAGTTATCACCAAAATTTTTAATATAAATTGCGGTATAGATTCTTTAACAGATTGCAAATGAATTATTTTAATCCATCGATAAATTATTTTGTACCAGGAGTAAAATATTTTATTCACTCTTTGATATTCATAATAAATTTCTTCCTCGGTTAAATGCGGATGTCTAAAAACAACATGGTCGCCTTCGTAATGGGAAATGTCGAAATCCGTTATTCTGTTTTCATCTAACATTTTTTGATAAAGCGGGGTTCCATAAATTGGAATCGAAATAGAAGGAAGAATAACTGCAACTCCGACTTCATCGAGCATTTTCGGAAGTGATTGATAATATTCTTTGGTATCATCCTCAAGTGCAAACATAAATCCTGTAAAAGTGAGTATTCCGTTTCTATGAAGTTTATCGAATGCATCTTTATATTCTTCAACTTTGTTTTGTTTTTTCTGAACACTTTCCAGGCTTTTTTCGTTTAATGATTCCATTCCAATAAAGGACATTCTGCAGTTTGCTTTGGAAAGAAGCTCAATAAATTCATTATCTCTCAAACACTCAATTCCGTACTGTACTCCAATTGCCCAGAAATTTAGTTTGGCAATTTCTCTTAATAATTTTTTTGCATTCTTTAAATCACCGCCGAAATGATTATCATGAATCATCGCCATTTTTCTTCTTGCAAAAGGTAATTTTTTTAAATCCTTCAA
>Ga0102950_1000365_pt1 | contig 12484 bp, 10 predicted proteins | sample SalPon2A_B_D2_MG_FD_78505 | JGI IMG/M metagenome (GOLD analysis project Ga0102950, IMG submission 78505) | Soil microbial communities from South San Francisco under conditions of wetland restoration - Salt Pond MetaG R2A_B_D2_MG | ecosystem: Environmental > Terrestrial > Soil > Wetlands | place...
ATCGATGCGGCGGCCCGTGGCGCGGGCGACGGCCTGCATCTGGCGCTCAACGTGGGCGCCATGCTGCTGGCCTTCATCGCGCTCATCGCGCTCATCAACGCACTGCTGGGTTGGGTCACGGGCATCGTGGGCTTCACCGGCTGGCTCCACGCCCACGGCGTGCTCCAGGCCGGGCAGAGCCTGACGCTGGAGAAGCTGTTGGGCTGGCTTCTGGCGCCGGTGGCGTGGATCATGGGTGTCCCCTGGCACGATGCCACGACCATCGGCTCGCTGCTGGGCGTCAAGACGGTGGTGAACGAGTTCGTGGCCTACCTCCAGCTCCAGAACCTGCTGGCGAGCGGCGCCAGCCTGTCGCCGCGCTCGGTCATCATCGCCACGTACGCCCTGGCAGGCTTCGCAAACTTCTCGTCCATCGCCATCCAGATCGGCGGCATCGGGGGCATCGCACCGTCGCGGCGCTCCGACCTGTCGCGTCTCGGCATGCGCGCCATGATTGCGGGCACCATCGCCGCGTTCATGACCGCAACCATCGCGGGCATCCTGGTCTGATGGCCGACGCGGGCGCGGGACGGTCGGGTGGTGGGGCGCCGTCGCCGGACCGCGCGCGGCAGGGCGCAGACGACGTGGCTCGGGCCGCCGATTACGTGGCCAGCCGGCTGCGGGAACCGCCGCAGGCCGTCCTCGTGCTGGGGTCCGGGTTGGGTGCGCTGGCGGACGACGTGACGGATGCCGTGCGCATCCCGTTCGGGGAGATCCCGGGCTTCGCACGGCCCACGGTGGCCGGGCATCGGGGCATGCTGGTGGCCGGACGGCTGGAGGGACTGTCGTGCCTGGTGCTGCAGGGCCGCTACCACCTGTACGAAGGCCACGCCCCGGCGGACGTGGTGCGGCCGGTGCGGACCGCGGCGGTGCTGGGTGCGCGCACGCTCATGGTCACGTGCGCCGCCGGCGGCCTCGACCCGCGCCTGCGGGCGGGTGACCTGATGCTGCTGGACGACCACGTGAACGTCATGGGCCGCAACCCCCTCATCGGCCCGCTGCCCGATGGCGAGCCGCGCTTCCCCGACATGGCGGCGCCGTACGATGCGGGCCTCCAGTCTCTCGCGCAGGCGGTCGCCCGCGCGGAGGGCATCCGGCTGCAGCGTGGCACTTACTGCGCCTTGACCGGGCCGAGCTACGAGACACGGGCGGAAGTTCGCATGCTGGCCCGGTTCGGCGACGCCGTGGGCATGAGCACGGTGCCCGAGGTGCTCGCGGCGCGCTCGCTGGGCATGCGGGTGCTGGGCCTGGCCCTGATCACCAACCCGGCCGCCGGTCTCGCGCCCGGCACCCTCGACCACGACGACGTGGTGGCAGCCGGCACGCGCGCCGCCGACCGGTTCGGACGGCTGGTGCGCGGTGTGCTGCGCCGGCTGGCCGGCGGCATGGCGCCCCCAGCCTGACGCCCGTGGCGCCGGGGCAGCACCTTCACGCGCTGCGCTTGCGGCACGCGGCGGCGGGCGTGATCTTGCGGAAGATTCTCCCTCATAGTTTTTCTTTGCCCGGCCTGCGCCCGAGAAGCCCAGACATGCTACCCGAACGCCGAAACGATTCGGATGCCCGGCCCCGGCCCGGCCGCACGGCCCTCGTCTTCCTGGCCGTGCTGGCCGCGCTGGTTGCCGGCTGCGACCGGACGGTCAAAGGCGTCGAGGCCCACGAACCGCCGCGCTACGGGGGGACGGCAGTGGTGGCGGGCCCCTCGGACCTGAGCGCCATGAACCCGCTGGTGTCGTCCGAAGCGTGGGCGGACGAGGTGCTCCGCTTCGCGCTGTTCATGCCGCTGATCCGCTACGACGCGAAGCTGGGTTACGAGCCGTACCTGGCGCAGTCGTGGGAGATGACGGGCGACACGGGTGTGGTGTTCCATCTGCGGCACGACGTGCGCTGGCAGGACGGCCAGCCCACCACCGCGTACGACGTGGCGTTCACGTACGAGCGCGCCCAGGACCCTGCGACCGGCTTCCCGAACACCGAGTATTTCGAGTACTGGCACGGCGTCCAGGTGCTGGACTCCTTCACGGTTCGCTTCACCTTCGAGCCGCACGCAGAGCCGCTGGCGGGCCTGCCGTTCACTCCCATCGCGCCGAAGCACCTGCTGGACACCATCCCGCCGGATCGCATGCGCCGGGCCGCGTTCAACCTGGCGCCCGTGGGGAACGGACCGTTCCGCTATGTGTCCCACCGCGCCAACGACCGCTGGGTGTTCGAGGCGAACCCGGACTTCCCCGAGGCGCTGGGTGGCCGGCCATACCTGGATCGGTTCGTGTGGCGGGTGGTCCCGGACAACACTGCACAGCTCGCCGAGCTGCAGGCGGGTGACGTGGACGTGGCGTTGAGCCCGCCCATGGACGCCGTGCGCAGCGCGGCCGCGGCCGCGCACGTGCGCCTGGTGCAGCACCCGTCGCGGCGCTACGCCTTCGTCGGCTGGAACGGATTGCGGCCGCCGCTGAACGACCCGCGTGTGCGCCGTGCCCTCACCATGGCCATCGACCGCCAGGCCATGGTGGACGCGTTCCGGAACGGCCTCGGACAGGTGGCCGTGGGGCCCGTCATGCCCTGGCACTGGGCGTTCGACCACGACCTGCCGCCGTTGCCGTTCGACCCGGACAGCGCCCGGGCGCTGCTCGCCGCCGCCGGCTACCAGGACCGGGACGGCGACGGCGTGGTGGAGAACGCCGCCGGCCAGCCGTTCCGGATCGAGCTGAAGGTGGTGGCGAACAACGCCACCAACATGAACATCGCCGAGGTGATCCGCGCGAACCTGGCCGCCGTCGGCGTGCAGGTGACCACGCGGCCGGTGGAAGCCACCACCCTCATTTCGGATGTCACCTCGCCTGACCGCAACTTCGACGCGTTCGAGTTCGGCTGGGACGGAGATTTCCGGCTGAACCTGCGCAACCAGTTTCACTCGGCGGAGATCGGCGGCCCGTATCAGTTCGCATCCTATCGCAACCCCGTGGTGGACAGCATCCTGGACGAGGCGAACCGCATCACGCACCGTGCGCAGGCACTGCCCCTCTGGTACCGATTGCAGCGGATCCTGCGCGACCAGCAGCCGTGGACGTTCCTCTACTATCAGCCCCAGGTGTTTCTGGTGCGCGACCGGCTGCACGATGCCAGTATGGACATCCGGGGCGCGCTGGTGAACCTGCCGAAGTGGTGGGTGAGCGATGGCCAGGAGTGATGCCATGAACCGGATACGGAGCTGGGCCGGCGGCCGGCGCTGGCTGCGGCGGACGCTGCTGGGCCTCGGCCTGGGCGCGGCCGTGGCCGTGGTCGTCCTTCTGCTCATGCTCACGCCGGTCATGCGGGAGGCGGAAGCCAAGACGTACGACGCGCGCGCCCAGGCGTTCAGCGACACGGCCGCCGCGGACACCGACATCGTCTTCATCGCCATCGACGACAACAGCCTCGAGGTGTACCGGGACCAGTTGGGCCGCTGGCCGTGGCCGCGCGACGTGTACGCCTCCATTCTCGAGTACGTGCGCGCGGGTGGTGCGCGCCTGGCCGTGTTCGACATCACGTTCCCGGAGCCGAACCTCGCCGATCCGGTGAGCGACACCATCTTCGCCGAAGACCTGGCGGCCACCAACCTCAGCGTGCTGCCGGTCACGTTCTCGGCGGGTGACTCGTCCGAAGCGGCCATGTGGGAGCGCAACCGGGCCGAGACGCCGGACGGCCGAGCGCTGATCCAGCAGTCGCGTGCCGTGTTGGCGAAGAACGCGCTGGGCCCGGCCGGATCGACGGACCCGGACATGGCCTTCGCGTACGTGGAGTCGGTCTATCCGATGTTCGGCCAGGCCGCACGGGCGCTGGGCAGCATCACGTTCAACCCCGACCCGGACGGCGTGTCCCGGCGCGAGCGGCTGGTGTACGAGCACCGCGGCATGCTGTACCCGTCGTTGCCCCTCGCCGCGGCCCGGGTGCTCCAGCCGGACCGGTTCGGCGGCACGCCGCGCGTCTCCGACGACGCCGTCCGCTTCCCGGGCGGCACCATCCCGCTCCATGACGGCAAATTCATCATCCGGTGGCGCGGGCCCTACCTGCTGGAAGGCGCCTCGGCGTACCGGATCTACCCCGCGTTCCACGTCCTGAACAGCTTCAACGCCGTGCAGACCGGCCGGAAGCCGGATGTGCCGCTGGACGCGTTCCGCAACAAGATCGTGTTCATCGCGGCTACGGCTGCCGGCGCGTACGATCTGCGGTCGACGCCGCTGGCGCCCCACGACCCGGGCGTCATCATCCACGCCACCATTCTGGACGACCTGCTGCACGGCGACTACATGCGGCGTGCGCCCGCGCTGGCGAACGCCGGCATGGTGGTGGGCGCGGGAGTCGCCGCGGGGCTGGTTTCCGCGGTGTTCGGTTCCGCGGTCGCGGCGAGCCTGGGAACGCTGCTGGTGCTTCTGCTCTTCGGCGGCGTGGCGGTCCTGGCGTTCGCGGCCGGCTTGTGGGTGGACATGGCGGCGCCCATGCTGTCCGGCGCGGCGGCGTACGCGATGGTGATGGCCGGCAGCTACATGACGGAAGGGCGCGAGAAGAAGCGGGTGCGCGACCTGTTCGGTCGATACGTCACGCCCGATTACGTCAAGCAGCTCGCGGACAACTTCGAGAACGTGAAGCTGGGTGGCGCGCGCATCCCGCTCACGCTGCTGTTCAGCGACATCCGCGGGTTCACCAGCCTGTCGGAGAGGCTGCCGGCGGAGACGGTGATCGAGATGCTCAACACCTACCTGGACCGTATGGCCGAGGCGGTGTTCCGCCACGGCGGCACGCTCGACAAGTTCATCGGAGATGCCGTCATGGCGTTCTGGGGTGCACCGTTGCCCGTGGAGGACCATGCGCAGCGTGCGGTGGAGACGGCGCTGGACATGCTGCAGGAGCTGGACGAGCTGAACGAGGGATGGTCGGAGACGGGCGCGCCCGCGCAGCTGCGCATCGGCATCGGCATCAACACGGGCGAGGCGATCGTGGGCAACATCGGCTCGCTGGCGCGTAAGCTGGACTACACCGCCATCGGCGACACGGTCAACCTGGCCAGCCGCCTGGAGTCACAGAACAAGGAGTACGGGACCAGCATCATCGTGAGCGAGTTCACGGTCGCGAAGCTGCCGGACCTGTACGAGCTGCGGCCCATCGACCAGGTCCGCGTGAAAGGGAAGGAGCAGGCAGTGCAGATCTACGAATTGCTGGGGCGGAAGAAGCGTGCGCCCGTATCGGCGCCCGGGGGCGTGGCGCCGGTGGTGGCCGCCCTGCTGCTGGCCGGCGCTCTCGGCTTCGCCGCGCCGCCGCAGGCCGCTGCGCAGGATGCGCAGAAGCTGCGCTGGACCGACTGGGTGTACCAGCCCGGGGCGTGGCACGGCAACCAGTTCGCGCCGCTCAGGACCCGGAACCAGGCCACGGACTCGCTGGGCCTGGTGGCGCGGATCGAGTGCTACGCGGCGCCACCGAAGTGGCGCGCCGAGGTCAAGCACGTGGTCGCGGGGGACTCGCTGGGCGACGCCGTCGTGCTGGTGAGCGATGGCAGCCAGGTCCTGGTGCTCACGTCGCTCGGCTCCACGCCGCTGCCGCAGCATGAAGCGTCGAAGGACCCCGTGGTGCAGGCGCTGCTCGACCGCATGAACGCCCAGGGCAGGCCCGAGCCGCCGCCGCCCGCCCGCGTCGCGAGCACGGGCAGCAATGGCATGGTCACCGAGGTGGTGCTGCGCAAGAAAGCGGCGCGCGCCGACTTCTCGGACAACCTGCTGGACACGGGCACGGCGAGCCGCGTGGGACGGCGGCTCGCCATGCTGGGCATTCACGCCGTCGGCGGCGAGCGCAGCCAGGACGTGGTGGCGAGCGCGGGCGCTCGCGGCGTGGCGACGGTGAAGACGACGACGGGCGAGATCACGGTCATGCCGGACACGGCCGCGACGCTGCGCATGGAGAAGCAGACGGTGGGCGTGCTGGAGCTGGACCGCTTCCTCCGGCAGGAGGGCATCCGGCAGGTGGACGGGCAGAAGCCCGAACAGAGTGGAGAGAAGCCCAAGGGGGAGGACGGGCCATGAGACGCGCAATCACCATCGCCCTCGTGGCGTCGTTCGGCCTGGGTGGTTTCGCGGGCTGCGCCAGCATGCCCATCTCGGGCGCCGGGCTGGTGAACATCGGCGCCGCCATGCTGCCCATCGGGCCGGTGAAGGAGAAGGAGATCGGGTTCGGCATCGCCGCCACGGTGATCGGGCGGTACCACATGCTGAACGACCCGGATCTGACCCACTACGTGAACCTGGTGGGGCAGGCCGTCGCCCAGCAGTCCATCCGGGGCGACGAGGTGGCGTTCCACTTCGGCGTGCTGGACACGGACGACGTGAATGCCTTCGCGGCGCCCGGCGGGTTCATCTTCGTGACCAGAGGCGCCCTCAAGATGATGGACTCGGAGGCTGAGCTCGCCGGCGTGCTGGCGCATGAGGTCGGGCACGTGGACCAGAAGCACGTGCTCAACGGCATCCGGCGCTCGTCCGTGCTCAAGGAGGTCAAGGACCAGACGCAGATCTCCGGCGCGTTGCTGGACAAGATCTCCGCGTTCGGCACCAGCATGCTGTTCACCGGCCTGAGCCGCGAGGACGAGATGCAGGCCGACTCGTTGGGCGTCATGTACGCCGCCGCCACCGGCTACCGTGCGGACGGCCTGGTGCAGTTCCTGAAGCGGCTCGAGGCCAGAGAGACGGCGGACGCGGCCAACGTGAAGGCCAGCATGGACACGCACCCGCCCACGCAGGAACGCATCGACGCGCTGGAGCGCGAGATGAAGGAGGAGGGGATCAGCGCCACCACCGGTGTGGTGGCCGCCGACCGGTTCCGGGAGAACGTCAAGCTGGGCGGCTGACCGGCCTTGGGCGGCGTCAGCCGCCGGGCCCCCGCACCTCCACCCAGTGGTTCAACGGGCCGTGCCCCCGGCCCAGGCCGGGCGCCTCCGCGATGGCACGGTGCGTGTAGTCCAGCGCCGTTTCCACCGCGGACAACAACGGCCAGCCGCGCGCCAGCCCGGCCGCGATGGCCGCCGACAGCGTGCAGCCCGTGCCGTGCGTGCTCACCGTGTCCAGTCTCGGGCGCCGCCAGACCTGCATGGTGGACCCGTCGTACAGCACATCCACCACCTGCGAGCCTTCCAGGTGCCCGCCTTTCACCAGCACCGCGGCCGCGCCACGCTCCACCAGGGCCTCCGCCATGTCGCGCATGCCCGCTTCGCCCGTGATGCGGCCGCCGCCCAGCAGCTCGGCCTCCGGCACGTTCGGCGTCGCCAGCGTGCACAGCGGCAGCAGTCGCTCCAGCACCGCCGACTGCGCGTCCTCGTCCAGCAGCCGGTCTCCGCTCGTGGCCACCATCACCGGGTCCAGGACGTACCGGGCCAGGCCCGTGGCCTGGATCGCCGACGCCACCGTGGCCACCAACTCCGCCGTCGCCAGCATGCCCGTCTTGCAGGCCGCCGGCCCCAGGTCGCCCGCGACCGCCTCGATCTGCTTGCGCACGTGATCCGGTGGCACGGTATGCACGTCGTGCACGCCCACCGTGTCCTGCGCCGTGAGTGCCGTGACGGCCGACGTGCCGAACACGCCGAACGCCTGGAACGTCTTCAGGTCGGCCTGGATGCCGGCACCACCGCCGCTGTCGCTGCCGGCGATGGTGAGTGCCACGGGAACGGCCACGTTGTCATCTCCTGTCGGGTTCGCGTGCGTCGGAGCGGCAGCGCCGGCGGAGGAACGGGCCGCGGCCGCGCCGGCGCACCGCAGCGACAAGGTAACGCCAAACACGTTCCGATCGCACCCTCAAAGGCCGCGACGCCGGCCGTCGCGGCGGGAGTTGACGGGAGCACGTGTGCGAATCAGGTTCTCACGACCTGCCGCGCTCGCGATGCAGGACCAACCACGCTGGATGCGCATGACTCCGGGCGGCTCACATCTCGAATGCAGGCCATGCTGACCAGGGCCGAGGAGCGGCTGGTGCGGGGCCTCGCCCGGCGCAAGGTGCGGGGCCGGGAGGGCTTGTTCCTGGCCGAGGGCGTGCGCGTGGTGGAGGAATTGCTGGCGGCGGGCCTGGTGCCCGAGCTGGCGCTGGTCTCGCCGGCGCTGCAGGACACGGAGCGGGGCCGGCGGTTGGCACAGGCCCTGGCCGGACCCGGGCTGCGCCAGGTCAGCCACGGGCGTCTCGCGGACCTGGCGGACACGGAAACGCCACAGGGCGTGCTGGTGGCCGCGCCGATCCCGCAGGTGGATCTGGAAGGGATGCATGCGGAGCGCGGCGTCGTGCTGGTGCTGGACGGCGTGCAGGACCCGGGGAACGTGGGTACCCTGCTGCGCACGGCGGCGGCGTTCGGCGTGGCGTTGGTGGCGGCGCTGCCGGGTACCGCGGACCCGTGGAACCCGAAGGTGGTGCGCGCGGCCGCGGGCGCCTGCTTCCATGTGCCCGTGGCGCAGCCGGAGGCGGACGCGCTGGTGGCGTGGCTGCGAGGACGGGGTTTCCGGCTGCTGGGCGCGGACATGGCGGGCGTGCCGGTGGAGTCGGTGGCCGTCCCCGATCGCACGGCGCTGGTGCTGGGCAACGAAGGTGCGGGCCTGAGTGCGGGCATGGCGGCCGCGCTGGACACGCGGGTGGCGGTGCCCATCAGCGGCGCGGAATCCCTGAATGTGGCGGTGGCCGCCGGCATCCTGTTGTACCTCGTGACGCGGAAGGCGACGTCGTGATGGAGCCCTGGTTCACCATCTACCTGACCTGCGTGGGTGCGGCGGTCGGGTCGTTCCTGAACGTGTGTATCTATCGCTGGCCGGAAGGGTTGTCGGTGGTGCGACCACGCTCCCGCTGCCCGGTCTGCGAGAACCCCATTGCCTGGTACGACAACGTGCCGGTGCTGAGCTGGCTGGTCCTGCGTGGACGGTGCCGGCACTGCGGAACGCGCATCTCCTTCCAGTATCCGCTGGTGGAGCTGGTGACGGCGCTCATGTGGCTGGGCATGGCCCTGTGGCACGGCCCGTCCTGGGAGGCCGTGCGGGGTGGCTTGTTCCTCTCGCTGCTGCTGGGCATCGCGGTCCTGGACGCGCGCCACCGCATCATACCCGACCAGTTGTCCGTGCTCGGCGCCCTGGCCGGCCTGGGGTTCGCCCTGGCGCCGGCCGGCGTCACGTTCCGGACGGCCATCATCGGGGCGGCCGTGGGCTACGCCTTCATGTGGCTGGTCAAGCTGGGTGGCGAGGCGGCGTTCCGGAAGCCGGCGCTGGGCGTGGGCGACATCCACATGATGGCCATGGTGGGCGCGTTCGTGGGCCTGAGCGGCGCCATCCTGACCATCATGCTGGGATCCGTGTTCGGGCTGTTGATCGGCGTGCCGCTGATGTCGTTGAAGGGGCGGCTCCGCTTCCTGGGCACCTACCTGCCGCTGGGCACCTTCCTCGCCCTGGGCGCCGCCGTGGCCTACATCTGGGGACCGGCCATCATCGGCTGGTACCTGGCGCTGGTGCTGACTGCCTGAGCGGCAGGAGCAGGCCGCCGCCGCGTCGGCGGGCGCGGCCCCGTTCACAATAGATCCAGCCTCCCCCGGCCTATGGGTCCGAGCAATCCCGCTGATAACCGCAGTTGAGGCAGAGAATCTTGCAGTGCCGCTGGATCATGGGGGAGCCGCAGATCTCGCAGACGTAACCGTTCCGGTCCCGGCCCCGCTTCGGGGTCCCGGTGCGCCGGTCGTCGCCGTCCCCGTCGCGCGCGCCGTCCGCGCCGGCCTGCTCCGGGCCGGGCGATCCGTCCGCGCCGGCCTGTGCCGGGCCGGGCGATCCGTCGGCACCGCGTCGCTGGGCGTCCGGCCCCTCCGGCCGGTCGCCGCCGGGTCCGACGCCCCGGCCGCCGGGCCCGCCGGGCGTCACGGCTGTCCGACGCCCTGCTGGAGATACTGGCGCGCCAGGTCCACGTAGTGGTCCGCGCTGCCGTCGATCCAGCGCGCCGAGTTGCCGGAAAGCTGCTTGCGAACGGTGGCCGGGGCGCCGGCGGCCAGCATGCGGGGCGGCACTTCCATGTCATCGGGCACGACGCTGAGCGCCGCCACCAGCGCTTCCTCACCGATGACCACGCGGTGCAGCAGCACGGCGTTCATGCCGATGAGCGCACCGCGCCGGATCTCACAGCTCTCGAACGTTGCGCCGTGGCCCACCGTCACGCTCTCGCCCACCAGCGTGGGGCCGTTCTCGCTCACGTGCAGCACGCAGTTGTCCTGGATGCTGCTGCGCGCGCCGATGCGGATGCCCAGGTCCGGATGGTCGCCCCGCAGGACGGCGCCGAACCAGATACTGGCTTCCGGCCCGATCTCCACGTCGCCGATGATCACCGCCGTAGGCGCCACGAACGCCGTGGGATGGATCTTCGGCGTCTTCCCGTTGAACGTGATGATGTGAGCCATTCAGCCGCTGAGGATGCGAGCCAGGGTGGCGGCGTCGATGTTGCCACCGCTGATGATCACCACCGCGGGGCCGTCCAGGGACACGGCGCCGTCCCGGAGGGCGGCCACGCCCACCGCGCCGGAGCCTTCCGCCACCACACCGTCGTGTACGTACAGGTCACGGATGGCCGGGGCGAGCCCGCGCTCGCCCACCAGGATCATGTCGTCCGTCACGAGGCGCGCGCGCTCGTAGCTCGCCGTCTCCGTTGCGCCGGAGAGTCCGTCGGCCAGCGTGTCGGCCATGGGTGCCGGCACCACGCGGCCGGCTGCGAACGCCGCGTGCATGGCCGGCGTGGCGTCGCTCTGGACGCCGATGACGCGCACGGCGCCCGCCGTCAGCGTCTTGAGGGCGAGCCCCGCGCCGCTGATGAGTCCCCCGCCCCCCACCGGCACCAGCACCGTGCGTACGCCCGGCAACGCTTCCGCGATCTCCACGCCCACCGTGCCCTGGCCGGCCACCACCCCGGGGTCGCCGAAGGGGTGCAGGTGGTAGCCTCCACTCTCCTCCGCGAACGCCAGCGCCGCCTCCGCCGCCTGGTCGTAGATGCCCGGCACCACGTGCAGTCGCGCGCCGTAGCCCCGGATACGGGCCTTCTTGGTCTCCGGTGCGCTGTCCGGCACGAAGATATCCGCCTGGATGCCCGCCCCGGCCGCCGCCAGGGCCAGGCCCTGACCGTGATTGCCCGCCGACGCCGTGACCAGGCCGCGCGCGCGCGCGTCCGCATCGAGCAGCGCCACGGCATTGCTGGCGCCCCGCAGCTTGAAGGAGCCCGTGCGCTGCCAGCATTCCAGCTTCAGGAACACGGGGCAGCCGGCGCGCTCCGACAACCAGGGTGAGTGCTGGAGCGGGGTGTCGCGCACGGTGCCGCGGATGCGCTCGCGGGCCTGCAGGATGTCCTGGATGGAGACGTCCCGGAGGACGGGCACGCCGCTCATGGCTGGTTCCGATCCGGCCCGGAGGCCCCCTCCGGTTCGGACAACGACCCTTCCTGTTCGGTCGAGGGACGCTCCTCGGGGGCGGGCCAGCCCATGGCCTCGGTGGGGGGCGAGTAGCGCACCAGACGGGCGCGCAGGACTTGCGTCTCGGACGCGTCCGTCACCTCGATGCGCACACCGCTCACCTCCAGCGTCTCACCCACCGACGGAACGTGGCCCAGTTCCTCCAGCAGGAATCCGTTCAGGGAGCGGTGCTCCAGCAGCGGGAAGGACGTGTTGAAGATGTGGTTGATCTCGCGCAGGTCGGCATCGCCTTCCGCCAGGATCTCGTTGCGTGAGATGCGCGTCACCGACTCTTCCGTGACGTCGGTCTCGTCCACGATCTCGCCCACCAGCTCCTCGATCACGTCTTCCAGCGTGACCAGCCCGTCCGTGCCGCCGTACTCGTCCACCACCAGCGCCAGGTGGATGCGCCGCTGCTGGAAATCCCGCAGCAGCCGCGTGAGATTGAGCGAGCCCGGCACGATGAGCGGCTGCCGCGCCAGCTCCCGCAGCGGGATGTCGCGCTGACCCGTGATGAGCGCCTGGTACGCGTCGCGCAGGTAGAGCACGCCCGTCACATCATCGATGGACTCGCCGTACACCGGCACGCGCGAATACGGCACCGTACCGAACTGCGTCGCGATCTCCGCCAGCTTGAGCGAGTCCTGCCACGCGAAGATGTCCACGCGCGGCGTCATGATGTCCCACACCTGCGTCTCGTCCAACCGGAACGCGCGCTCGATGAGCTGCCGCTCGTGCTCCTCGATCACGCCCTCGCTCTCGCCCAACTCCGTGAGCTGCCGGATCTCGCTCTCCGCCCCGTTGCCGTTGGCCGGCAGGTCCAGGGTGGCCGTCGGTACCCAGTCCAGCAATGCCAGCACGGGCCCGAACGCACGCATCAGCAGCACGAACGCAGGCGCCACCGCGAGGGCAATGCGCACGCTGTAGCGGGTGGCCACCACCCGCGGCAGCATCTCGCCCACCAGCAGGACCAGCACGCCCGTCACG
>Ga0102950_1000366_pt1 | contig 12477 bp, 13 predicted proteins | sample SalPon2A_B_D2_MG_FD_78505 | JGI IMG/M metagenome (GOLD analysis project Ga0102950, IMG submission 78505) | Soil microbial communities from South San Francisco under conditions of wetland restoration - Salt Pond MetaG R2A_B_D2_MG | ecosystem: Environmental > Terrestrial > Soil > Wetlands | place...
ATATTATGAAAAAAACTGCAGGAAACATCACTACCACAGTGATCATCATTGTATTACTCATGGCCATTTTACTGGCCGTTACCAACCCGGACCGGGATAACCACATACAGGCAATTACCGACCAACTCTCGGGGAAAGATGCTGTAAGCAATGTTCTCAATCTCGGGATGTTGACCGTCAATCCTCCCTCGTATTCATCCTATGTACTTTTTTCAAGGACAGAATACAAAAACAAGACGGCGTCGATTGGTCTGTTTGGTTATGTATGGGTAAACAACAAGGTTTTCCAGTAATCCACCGGAAATTTCAGCCGGTATTATTACTCCAGATCAAAGTCATTTTTGCGGCCTGGTTTGTTGTCTACCAGCAATTCATCCATAAAAGGTGTTTTGGCAACTGTCGTTCTGAAAGATGGCACAGTGATATCTTCACTGTTTTGTTCAGGTTTATCCTTTCCATCAATTTCCATCCTGGCCTTTTCAAGAATATTTTTATGATGCTGCGTCAGCTCGGTAATAAATTCCTCTCTTTGTGCAGTCTTGACTGGTATCACATTCATACCGAATTTCAGACGCTGTATCAGATTCGGCATGACATTTGACAGCATCAGCTTTTCATTCATGGATGATCTGTCACCAATACAGTTAACCAGATCATCAATCACTTCCATGGCATGCAACCAGGCCTTGGAATCAACGCCTTCCTTGATATATATTTTCAGTAACAGCTTGCTCCAGTGACAATAAATGAAATTTCGCACGAATGCCGGTAGTATATCCGGCCCGATATGCTGGTTCATTTCATTCTTTATAATGCGATTTGCAACAATAAAATAATTCTTGTCCCTGATTATTCCGTTGTTTTGCCTTTCAGGTTCACCCATGCGGGTTTCTGAATCATCGCTGCTGTTGGCCATGGAGCTGTTTTGCCGGGCCCTGGCATTCATACGATTTTCCGTTAACAGGGAAGTCATTTCTGTATAGATAGAATCAAGATCGCCGGTTACGTATTTTTCAAACAGCTTGAAAAGGATGATTTTCACTTCAATACCGGATTCAATCGGCTCACAGGCATTCTGAAACGCCCTGCAAACTGTCTCGGGACTTACCGGACTGTAATCACTGCCAGCATTTGTATCCTTGAGCAATTCCCGCATACTCTGGTCAAGTTCCAGCAGCGAACTGTGACAACGCTGCCTGATCTTTTCCATACTCGCATTCAGCGCCAGTGATTCTTCAATATCCACTTCCGGATCTTCATCATTACCTGTATCAGCGCTGATACGACCCTGCAAAACGTCCTCAAAACAACTGGAAAAGTTTTCCTTGAAGCCGGATTCTATAGCTGTTCTTTTCAGGCGGACTTCACGCATGGCATTAAAGTAGAAACTGTGTTCTGATGGACCACTTTTCTGTACCAGGTCAAAAAACAGATCATCTGCCTTGTCCAGCATATCCGATAACGCAAACGATAAACGGTCTGTCATAAGATCACGGCATTTTTTCAGAGATTCCAACGATCCCTTATGTTGCCCGCTCATCGTTGATTTGAATTCTGTCATTTTGATTATGTTCTGTTGTTTCTGGTCGCTCATATATAGTTCCACCGTGTGGGGTTCTTCATAGTAATGTTTCTGCTGTGTACAAGATTAGGTCTGCAGGAATTCCATGCAATGGCGAATATTGCTTACTGAGAGGGAAATCACATAGCCTTGATTGTTTACTGTGAAGCAAATCACAACATCATGGAAACGTATTACTTTTAGCGTCGACTAATCCTGGTTTCCATATTCACAATTACCGGAAAAATCTGTATCCGCATGTCTCTACAAAAAGACATTTATGCAAAATACGTCACATTTCCGGAGGTTAATCCATTGAGTAATATAGTATTATTTCCGGCACAAGGTTTGCCTTTCTGTTTATTACGTACAAAACAGGAAGAAAATCATGAACAGATTTACACCTGATCCGGATAGCACCAGGGATTACGAAAAGGAACTTCAGACACTCATGGAATTATGTGACAAAAAAGAACTTTGCCAGTGCATCAGGCTGATGGCTGTTTACCTGGCGTTGTATAAAAAGAGTTATGGAGAATTGCCGCCGGGACAGGTTGAAGAAATACAGACGATGGAAAAGATGGATATGGAAACGGTGAAGTTATTCGATTACGGCTTTCGCGAGGCCATTGATATTGTGACCCTGGTGCTGCAATCACAGGTTATTTTATACCCGGACCACAGTACCACTATCAACTAACTGATGTCAGGCATTATTCGAAAGATCTATCAGGTTTTCCTCGCTGGCGTCCCGCTTTGACTTTGCCGTGTCATTACGAATCTGGTCGATATGATTGAGATAGTCATCATTAACATCACCGGTTACATACTCACCGTTGAAACATGACAAATCAAAATGTATTACATTTTTATTTCCGGCACGAACTGCATCAATCAAATCCTCCAGTTCCTGGTATATCAACCAGTCTGCGCCGATAATACCTGTAATTTCCTCTTCAGTACGATTATGGGCAATCAACTCCTGTACCGATGGCATATCAATGCCATAAACATTCGGGTAACAGACCGGTGGCGCGGCAGAAGCAAAATAGACCCGTTTTGCACCGGCATCGCGTGCCATCTGGATAATCTCGCCTGAGGTGGTACCTCGAACAATTGAATCATCAACCAGTAAAACATTCTTCCCCCGGAATTCCAGATCGATTGCATTCAGCTTCTGGCGAACTGATTTCTTCCTCACTGCCTGACCCGGCATAATAAATGTACGCGGGATATAACGGTTCTTTATAAAACCCTCGCGGTATTTAATACCCAATGCCTGGGCCAGGGGCAAGGCAGAAGTACGACCGGTATCCGGAATGGGGATAACAACATCGATATCATGGTCAGGTCGCAACCTTCTTATTTTCTTCGCCAGTGATTCGCCCATTCGTAACCGGGCCTTGTACACTGATATGTTATCAATGATTGAATCCGGCCTGGCAAGATAAACATATTCAAAAATGCAGGGGGAGTAACGGGGTTTATCAGCGCACTGGCGTGTATGTAAAGTACCGTCCTTGGTTATAAACACTGCCTCGCCCGGTTCAATATCCCGAATAAGGTTGAAGTCAAGGGCATCAATCGCAACGCTTTCTGAAGCAATGATATATTCCTTGCCCTTGTCAGTAGTACGTTCACCAAAAGCTACCGGACGTATACCATTGGGATCCCTGAAACCCAGGATGCCGAAGCCGGTAATCATGGCAACCGCCGCATAACCACCACGGCAACGTTTATGCAGAAGGCTGACAGCGTTAAATACGTCATCTACCTCAAGCCGCAATTTACCCAGTTTTTCCAGTTCACGTGCCAGTACATTCAACAGCACTTCTGAATCAGAATCGGTATTCAGGTGTCGCAGATCTTCAACGAAAAGATCGCGTTTGAGTGCTTCACCATTGGTCAGGTTGCCGTTGTGTGCAAGTGTGATACCGTATGGTGAATTTACGTAAAATGGCTGGGCTTCAGCAGAAGATGAACAACCGGCAGTCGGGTAACGAACGTGGCCTATGCCCATTTTTCCCCTGAGATTAAGCATATGACGGGTATGGAATACGTCGCGGACCATGCCGTTGTCCTTGCGCAAATACAGGCGTCCCTGGTCATAAGTCACCATGCCGGCAGCATCCTGACCACGGTGCTGGAGTACAGTCAGACCATCGTATATTGACTGGTTAACGTTGGTTTTTGAAACAATGCCGATTACGCCGCACATAATACCTGTTTAACGATTATTCTCCTGTGGGGAAATATCAGTGGGGGATTTATCCCGTGACTCATATTGCTCTATTTCAGGTGTAATTGGAACCGTTTCATAACTATGATAACGGGCTATGGAGTCCGGCAAATAACGCTCTGCCCAGACCGACACCCTTTCAAACGGCTGCATGATGAGAGAACGATTCCACCAGTCCTCTCCTGGCAAGGCAGTAAAACCTGCCATGAATACCATCACCTGCACAATAACGGCACCCAGTCCCATACCAAAGAACAGCCCAAGTATGCGATCTGTCGCCGTCAGGCCGGTCCTGCCCAGCAGTTTCACGATCAGGAAACCGATGCCGGTAAGAATGACAAGACTGATAACAAAAAGCCCGACAAAAGCCAACACCATGCGCAACAGCGGTTGTTGAATAAAGTTTTCCAGCAGGGGTGAAAAAACCGGTGTGAATTTGGCAGACAATACTATCGCCAGCGTCCAGGCGAGCAGGGAAAAAGCAATATTCAGGAAACCATAAAGCAAACCCACGAGCGCCGGCAGGGCAATAATCACCAGGATGATAATATCGGTCATTTGCATTTATTCTGATTCCGGATAATTTCTATTGCTTCATGGGTATTCCACCACGATGCCTTTAAGATCAAGTGACTGGTTCAGCTTGTCATTTATGGACTCTGCATCCTCCCGCTTCAATTCAGGCCCCACCCGTACCCTGAAGACAGTCGTGTCCTTCATCTTCAGTGGTTCGACAAAAGAACGATATCCATTGCTTCTTAACTTCTTGTTCAGCGATTCTGCATTTTCCTTGCTGGAAAAACTGCCCAGTTGCACAACCCAGGCTGAAAGTCCAACATCATTCAGCATCTCTTCATCACCTGCTCCGGTTTTCGGTACAGTCTTTTCAGGCATTTCTGTATCAGGTTCCTGCTCTGCAAGATTTTCGATAACAGGAGGATTTTCCCGGGGCTCTACGGAGTCACCACTTTCTTTTGCCAGCGTTGCCGGTTCCAGGGGAATAATACGGGAACTGAAATCACCGTCATCCGGTGGCGTCGGGATCGTCTCGGGAACAGGGGGAATATTGGTTTTGGTGATTACAATATCATTATCCACGCTGTCATCCAGCAACATGGGAATAAAAATAACCGCCAGAATAACCAGTACTGCTGCACCAACCAGTCGCTCTTTCAATCTTTGCTCCATTTATAGAATCTGTCTCAAAATTACATCCTTAGCTCCGTAAACGGCGCATCCATGCACCACTCCTCCCCGCGAGTCGCGTTGCTGCGCCAATGTTCGCAGGCGAGGCGCCGGCGATAGGCCACTATCGCCAAGCCGATTAACGCCACCTGTGGGCTATGGGCGTGCAACCCGCAGGGACCCCGGGCCGTTTGCGGCACATCGCCGCGTCACTCGTCGTTCATCTGGAATCACCAACATTCACTCCTCGTTCCCTGCCCTGCATCCGCAAACGCCACCGTCGCTACTGTGTGGAATTCCGGGACAGGTTCTAATACTGCAATCCAAGCGCCTCGATAGCAGCGCCGACAGTAAGGAAAGATCCGGTAATGACAATGCGATCTTCAGGACCGACCTGCTCACGAATTGCAGCTAATGCATTGGCCACCGTATCATAGCTGGTAATAGTATCGACTATCCCCAGAACACCGAGTTCGTGGCCAAGCAATTCATAATCTGCTCCCCGGGGACTATCCAGCGTCACCAGATGCCAGAAATCGGCCACTTCTTTCAGGGCTGCAAATACTGCATTGTGATTCTTGTCTTTTAGCATACCGATTAAAACATGCGTATTGCCCTTGACGGGCATTGACCTCAGATTATCAACCAGCAGCTTTGCGGCCTGCTGGTTATGGGCTACATCCAGGACCAGCTGGGCCTTGTCTGGAACAATCTGGAAACGGCCTGAGAGATTGAATTCCCGCAAGCCGCTGCGGATTGCCTTTGGCGGGATCGGAAACTGGTCAGCAAGTAATTCCAGCACCATGATAACCCCTGCCGCGTTGCGCATTTGTAACGGATTGTAGAGTGACGGACATGGCAGATCTGCATACTGCCGGAAATCGCATTGCCAGTCCCAGGTACTGCCATTCGTAACATAACTGAAATCCTTCCCGGAAACGTATAATCGGGTACCCAGTTCATCTGCAAATTCCTGTACCGAGCCGGGAGGACTGTTATCAGAACAAACCGCCGGCGAACTACTGCGCATAATACCGGCCTTTTCCCGGCCTATAGTCTCTCGATCAGGGCCCAGCCAGTTTTCATGATCCAGATCTATGGCGGTAATAAGTGCAACGTCTGCATCCAGGCAATTGACAGCATCCAGCCGGCCACCAAGCCCTACTTCAAGAATGGCGATATCGATACCGGCACGCTGGAATATATCGAAGGCAGCCAGTGTTCCGAATTCAAAATAGGTTAATGACACTTCACCTCGTGCCTGGTCAATACGGTTGAATGAATTGCAGAGAATATCATCATTGACTTCCCTGCCATTCAGGCAAATGCGCTCGTTATAGCGAATCAGGTGCGGAGAAGTATAACTGCCGGTATTGAAACCCGCGTGCCTGAGGATGGTGCTTAACATGTTAACGCTGGAACCCTTGCCATTTGTCCCCGCAACGCTAATGACCTTGTAAGATGGCTGTAAAAGACCCATATTCCCGGCCACTTCCATGCAACGATCCAGACCAAGTTCTATCGAAGTAAAGTGCAATTCTTCCTGCCACTGCAGCCATTCTTTGAGCGTATTGAAACGCAGGGACTTTCCGGAGTTACTTGTGAGTGACATGATTTCAGGATAGACGCGCATTCGGGTCGGGATTAACGTTTATATCTGTTCGACTGGCTCAGGTTGCCGGGTAAGCTTTGACAGCAATGATGCAATTTTATCCCGCATTTCCCGGCGATCCGTGATCATATCGACATTGCCATGCTGCAGCAGAAATTCACTCCGTTGGAAACCTTCCGGTAAAGTTTCACGCACAGTTTGTTCAATAACACGGGGCCCTGCAAAACCTATCAGTGCGCCCGGCTCGGCCATGTTGATATCCCCCAACGATGCCAGACTGGCGGATACACCACCCATGGTCGGGTCGGTCATCACGGAAATATACGGCAGTTTTTTGTCAGCAAGCAATGCCAGTGCTGCACTGGTTTTTGCCATTTGCATCAACGACAGTATGGCCTCCTGCATACGTGCACCTCCACTGGCAGTAAAGCTGACCAGGGGGATATGATATTTGATAGCTGTTTCAACACCCTGCACGAAACGTTCACCCACTACAGAGCCCATGGAACCACCCATGAAATCAAACTCAAATGCACAGGCCACCAGGGGCATATTTTTCAATTGCCCCATGGTAACTACCAGCGCATCGTCCTCGCCAGTCAGTTTATGTGCCTGGCTCAGGCGATCCTTGTATTTTTTTGTATCGCGAAACCTGAGTTTATCGACCGGTTTGATTTGTTCACCGATTTCAACCCGCGGTTCAGGATCGAGGAAAATGTCCAGTCTCTTCCTGGCAGACAGGCGCATGTGGTATGTACACTTTGGACAGACTTCAAGATTGCGATCCAGCTCGGCCCGATACAGAACAGCATTACACTTGTGACATTTGGTCCAGACACCCTCAGGTACGGTTCGGCGGGCACTACCATTGGTTTGTATACGGGAAGGTATTAGTTTCCTGAACCAGCTCATGATAATTAACCTGTTTTAATACTCGACAGTCAACACCGGGGTTCAGGCAGCATCAATCGCTTGGCGCAGTTCTGACAGGTAGCCCGACACGTCACTAATCAGAATGTCCTGTTTGTCCCCGATATTTGCAATACGATCAACCAGGGCACTCCCCACAATAACGGCATCACTGAAACCTGCAACCAGTCTGGCCGTTTCTGCGTCCTTGATACCGAAACCGACACCTACCGGCAATCCGGTTTTTGAACGGATATGGGCAATTTTACCCGAGACTTCCTCGATATTCAGACGATTACTTCCGGTTACACCTTTCAGGGAAACATAATAAAGAAAACCACTGGCCATGGAACAGATCTTCATCAGGCGCTCATCGCTGGTGGTAGGGGACAAAAGAAAAACCTGGCTTATGTCATAACGATGGAGTTCTGCCTGCAAGGCATCGGATTCCTCGGGCGGTACGTCAACCAGCAAAATACCATCAACTCCTGCCTCACTGGCGCGTTTGGCAAATACATCATAGCCCATGATCTCAACCGGATTCAGGTAACCCATCAGGATAACCGGCGTATTGTCATCTTCATTGCGAAAGCTGGCCACCATAGCCAGTACATCATTCAGGCAGACAGAATGTTTCAGTGCACGCTCACTGGAACGCTGGATTACAGGACCATCTGCCATGGGATCCGAGAATGGCACACCCAGTTCGATAATATTGGCGCCGCCTTGTACCAGTGCTCTCATAAGTGGCAATGTCATTGCCGGTGACGGATCACCGGCTGTAATAAAAGGGATCAGTGCCTTACTGTTTTTTTCGCGTAATTCCTCAAAACATTGTTCAATTCGATTCATAGTATCGTTCTTGTTCCCTGACCATAAAATGGCCCGTGCAATAAATACCCGGTTTTAACGGTACAAATCTAGTTGCCTGTTTTCAACTTGAGCTTTAATTCCAGCAATTCAATTGCCATATCAGGTACTTCTTCATGATGTCTGGATTCGATGGAAGCCAGCCAGTGGTCCACTACTTCCCGCTTGACGCTGACCATCTCCGCTACCTGCCGGCGATCAAGATCATTATCGGTTATCAGTGCTATCAGTTTTTCTCTGTTGTTCATTGTTCATCTCACAACTCAATCCCCTCACGGGCGGCAACGGTCTGGATGTCCTTGTCTCCCCGCCCGGACAGGTTGACGATTATAATCCTGTCCTTCTCCATTTGCGGTGCCAGTATTTCTGCATATGCCAGTGCATGACTGGATTCCAGTGCTGGCATTATACCCTCGGTTCGGGTCAGGGTATGGAACGCTGCCAGTGCTTCATTATCATTAATGGAAACATATTGCGCCCTGCCCGTGTCCTTCAGCCACGCATGCTCCGGGCCAACACCGGGATAGTCCAGACCGGCTGACACGGAATGGGTTTCAATGATCTGACCGTTCTGATCCTCTATCAGGTAGGTCCGGTTACCATGCAATACACCCGGACGGCCTGCACACAAAGACGCGGCATGGTGGCCGGTTTCGATACCGTCCCCGCCGGCCTCGACACCATACATGGCAACATTCCTGTCGCTGATAAATGGATAAAACAGCCCTATTGCATTGGAACCGCCACCGACACAGGCTACCAGGGCATCCGGCAGGCGTCCGGTCATATCCAGACATTGTTGCCGGGCTTCCCGCCCAATAATGGACTGAAAATCACGTACCATGGCTGGATAAGGATGTGGCCCGGCCACAGTGCCTATTATATAGAAGGTGTCGTCCACGTTCGTCACCCAGTCACGCATGGCTTCATTCAGTGCGTCTTTCAGTGTCTTTGATCCGGCCTCTACCGGGACTACTTCTGCTCCCAGCAGCTTCATCCGGAATACATTGATGGATTGCCGTTTCATATCTTCTGAACCCATGTAGACAACACACTCCAGTCCCAGTCGTGCCGCCACAGTAGCAGTTGCAACGCCGTGTTGACCGGCACCGGTCTCAGCAATAATACGGGTTTTACCCATCCGCTTGGCCAGCAGGGCCTGGCCTACGGTATTATTTACCTTGTGCGCACCGGTATGGTTAAGATCTTCACGTTTCAGGTAGATTTGCGCACCAGCCAGTTTCCCGGACCAGCGGCAGGCGTGATAAAGAGGTGACGGTCGACCCACATAGTGTTGCAGTTCACTGTCGAGTTCCGACTGGAAATCCGGATCTTTCAGATATTTTTCATAGGCCCGCGTCAACTCATCCAGAGGCCCCATCAGGGTCTCTGCAACAAAGCGTCCACCGTACTGGCCAAAATGCCCATTGGCATCGGGCAGTCTCCCGGCCTGTTCAGGCATCATTTCAGCGGTTGTTGCTGGATTACTTGTTTGCATTGTTAACCTCTCGAATAAAATCTGCTATTTTCGAACGATCCTTGATCCCATTCCCTGATTCTACACCACCACTCACATCGACTGCATAGGGTTTAACCCGTTCAACAGCTGTTCTGACATTAGCTGCAGTCAGGCCACCAGCCAGGACCAACGGTTTCCCCAGGTTCTCTGGTATACGTGACCAGTCAAATGTCTGCCCGGTACCACCATGTCTGTCCTTGATATAGGTATCCAGTAACAGGGCGCTGGCCCCGGCGTATTCTGATTGTATGGCGTGCAGGTCAACCCGATCCTGCATCCTGACCGCCTTGATATAAGGTCTGCTGAAGCGCCGGCAAAAATCCGCTGTTTCATTACCATGGAACTGCAATATATCCAGTGCAACAGCGTCCAGCACACGCTGTACCTCATCAGCATCCGCATCGACAAACAGGCCAACCGCACTGACGAACGGCGGTAATTCACCCAGGATGGATTGTGCGACCGATATATCCACCGCACGGGGACTGCCAGTGTAAAAAACCAGGCCTATAGCATCAGCACCCAGTTCACAAGCTGCAATAGCATCACAAGCCCGGGTAATTCCGCATATTTTCACCCGAACCCTTGCAGATGCATTCCTGTCAGTCAAGTTCATCCTGCGCTAACCCATTTAAATTGAACGAGAATTTCGAGGCCGGAAATGTTAACACTTATTGACTGAACGGGCAGTTCAATTCATCAAATACGGGGATTTCAAAGTGCTGCGGATACGTCACATCAAGCAGGTATAGTCCATCGGCAGGTGCGGTCACACCACCCAGCGTGCGATCTCTTGCCTGCAGTACCTGACGGGACCAGTCTATATCAGCCTTGCCTGTACCAATATCAATCAGTACACCGGCGATATTCCTGACCATATGATGCAGGAAAGCATTGGCTTCCACCCGCATAAAAATATAATCACCCTGCCTTTTTATCGAAATATGCCGGATTCTTCGTACCGGGTTGCTTGCCTGGCACTCAATAGCGCGGTAAGACGTGAAATCATGTTCACCCTTCAGGCAAACTGCCGCCTGTGCCATTCAATCGGCATCAAGCGGCCGGCTCTGCCAGGCCACCTTATGCTGAAGGAGACCGGGCCGGGATACCCGGTTGAGAATGACATACAGATAAGTCCGGCTACTGGCCGAAAAACGGGCATTAAAATCTTTATCCACCGGTTTGGCCCAGAGTATGCTGATATCCTGCGGCAGATGGACATTGCTGCCCAGAACCCATGAATGCATATGCCGGGAAACTTCTGTCTCGAAATGTACAATCTGATGCAATGCATGAACGCCACGGTCAGTACGCCCTGCACACTGGACAACAATATTCTCATTGGCAACCCTGGAAACCGCCTCCTCTACATGCTGCTGCACGGAGGGACAGTGTTTCTGGCGTTGCCAGCCGGAATACGACGTTCCGCTGTATTCGATGCCCAGCGCGATCTTCATGAAACCTGAACGAGCACTAATGCGGTGAGGCTAGAGTGGAAACAGTATCGCAGGACAGGCAAACAATAAAGAAAATACAGTGCTACTGGAGTTGGCCGAGTAATTCCTCGGCCTGTTGCCGCTGGCTGTCATTGCCTATTTCAATGACTTCATTCAGGATAGTTTTTGCATTGTCCGTGTCACCCAGTTCTACATAAGCCTTGGCAAGGTCCAGTTGTGAGGCAATTTCGTCTTCTTCACTTTGTTCGGGTGAATCACCGGAACGCGGAACCATAATGGTCTGATCACTGCTGTCTTCATCTTCGCTTTCCAGGTCAGTATCCATCTGGCTTCTCTTGGGCATTTGCATTGTAGATTCCATATCGATACCAGGACTGCTGTCGTCACCTTCTTCCAGTTCTTCACCACCATCAATACTGAAATCGAGCATATTTGTGCTTTCTGCTCCATCCTCAGATTCATCGGGTGACAATTCAAAATCCAGTCCACTACCTTCACTATCTCCTGACTCTTCATCAATGTGAAAATCTACTTCTCCAACATCCTGCTTTTCCTCGACCTGTTCCTGTTCATCGGCCTTATCTCTGCCCAGTAATTCATCAGCGTCAATGCCGGCCCCCGTTGCTGAAGTAGTGACATCCAGTAAATCTTCATCTTTATCCACATCGAAGTCAGTTGTCTTGGTAACATCCAGCAAATCACCATCTGTAGTATTTTTTGACACATCAAGAATATCGTCAACAGGCTCTGATTTATCGTCAACCTCTGACACAGATGTGACATCCAGTAGATCTTCATCCTGTTTTTCGTCCACATCCGTATCCTGCGGAGCGGATTCCTCCAGGTCGAGCGAGAATTCAGATTCTTCAGCCTGTTCGGGCTCTTCTTCCCCGTCACCGGTCTCCGACAGGTCCAGTGAGAAATCCAGTGCGTCACCCGTCCCGGTCTTCTCTCCTTCGTCCTCCCCTTCCGTTGACATATCCAGGTTGCTGTCTTCATCAGCGGCAGCTTCGTCTGCCCCTTCATCGGTAACATCAAAAGACAGATCCAGGGAATCCTCCGTTTCCCCCTTGCCCTGTTCATCACTATCCATCTCCAGCGACATGTCGAGGCTGTTGTCTTCAT
>Ga0102950_1000367_pt1 | contig 12472 bp, 9 predicted proteins | sample SalPon2A_B_D2_MG_FD_78505 | JGI IMG/M metagenome (GOLD analysis project Ga0102950, IMG submission 78505) | Soil microbial communities from South San Francisco under conditions of wetland restoration - Salt Pond MetaG R2A_B_D2_MG | ecosystem: Environmental > Terrestrial > Soil > Wetlands | place...
AAGTGGTGAAGCGCACACGCCGAATTCCGGGTGTTTCCGCCACGCGCGACAGCAATTCCGCAAAGCTCATCCCAGCCGGCGAAGGGTCGCGATAAGAATTGACGGTCTGGCCGAGAAGCTGAATTTCCGTAAAGCCCTCACTGGCCAGGCGCCGGCTTTCCGCAAGAATCTTGTCGGAGGGCCGGCTGCGCTCCGGGCCCCGCGTTGTGGGAACCACGCAATAGCTACAAGCTTTGTCACAACCTTCAATAATGGTGATGTAGGCGCGGAAGCGATTGTCGCGCCGTGTCATCTCGGTTTCAAAACAGTCTTCCGTCTTGAGGTCCAGCCCTGTCACTCTGCGGTGGCCGGTTTCAAGTTCCGCAAGCAATTCCGGAAGCTTGGGGTAACTGGCTGAGCCGCAAACCAGGCTGACGTGCGGGGCGCGTTCAAAGATATGCTCCGCCTCCTGCTGGGCCACACAGCCCAGCACTCCGATGACTTTTTGGCCGACTGCACGTTTCTTGCGGAATGTCCCAAGCCGCGAAAAAACCTTTTGTGCCGCCTTCTCGCGGATGCTGCAGGTGTTGTAAAAAATGATGTCGGCGTCGTCGGGAGTTGAAACGGGGCGATAACCGCGCGCCATCAGCACTCCGGCAACTTTTTCAGAGTCGTGAACGTTCATCTGGCAGCCAAAGGTTTCGATGTAAAAAGGCTTGCCTTCGGATTTGTATGTGGGTACAAGGTCAGGTTTGCCGTTCGCGCGCTCAAGACGTTGGTTGCCGCCGGACAGGATTGGAAAAATTTCACTACTCATCAGGGAAAATACCGCCTCGCTTCGTTCAGTATATCTTGAGAGAGTTGCCTTTGGATAGCAGCGATATTCCTCTGCTGGTTTTTTATTCTGCCATGAGACTGGAAACGAATTCCAATTTAAGCAGTCGCCTGTTTCAGCATTGTCGCAGCGTGCTTCAAAACAGCGTCGGTCACCCGCGATCCGGAAAGCATTCGGGCCAGTTCGCCGGCACGCTCCTTGTCACTCGAGAGATCCCGAACGCTGGTATGTGAGCGGCCGTCCCGCTCAAATTTCTCCACGTAATAATGGTGGTCGGCAAAACAGGCGATTTGCGCGAGGTGCGTCACGCAGATCACCTGCGCGGTCTGTGCCAGGCGCTTGAGCCGTTGGCCGACGCTCTCCGCCACGCGGCCCCCGATGCCGGTATCCACCTCGTCGAAAATAAATGTGGGATTCGCTGTCATCTTCGCGCCGTTGCCGCCGCTCAGCCGTTCCGTACCCAGTACCGTCTTGAGGGCCAGCATGATGCGTGAAAGCTCGCCACCGGAAGCAATCCTTCCCAGCGGGCGAAGGTCCTCGCCGGGATTTGGCGATATCAGAAACTCGATGGTATCAATCCCGTTTGGTCCCCCGGCAGATGCCTCTGCTTCAGTGGCGGTTTCAAAGCGGACGGCAAACCGGGTCTTTTCCATACTGAGTCCGGCGAGTTCCTTCCTGACCAGGGTTTCCAGCCGGGATGCCGCCTCATGCCGTTTCTCCGAAAGCTGTTTCGCCGCTTTGCGGTATTTTGCCGTGGACTGTTTCAACTGTCGCGACAGCTCCTCGCGACGTTCGTCGGAATGCTCAAAGCCCGAAAGCTGCTGCCGGATCTGCTCGCGGTAGGCGATAGCCTGCTCGATGGTCTTGCCGTACTTTCTCTTGATTCGATCCAGCAATGCCAGCCGGTCCTCTACTTCTTCCAGCCTGTGCGGGCTTGCGTCCAGGTTCTTGACGTAATCCCTGAGCGTGAGCGCCACGTCTTCAAGCTGGGCTTTCGCCTCGCGTAGTGTATTGGCTTGTGCGTCGAACGAAGAATCAAAAGCCAGCAAGTTCTCGATGGCGCGACTGGCCATGCCCACCCTTTCACATGCCGAGTTCTCGTCATCGTACAAGGCGGCGTAGGCGGCGGAAACCGCTGACTGGATTTTTTCGCGGTGCGCGAGGACGTGCTTCTCTTCATCCAGGCGGACATCTTCTTCACCCGGCTCAAGTTCCGCCTGTTCAAGTTCGCGAAGCTGAAAGTTCAACAGGTCAATTGTCCGCAGGCGTTCCTGCTCATTCTGGCTGAGGTTTTCAAGTTCGGTTTTAATCTGACTGCGATGTTCATAAAGTTCCGCCACCTGTGCACTCAACTCGTCTGCGCCCGTAAAGCGGTCCAGTAGTTCAAGCTGGGACTCAGGAGAAAACAGAGTGATCTGCTCGTTCTGTCCGTGAACCTCAACCAGAAGGTCGGCTAGTGCCTTGACTGCGGAAAGCGTCACAGCCTGGTCGTTCAGCAGCAACCGGCTCCGGCCATTGGAATGGACCACCCGGCGAAAGATAATCTCATTCCCTTCCATTTCCTCCAGCCCCAATGGTTCCGCCCATCGTTGCCACGCGCGCTGTCCCGGCGATCGGAAGACAGCGGTAATGGTTGCCCTGTCGCATCCCGTCCGGATGACGTCGGTTGCCGCCCTGCCACCGAGCGCCAGTCCCAGTGCGCCAACCACGATGGATTTGCCAGAACCCGTCTCGCCTGAAAGAAGGTTCAGCCCCGGGTGAAATTCCACCGTCAGATCATCGATGACGGCGTAGTTCTGAATGTGGATTTCGTGAAGCATAAGATCACACGTGCTAAGCTGAGTCTGATCGTGCGGCAGCTTTCTTCCCTGAAAACCAGCGACAGCCGATGATACCCCGGATTGGCCGGAGAGAAAATACGAAGGAGTCTTAACTGCGTGAATAGACTTGCAAAACCTGCACTTCCGGACAATTGACGAATTTTGACACCGTATGGTAGCTTCGATGGGTGGTTGTGTTGCACGATTTATGGCATCAAAGGAGGTCGATTGGTTGCAGCCCTACTCGTTTTTTTTCAGGGTGATATCTGGCAATACCTGTCGAGCACCGGTCTTGTCGCGCGCATTGTTCTCCTGATTTTGCTCTTCTTCTCAGTGTTTTCCTGGGCCATCATCTTCCAGAAGTATCGACTTTTTAAGCGTGCTTTGAGCGAATCGATGGACTTTCTCCACATCTTTCGCCAGAGTAAAAAGCTGTCGGAGATCCGTTCCTCCTGTTCGATGCTGAAAGGCAGTCCTTTGCCGGAAGTGTTCCAGGAGGGATACCGGGAGATTGAGAACCAGGCAACTGTCAGCGAAAACCCGGGCAAGCCGGTCATCCGAAGCCTGGAAGCCGTGCAGCGGTCATTGCAAATCGGTTCCACGGAGGAACTCTCTCGCCTGGAGCGGTGGATGCCTTGGTTGGCCATCACAGCGGCGTCAACTCCGTTCATTGGACTTTTTGGGACGGTGTGGGGCGTTATGGATGCCTTTCATGGCCTGGGCAATGCCGGGACCGCCAGTCTCCGGAGCGTGGCCCCGGGAATTTCCGAAGCCCTGATTACCACTGCGGCCGGACTGTTCGCAGCGATCCCGGCGTTGATTGCCTACAACCTGTTCGTCCAGAAACTCAAGCAGTTTGCCAGCATGCTGGACTCTTTTGCCCTGGAATTCCTCAACATGACGGAAAGGTACTTCACCTAGAAAGCGGCACTCCGCCGGAGCCTCCGGCTACGCTGTTCCCGCGCCTGCAGGTCGGGGCACGGTGCATGGTTGACATGGTCGGTGAGGTTGAAAATGGCCTTTACTACTCCCAAGGGAACAACCCAGACCTCGATGTCCGACATCAACATCACACCTTTCGTGGATGTGATGCTGGTGCTGCTGGTGATCTTTATGGTCACGGCTCCTCTGCTGCAGTCGGGCATTGAGGTCGATCTGCCCAAAACCAAAACAGTCAAGGTGGTTACGCAGGAGCGCGTAGTGGTGACCATCGATAAACAGCAAACGATATATGTGGGAAACGACCCCGTCAACATCCACAAACTTGGAGATGTTATTCACGAGCGCCTGAAGGGGGATGAAAAGTCGCCCGTCTATATCCGCTGCGACCAGGCGGTTTCATTCGGCGCCTTCGCGCAGGTTCTCGACGCGCTGGAACAAGCCAACATTACGAATACCAGCGTTGTTACCGAACCTCTAAATACCAAGAGGAAGTAATAACAAAAGCGCGGCCATTTCGGCAAAGCGATTCAGCCATGAGTGCAGCCACGTTCCCAGTTTTCGACCATCGTGACAGCCTTCGCGGCCCGCTGATGGCTTCCATCATTTTCCACGTGTTGATCACTGCTTTTGCCATCGGATATGCGCTCTGGGGATCAGGGATGGGAAAAGGGTGGGGCAACTCATTGAATAAGGGCAGCGCCATCCGCGTGCATGCCGTGGCTTCCCTGCCCGGCGTTCCCTTGCCAACCCCAAAGATCACGACAACTAATACCATGCAGGTGAAGAATCCGGGGCTTTACAAGACGGAGCCCGTTCCCAAACCACCACCGGATGTTATGGCTCAAAAGATTCCCAAGTTCAAGGAAGCCGTTAAACCCAAGCACAAGAAAATTCTCAAAAACCCGCGCATCGCGAAGGAAAAAATCAAGCCGCCGCCGAACGCTGTCCCGTACGGCCAGGGTGGACACCCGCAGATGAGCTACAGTTCAGTCACCACATCTTCCGGTGAGTCGGGCATCGCGATTGGCCAGCAGGATTTTGGCCAGCGTTTCGGCTGGTACGTCCAGGCCGTGCGGAATCGCGTCAGCAGCAACTGGCTGCTTTCCACCATCAGCCCCAACTTGGTGAGCGCCCCGCGGGTTTACGTTGATTTTGATATCAACAAGGATGGAACCATCAGCAATGCGCACATTACGCAGTCCAGCGGGATCCCGGAAGTGGACCGCTCAGCATTAAGAGCGGTGCTCGCGTCCAGCCCTCTGGCGCCGCTGCCTGCGAATTATTCTGGCAACAAGGTTTCGGTGGAGTTTTACTTTGATCTGAAGCGGTGAGTTGGCTGCCTTTCGGCAAACAAGCGGCTTCAGAGACATCTATTCACAGGGGTGCAGCATCAATCTAACGATGAAACATCGACGCCTGAAGTACCTTTTCATTTTTGCAATTCCACTGGCCGTCTTCCTGGGTCTCGGAACGATGGCGAAAAGCCAGGGTTGGTTCCGGACCGGCATCAACATGGGGCAGTCCACCATCCACATTGCGGTCCCTGACTTTACCGCCCGCTCGACCGACCCGAAACTGGTCAGCCTGACAAAGGTCTTTAACCAGGTCCTGTGGAATGACCTGAACAATTCAGGCATTGTGATCGTCATCAGCAAGAGCCTCTATCCCTTGAAAACTCCGCAGGAACCGCAGGACGTTGATTTCAATAGTTGGAGCAATCCTCCCGCTTCGGCTCAGATGCTGGCTTTCGGCTATACAGAGGTTCGGAATAACAGTCTGGTGGTGACGGCCCGCCTCTTCGATGTTCAAAGTCCCAAGAACCCCAACGTCCTGGCCAAGCGATACGTGGCGGACATGAACGAACTTTCGGCCCGCGATGCCGCACACCGCTTTGCCAATGAGATTATCCAGACACTCGGCGGCGGAATTCCCGGCATCAACCTCACCAAGATTGCCTATGTCAGTAATCGAACGGGGCACACTGAAATCTGGGTGATGGATTACGACGGCTTCAACCAGCATGAGGTTACCAACTATCCCAACCTCAACCTGACTCCGCGCTGGGCGCCGGACAATTCCGAGATCGCCTTCACAAGCTACGCAAGCGGGAACCCCGAAATCTATCTCTATTCTCTGCTCACGAACCGCAGAATTTCTTTCCCAACTTACAAGGGGCTCAACACGACTCCCGCGTGGTCGCCGGACGGCAAAAAGCTCGCCTTTTGCTCCAGCATGAGCGGAACTCCGGAAATCTATGTCTCCGACGCGAATGGCATGCATCTCCAGCGGCTGACTTTTGGCCCGGGAGTCAACATTTCGCCCGTCTGGAATCCCAAAACAGGCAACGAAATCGCCTTCGTATCTGACCGCAGCGGGTCTCCGCAAATTTACATCATTAATGCAGACGGCACGAATTTGCGACGGCTCATCACCGCCGGGGGCGACGCAGAAGCTCCGTCCTGGTCTCCCAACGGCCTTTTTATGGCTTTTTCCTGGAGTGTCAGGGAAACCGGACACTGGGACGTCTACGTCATTGAGATTGCAACTGGGCGAATTGTCCAGTTGACAGAGAACGCGGGACGCAATGAGCACCCGACATGGGCGCCGGACGGACGGCACATCGTGTTTGAGTCCACCCGCACCGGACGACGACAGGTCTGGACGATGCTGGCGGACGGGTCCCATCCGCAGCAGTTGACCACAAAGGGCAGCAACTGGAACCCTAACTGGTCAAATTAATGGAATCGAGTTATTTGGCCGTGGGGATGGCAACGTCAGCGTGCTTAACGGCACATGAATTGGGTGCGCATTCAGGACAGCTTCCGGGCGCCGGCCCGCCTGAGGAAGACACATGCGGTGGTGTTGAAGGCGAATCGCACGTTTTCTGCCCGTCGATCCACCCTCGATGATGTTTTCAACAGTCGCAAAAACATTTCTTCCGCAATATGTGCTTTTTGTAGAAAATATGGGGTTGTTTTTTGTTTTTGTTTGGTGCTAGGATTCAGAGCTTTGATGTGCTTCATATTCTTCGGGTATTTGTAGATTTAAATAAACAAGTTGAGTTAACAGGTTTTACGGTATCCTGGCCGATCTCACCATCTTGAGATTCAACAAAAAAACGAACGTGCTCATCGATCAAGGAGGATTCAAAATGCGACAGAAGAAACGCAGTATCGCGCTTCTTGTCGGGACTCTCGGAGTCCTAATGCTGGCGGCCGCGTGCCACAAGAAAGCGGTGGCGCCGCCACCACCGCCACCGGCTCCGGCGCCGGCACCGCAAAAGCCGACCGTCAATCTTTCAGCCGTACCCAGCACCATCCAGAGCGGCCAGTCGGTTACACTGAGCTGGACATCAGAAAACGCAACAAGTCTTGATCTCCAGCCGGGCGTTGGGGCTGTCCAATCCAGCGGCTCGACCAGCGTTTCTCCGTCCCAGTCCACGACGTATACATTAACGGCCAAAGGACCTGGCGGAGAAGCCACGTCCACGGCCCGAGTCACCGTAACATCTCCGCCGCCACCGCCACCCCAGGCGCCTCCGGCCGTTTCGTCGGAGACTCTGTTCGAGCAGAACATCAAGGACGCATTCTTTGACTTTAACAAGTCCAATATTCGTCCTGATGCTCAGCAGGCTCTGACGGCCGATGCCAACTTCCTCAAAGCACACCCGAGCATCAACTTCACCATCGAAGGCCATTGCGATGAACGGGGCAGCGAGGAATACAACCTCGGTCTGGGCGACCGCAGGGCGAATTCCGCCAAGAATTTCCTGGTGAATCTGGGTATTTCAGCCTCCCGGATTACGACCATCTCTTATGGCAAAGACCGCCCATTCTGCACGGAGCACACCGAAGCTTGCTGGCAGAAGAACCGGCGCGCCCACCTGGTGATGGGTAGCGAGTAATCGCGGGTACACCGGGAGTCCCAAACTCTTCCATGCATGGAAGGCGAATGGGACTTCCGGTCCCCTGCTTTCTACCTGCCCGGCATTGCTGCTACTCCATGGCAGGGTGTGCCGGCCAAATGGGATCCACATTGCCGCAATGTTTAAAATCAGCCGGCAGGTTTGCCCCTGCCGGCTATGTTTTTATCTTTCCCCAAGCCGGTTGACCTGGTCATTGCCGTGAGGATAGACTGACAAGTGTTTGAATTTTAACGCCGGAGGTTGACCTGACATTGAAAAAGTATGCCCTGACTTTACTTTCGATTGGTTTGCTGTCAGTGGTCTCTGCTTCCCCGGCTTTTGGCGTGAGCCGTGAGATTATCCAGATGATGCAGCAACTGGACACGCTGCAGCAGAGCGTCCAGACCCTTCAGAATACGGTGACTTCGCAAACCGCAATTCTGCACACCTTGCTTCAGCAGACGGCACATGACGTCGGCCAGATGAAATCTCAAATGGCTGACATGCAGAAAAGTACTCAGCAGAACCTAGCCGCTACATCGAATAAGATGGACTCCATGGCCAATCAGGTGCAGGCCCTCAGTTCCAGTCTGGAACAGGCCCAGGCCCAGATCACCAAGCTCAGTGAGCAGCTTGCGCAGACCCAGAAGGTGCTCCAGACCTTGAATACTCCGCCGACGCCCGCTCCCGGCACGCAACCGGGTGATGCGAACGGAACCGGAACCGGCCCTGCGGCAACAGGTCCCGGGCCAGCCGCGGCCAACGTGCCTGATCCGAATTCGCTGTTCAACTCGGCTATGGGCAGCTTCAACAGCGGGCAGTACGCCCTGGCTATCCAGGGATTCCAGGAGTTCCTGCAGAACTACGGGACAACGGCGCGGGCCTCAAGCGCGCAGTACTACATCGGCGAGAGCTACTACAACAACGGAGATTACAAGCACGCGATCCAAGCTTATGACAAGTGCATAGAGCGTTATCCCAATGGCGACAAAACGCTTTCCGCTCGCCTCAAAAAGGGCTATGCCCTGCTCGCCGACGGCAACAAGGCTGCCGGCATTCGCGAACTGCGCTCCCTGGTTGAACAGCATCCCGAGGCCCACGAATCCGACCTTGCAACCCAGCGTTTGAAGCAGTTGGGCATCATTATCCATGCCCGGCGCAGGGGATAACAATCGCACGCTTGTTAGGCGTCAACATCTGAAAGCGGAATGAGGTATTTATGGCCGGGACGGTGAATAAAGTAATCTTGGTCGGTCGTGTTGGCCGTGACCCTGAAGTCCGTTATACCTCCAGTGGCGCTGCAGTGGCGAATTTCTCCCTTGCCACGGATGAATCCTTCAAAGGCCGCAACGGCGAGCAGCAGCAGCACACCGAATGGCACAGGATTGTTGCCTGGAACAAGCTGGCGGAAATCTGCGGCGAATATCTCACCAAAGGCAAGCTGGTGTATATTGAAGGCAGCATCCGGAGCAAGGAGTGGGAAGATCAGTCCGGCAACAAACGCACCAACATTGAAATTGTCGCTCGCAATATGCAGATGCTGGGCTCCCGGTCTGATTCCGAGCGCGCTGCGGCCGCCGGTTCGCGTCCGGCGGCTTCTCAGGCCCAGAGTACCGAAGAACGTTACGACTCCGGCCCGGAACCTTCCCCCGAGGGTGAAATTACCGACGACGATATTCCTTTTTAGCCGCTCCCGTTGATCCGGCAAAATTCATCCTTCCTTTTCTCCTGCAAACAGGGTTTTACCTCATTAGTTGCCGGATTTTCCAGCACCGAGCTATGTCAATTTATTTCTGTGAGTTACATTAAACTTGGTCGGCAAGCGAGCGGTCGAAAATACATGCTTCCGTTGCAACCGGGAGCGTTTTTGTTACATCATAGGTGGAAGGTGCCATGGGGGGACTTCATCGCTGTCGCTGAAGGCTTGAATCTCAAATGCTGAAGATGAAGGAGAAGATCCCCTTATGCGAAAACTGTTCACCTTTGCGTCCCTCATTGTTTTCCTGTCACTTGTGTCAGCACCAAAGGCTTTCAGCCAGATCGAGCTCTATGGTGGCTATTCCCACCTGTCGCTGAACGGTACTCCCCCTAACATGGCGTCCAGCTCCAACGGCTGGCAAGGCGGCGCTTATCTGCACCTGCTGGGCCCCTGGGGCGTCGAAGCGGATTACAGCAACCATTACGGTGTCAGCCCCAGACTCCAATTGGACGGCAACCCTTATTATGTCCCCCGCTTCACTGAGCTCTATGGACCCCGCTTTACGCTCGCATTGCCTAGAATCCACCCCTACGTGCACGCTCTTGTCGGAACGGTGAATGGCACCGCACAGACATTTACCGGTCGTGTCAGCGAAAACGCTTTCGGCATGGCCTTCGGTGGCGGCCTCAATGTTAAGGCCACCCGGCATATCTGGCTGCGTCTTGTCCAGGTAGATTTTATTCGCGCCCAATTCACCAACAACTCACAAAACGACATGCGCGTTTCAGCCGGGCTCGTATTTCGCTTCGGCAACTGGTGAGAATGAGTTGACGGCGCCGGAACTTGTGCACTCGGTCTGTCCGGATTGCAGGGAACTGCTGTCTCCAACGCAGTTCCCTGCCTTGAAAGATTCGTATCGTCCGCCGCAAACAATCACGTGGGCGCCGATGTATACTTGGGGTGTGCCAGCCACTCCGCGAGGTGGCTGTCGCATGGGTTCGCCCGGCGAAATGAAGACTGTTTTTTATCTTGCGCCGCGACGGAAGACGCGATCGATACTGAAATCATTTCCGTAAATTGTATCCAATCATTTTCCAGCTACCCCGCCATTTCACACAGGGAGGTTCCAGGTGGAAATTCATCAGCAGGACGCGCTCGATTACCACCGCAAAGGACGCAAGGGCAAGATCGAGGTGGTCGCCACCAAGCCCTGCCGCACGCAGTGGGACCTGAGCCTGGCCTATACGCCCGGCGTGGCCGAACCCTGTCTTGAAATCGCCAAAGACTCCGACCTCAGTTTTGAGTACACGGCCCGCGGAAACCTGGTGGGCGTAGTCTCCAACGGCTCGGCAGTGCTGGGTCTCGGCGACATCGGCCCCGCGGCCGGAAAGCCCGTGATGGAAGGCAAGGGCGTTCTCTTCAAACGCTTTGCAGATATCGATGTTTTCGATCTTGAAGTCAATTCCCAAAACCCCAGCGAGATCATCAAATTCTGTCAGCTTCTGGAGCCGACTTTCGGCGGCATTAATCTGGAAGACATCAAGGCGCCGGAATGCTTTGAGATCGAGGAGACGTTGCGCCGCACCATGTCAATTCCCGTGATGCACGACGACCAGCACGGAACGGCCATCATTTCCGGTGCGGCTTTGCTGAACGCGCTGGAGATAGCTGAAAAGGATATCGCCACGGTAAGGGTGGTTTTTAGCGGAGCCGGCGCCTCGGGTATTGCCTGTGCGGAACATTATGTGCGCCTCGGAGTCCGCAGGGAAAACATCGTAATGTGTGACGTCGACGGGGTCATTTATGAAGGCCGTGAGAAAGGCATGAACCCTTACAATTCACGCTTCGCTGTGAAGACCTCAAAGCGCATACTTCAGGAAGTCGTTCAGGGTTCAGACGTGCTTGTCGGGCTTTCCGCCGGCGGCGTGGTGACTCCGGACATGGTTCGCTCCATGGCCGACCGCCCCATCATCTTTGCCCTGGCAAACCCAGTGCCTGAAATCAGCTATGAGGATGCCAAGGCGGCCCGTTCAGACGCAATCCTGGCCACCGGTCGTTCGGATTATCCGAACCAGGTAAACAATGTGCTCGGCTTTCCCTTTATTTTTCGCGGCGCTCTCGATGTTCGCGCCCGCAGCATCAACCAGGAAATGGAGATTGCCGCCACCCGTGCACTGGCCACACTTGCCCGCGAAGACGTGCCCGACGCTGTGCTGCGCGCCTACGGATTGAAACGCCTCAGTTTCGGCCCGGAATACATCATCCCCAAGCCCTTTGACCCGCGCGTGCTGATCTGGGAGTCGGCCGCGGTGGCGGAAGCCGCTATGCAGACCGGCGTGGCAAGAGTTCAAGTGGAACTTGAAGAATATCGCAACGCCCTTTCGCGTAGGCTGGGCCGCACCTACGAGGTGATGCAGAACGTCCGGCAGCGCGCCAAGGCCGCCCCCAAGAGGATTGTCTTTTCCGAAGGCGAGCGGGAAAAGATCATCCGCGCCGCCTACCAGATCAACGAGGAAAAGATCGGCCGGCCAATTCTGCTGGGCCGTCACCATGTGATCAAGGCGCGTCTGGCTGACCTGGGCATCCAACATTTTGAGCCGGAGATTATAGAGCCGGAGCAATCTCCGCGTCTTGACGTCTACGTGGAGGAGTACTTCCGTCTCCGCCAGCGCCAGGGCGTGACCCTGAGCGAGGCGCGTGACAAGATGATCAATCCCAACTACTACGGGGCCATGATGGTCCACCTGAACGACGCCGAAGGCTTCCTGGCCGGCGTGGCGCAGCACTATCCGGAGACGATTCGGCCGGCACTGCAAATCATCCGCGTACGAGAGAACGTGCGGCGCGTTTCAGGCGTTTATGTGATCGTCACCAAGCAGCAGGTCTATTTCTTTTCTGACACCACGGTGAACATCGAGCCTACAGCCGAAGACCTGGCGGAGATTGCCCTGCTGGCCGCGGAAGTGGCACGCGACTTCAACCTTGAGCCGCGCGTGGCCATGCTGTCCTTTTCAAATTTCGGAAGCACGCGCCACGCCATGTCAGAAAAAATGCGCATCGCCGCCGAACTGCTGAAGCAGTCACACCCGGAGATGATGGTGGATGGCGAAATGATGGCGGATACGGCCGTAGTGCCGGAAATTCTGGAGGAGGATTACCCCTTCTCAACGCTGAAAGGCGGCGCCAACGTGCTGGTCTTCCCCGATCTCGGATCGGCAAACATCGCCTACAAGCTGATGCAGCGCATCGGCGGCGCTGAAGCACTGGGACCCATCCTGGTGGGCATGTCAAAG
>Ga0102950_1000369_pt1 | contig 12466 bp, 8 predicted proteins | sample SalPon2A_B_D2_MG_FD_78505 | JGI IMG/M metagenome (GOLD analysis project Ga0102950, IMG submission 78505) | Soil microbial communities from South San Francisco under conditions of wetland restoration - Salt Pond MetaG R2A_B_D2_MG | ecosystem: Environmental > Terrestrial > Soil > Wetlands | place...
CCACGGCAACAATACGATCAACAATTTCTGAACCTTTGGCGGTTGTAATCAAAAAAGAGCCGAACACACAAAAAAATAATGTATATAAAATACAACATATTGAATAGAATCGAATATTTTTAAAGGACCTGCTTCTCATATCAACAAATCATAAACTATTTTTATAAACCGGTCATTTTTTCCAGTTCTTTTTTGTTTATTTCAACAGCGTACTTGTTTTTAAGGTTTTTTATCCACGATGTATACGCTTGTTCCATCTTCTCTTTGCGCAATATTTTTATAATGATACTGTTTACATCTTTTGATATAGTTTCCACATCAGGTGATGTGTTGTCATCTTTGAAGTGCTCTTCATAATATTTCAATATGTCATCATGCGTTATTTCGATTTTATCGCCCAACTCTTGTGTAATCACCTTCTCCATAAGCAAACGTGTCTTTAATCCTTCTTTCCAAGACCGGTAAGGAACGGCATACTCAACCAGTATTTCCTGGAATACATTGTCAGGATAATCCCTTTTTATATCTCTTATGGCCTTTTCGACCTGAGAATCAGTCATCGTAATGCCGAGTTCTTCAGCCCTTTCCAAAAGAATTATCTCTTCAGTCATTTGTTGAATAAGCCGAAGCCGAGCTTTTCGGGCCACATCAGGTTGCTGTATTCTATTTTGCGGATAAGCATTCTTGGCAATTTCAAAAGCTTTGTTGAAATCAGCAACGGTTATGATTCTGTCCTTGAGCTTGATTAAATATTCATCTTTTTGTTTATGTTCGACATCAGAGCACCCGGCTAACGTATACCCGACCCACAAAAAACAAATTAAAGAAACACATTTAATAGAATATCTTATCATCAGAAATCATAAACGTTCACATGCAAACCCAAAGCAGGTAACTTCTCAAAAACTTATGGTTAACATACCGGCTGCGTCATCCGGAACTTATTGAGATGTTACCAAATTAACTCCTAAACCGTTTAAACTTTTACTATTAACACGCTGCATGATTTCTTTCAAGATGTTTTTAGTCTGAGAAATCAGAAAGGATATATTCCCTTTTTTCAGCTTGACCTTCAAAATATGATCCGGCGTAATTTCAAATCGATCTTGTTCTGAAAGGATCATGTCTACAATGCCGGAAGGATTTTTTTGGTGTGCTTGTGAAAATGAAAGTAAAAGCTGACGTCCTTTAAGATCAACCCGGTTGACACCGGCCTTTATGGCCAATACCCTGAGCATGATTTTCAAAAGAAGGTTTTCCGTTTCAGTGTTCAAATCACCGAATCTATCCATCAACTCCGTCTTAAAATCGGCAATCTCATTAAGTTCCGTCATTTTAGCAAGTCGACGATATGCACTAAGACGTTGATCAATATCAGCGATATAGGACTCGGGTATCGAAGCAGGCATATTAATGTTGATCTCCGGTTCAAGACTTTCCTGAACCTTTTCTCCTTTCAGTTCAGCCATGGAATTTTCCATCAGCTTGAGAAACATATCATAACCCACCGCAGCGATATGGCCGGATTGGGAAGCACCTAAAATCGTTCCGCCGCCTCTGATTTTTAAATCACTCATGGCAATTTGAAAGCCCGAGCCGAGATCACTGTGTTCCATTAAAACTTTCAGACGTTTTTGAGCATCTTTGCCCAAAGTGCTTTCCTTGGGTATAAAAAGATATGCATAGGCCTGTTCATCCAGGCGCCCGACACGGCCGCGCAATTGATAAATCTGAGCAAGCCCGAATCGGTCTGCCCGATTGATCAGTATGGTGTTGGCGGAAGGAATATCAAGTCCTGACTCTATGATAGTGGTGCACACCAGCAAGTCTATCTCATTATTCATAAAACGCAGCATAACAACTTCCAATTCTTCCTCATTCAGGCGGCCGTGCGCCACATCGAGTCTGACATCGGGTACCAGCCTCTGAAGATGATCTGCCATTGCGCTTATGGTATGAATATTATTGTGAACAAAAAAGATCTGTCCCTTTCTGCCGAGTTCCTTTTGTATGGCATCGGAAATGACGGCGTCATCAAACTCGGTAATATAGGTGATAATAGACTTGCGATGCTCAGGTGGTGTTGAAATGATGCTGATATCCCGTACCCCCATCAGCGACATGTGAAGCGTTCTGGGTATTGGCGTGGCGGTTAAAGCAAGAACATCCACCGAACGCCTGATTTTTTTCAATTTTTCTTTATGCTTGACCCCGAACCGCTGTTCTTCATCAAGGATTAAAAGTCCCAGATCTTTAAACATTACATCTTTTTGAATCAGCCGATGTGTTCCAATGACAATATCTGTTTTTCCGGTTTTAAGTTCATTTATAATCTTGCGTTGTTCCTTTAAAGAACGAAACCTGCTCAAGCATGCAATATTCACCGGATACCTTTGAAAACGTTCTGAAAACGTCGCAAAATGCTGTTCTGCAAGTACCGTCGTTGGTACCAGTACGGCGACCTGTTTACCATCATTAACCGCCATCAACGAAGCACGCAGAGCAACTTCCGTTTTTCCGTATCCGACATCACCACATACCAGTCGGTCCATTGGAATTTGTGCTTTCATATCATTATACACATCTTCGATGGCCACGAGTTGGTCTGCGGTTTCTTCATAAGGAAAACCCATTTCAAAGTTTTTAAAATCAATGTCCAGTTCCCTGAAAGCATGTCCTCGGCTGACTTTACGTCCAGCATAGAGTTTTAAGAGTTCTCCGGCAATTTTCTCTGCCGATCTTTTTACCCTTTCCTTAACCCGTTCCCATGATTTGCCGCCCATCTTATCGAGAACCGCTTCGACGCCGTCCACACCCATATATTTTTGAACCATGCCCATACGATCCACAGGCAAATAAAGTTTATCCTCATCTTTATAGACAATCAGGAGAAAATCATTGCGCGTTCCATTCAATGTCAATTCAATCAGCCCCTCATATTGCCCTATCCCGTGATCGACGTGAACAACAAGATCTCCTTTTTTCAAATCTTCAATGGCAAAAAGCCGGGCGCGAATTTGCTGCTCGGGTTTTATTTTTGGCCGGCGCTTTAATCCGAATATTTCATCCTCTGTGATGATCGCCAAAGATTCAGCCGGCCATACAAATCCCGATGAAATTCGACCCAGACAGACAGATACCTGCCCTTTGTTTTGTTCGATATCATCAAATCTTTCAATGCCTATAAGATGAATACCATATGGGACCAATAGTGACGCCAGTCTCTTGGCCTGTGTCCGGGTATGGCAAACCATCAGTGTATCAAAACCGGACAGCCTTTGATGATTGATCCAGTTTGCCAAAGGAGAAAAAAGATCTTTTTCGCGGCGACGTCCAAGCTCCAGGCTGATGTCCGTATTATCTTTCACTGAATAATGAAATTGCTTTAAAGGGGGCGCGTCAGATAGGGTTTCCTTGGATACATGGAGCTTTTTCACAAAAAGCGTCTTTTGCTGCTCAAATAACGCTTTGGTCTCCTGCCAGGTGAGATAAAGATGCTCAGGTTCCGTACAAAGCCTCGATTCTTTCTGCGCAGCATCAAAACTTTTTAATGCCTGTCCAAGCGTACGGTCTGCCATATTTTCCAGTTCAGCAGGTTCATTCAAAATAAAAAATGTATCTTTTGGAACATAGTCGAAAAAAGAACCCGGATGAGGATAAATCAGGGGAATCAGACTCTCAATTCCCGGGAAAACACCCTCTTTTCTGATTCGATGGATTGAGGCTCTTGCCTTGGTTACAGGGATATTCAGTTTGGATGACTGCTTTCTTATTCGATTGATGATCTGAGTGAGGTGGGATGATTTGAGAATGGTTTCCCTGGCCGGCAGTATAACGGCTTCCGGAATGTTTTTGATCGTTCGCTGGGTGATTGCCGAAAAAAATCGAATGGACTCTACCGTATCACCAAAAAGTTCAACTCGGATCGGATCTGAATAGAGTGGCGAAAAAATGTCGAAAATGCCTCCCCTTATACTGAAATCTCCAGGTTCTTCAACCATCGATGATCGCTCATAACCACTGGATATAAGCTTGTTCGCCAACCGATCCCGATCGATATCTTCCTCCACCATAACCAGTTCTGCATAGTCACAGAGTTCCTGCTTGGGCAAAATTCTCTGCATCAAAGCCGATATGGTCGTTACGACCACCGGCGGCACATCACCCACAATGAGCTGATAAAGCGTCCTTATCCGTTTGGCTGCTGTTTCGTTGTGATATGACAGATATTTAAATGGTGTAATATTATACGGCGGGTAATAAATTAGAGGAAAAGATGGCCTTTCTGTAAAGAAATCGAGATCTTCCAAATATGTTTCCGCTTCTTTGGTTGATGCGGTGACAACAACAACCGGTGCCCTGTGTTTCATATACAAGCGGTTCACAAAATAGGCTTTTTCCGAACCGGAAAGCCCGGTGCAAACAACATCGCAATCCGTGTAAGGACTCGTATCAAAAAGGTATTTTAGTGATATTTTTTCTTGATTTTGATTCATAAACAAAGTAGTTAATTTCAAAGTCAGGGCTTCGCCCTAATTGGAATAACGGAATGATGGAATAATGGAGTGTTGGGCAAATTGTAGGATTCTTGTTGACGATAAATTAAAAAATGGATCGATCCTTTTAAAAACCAACTTTCCAAAAATTCACTATTCCATTATTCCATACTAGAGGCAAGTGATTAAGCCTCAAAAAATGTTCCAGATTTTAATTAGGTTGCAGAAATTCCGAGACGTTTAATTGTGCCGGCGTAGCTCAGTTGGTAGAGCAGCTGATTCGTAATCAGCAGGTAGGCGGTTCGAATCCGCCCGTCGGCTCCACCTTTTGAGAGGTTTTCGTCATTTATTCTGAAAATCCTTTTTATTTCTTGCCGTTAACAACAGGTATTACTTCAAATTGCGAAAACCTGATTAAGCGGACGTCGAGGCTTGCCCGCCTTGGCTGTGATGCCCCAGCTTTGAGGCATCAAGGGCGAAGCCTTGCTATACAAAGCGGGACAGACCTCCGTCGTCTACCGCGAGCCTTTGATAACGAAAAAGATAGGGCATCATCGGCTTTCCTGAAAGGTAAACAACATGGGATTTCTCTAATAAATTTTCATCTCTCATTTCTAGAAGTGTTATGAAAATGCATCTAAAATCACTGTAATGCATAATAAATCAACCACTTGAAATATCTTTCCCATTTTGTTTACACTCGGTCAGGGTATAACCCAATTCGTATTATAGTGCAACCGGCGTTTAAGCTCCGGCAAAATACTTTTTGCCAAAACAATAGGAGATATTGTGAGTTATAAAATTGGATTTGCAGGAACGGACGGAAGGACCCTTCTTAGTGCTTTGGTTGCCTCTACGGCGACAAGTGAACATTATCAGGACGATTTTCAGGGAGTGGTTATTCGAGGGATGCCGGCCATGCAACCATTTGCGGCATCCATGAAATGGCCGGTGAATTTCATCCCAACGGCGGACAACTCAAAAGAGGGATATGCCGCCGCGATTATCGAAGCCCTAAAGAACGGATCCATCGACTGCGTCATGCCGATGCCGGAAGATTTGCTGCTCAATGGTATGGTTGATGAACTTGAAAAATCCGGTTTTACCGATCGAATCATCGGTTTTAATCAAGAAGGTGCTTTTATTGAGGGTGACAAGATCGCCTGCAAATATTTGTGTCGCCAATATGGCATTCCCGTAGCAGACCAATGGCATGACGTCGACGCCCGAAATTACGAAAAAGTGTTAAAAACCTGCCTCTTGCTCATCGACGAATTCGGCGGCGCAGTTCTGAAATATCCTTACAGCGCAGGCGGTAAAGGCTCCCGTATTATTTTAAACGCATGGGAAATCAAAGAAGTATACGACACACTCATCAAAGATTATAAAAAAAATTACAAACGACGATTCGGAAAAAATTCAGAGTGGCCGCTTTTAATCGAATCGAGGATGTCAGGGGTGGAGATATCGTTTAACATTCTGATTGACAAAAACGGCAATTTTCAAATTCTTCCCACATCCATGGATTATCCGGAACGTTTTCCGGGACCTGCCAGTAAAGACAACCCAATTACCGGTGGCATGGGCAGTATCTCGCCCCATCCCATGGAAACACCCGATCTTTTCGAAATGACTGCCGAAAATATTGTAAAACCGTTGATAAAAGCCTTGAGAGAAAAAAATATGTTACGCCCATGCCTGGTGTATCCCGGCTGCTTTTTGACGTTTGACGACAATATGGTGCCAACCAGAATTCGAGTTTGTGAAATAAACATTCGACCTCCGGAACCCGAATGGCAACCGATTGTGCGCAGGATAAGGAACCTGGGAGCGCTGATTAAAGCCACAGTTGAAGGCAATTTGAACGAAGTGACACCGGAGGTTCGATCAGAACAAATATCCATCTGTACGGCTCTGGTTACAGGATCTGGCGGTCCCCAGAACCAAAAAGGGTATCCGGGCTCCTGTACAAAGGGAGAACCGGTCCATATTGATTTTGGCTATCTGAAGAAAAAAAAGATCCAGGTGATTCCTTCTGCCATGACCTATTCAGAAGAAGAGAAACTTTTCAAGTCAGATGGCAGCAGGGTCGTTTATTGTAATGTTAATGCCACCGTAAAAACCGGAGAAAGCAGATCACGATTGGCTGAGCAGCTGCGCAGAAAAGTATTGACCGCTTTTGAAAATGGTAAAATAAGAGTCATACCCCGTGAAAATCCTAAAGGAAATCGGCTGGATTTACGAAATGATATTGGGAACCATTTTGATATCGCCGAAAAATTGCTCCAACAAAAATAGCGCTGTAAAATTGGATGTTCTATTTATCATCAATTCATAAAAATTTATAATAACATAAAGTTTTTAATTTAACTGTCTTGACAAATAGATCTGTTTTATCATACCGATATAATAGACCAAACATGAGGAGGAAACTGAATGGATGATCGGGATGATGAGAAGCTGAAAGCTGAAATCGATGAAATTATGTCAAATATCACTGAAACAATGAAAAGAATCGAAGAGTTTGGCCTTATTAGCAATGATAACTCGAGACAAAATCAGGATTAACGTTAATAAAGATTTTAAAAGGAATCAGTTGATTAGGAGGTGCCATGGCATTAACAAAAAATGATATTGTTACAAGTGTACACGAACTGGGTTTTACCAAAAAAAAGTCTGTGGAAATCATTGAAACGCTGTTGGAAATCATGAAAAGTACCCTGGAAAAAAGTGAAGATGTACTGATTTCAGGATTCGGCAAATTTTGTGTAAAGCAAAAAAAACAGCGGAGAGGTCGAAACCCTGCGACAGGCGCCGACTTGACTCTAAAAGAACGCAAAGTTGTCACATTCAAGTGTTCAGGGAAGTTAAGAGACAAGATTAACGGTCAATGATCTCCCATTATCGATCCGTTGTGCTAAGCCATAAGAATTGATAGGGCGTCAATTTTAATGCATCTGTACGGAAATTCACGCCGGTAATCAGATCTTTCATCAAAAGAGGCGCTTTTGCACCCGATAATGAAACCACCATCTGTTTGGATGAAATGTTGGTAACGGCATATATGATCTGATCCTTGGCATACCTTGCGATAACAAATGCTTTTGGATCGATGTTAAGTATTTCAAAATCGGCATTTGGATGAAAAGCAGGTTGCCTTTTCCTGGTTTTGATCATGTTAATATAATTATAAAAGATCCTGGAACGGAATGTTTCAGGATCTTTTAGTTGTGATAACACTTCAGCAACCTGTAGTTTTTCCCGATTGATGGTTCTTGCTCTTTGGGTCTGACGTAAACCCATCTTCCAGTTCCGTGAGCCGAGGACGCTGTGGATATATGAGGCAGGAACCCCCGGCAAGGCGTACTGGATAGATTGTGCAGCCAGAAACTTTGGTATATGCCAAAGATCTACCTTGCGCTTAGGATTTAACAGGGCATCCACATAAGTTATATTCAACTCATACGGGCTTTGGGAACCATCCGGGTTTTTTTTATAAGAAACGCTCCCGCCGTTTTGTTTCACAATATCAATGAGCCTGTCAATTTCGGGTCGGGCTAAAATCCCTTCCAACGGGCGCACGCCGATGCCATCATGGGAAGCCGTGAAATTGAAAAACGTATTATGGGGAGAATTTACCCGTAAACATTTGGCCCATTCGGACAATACCGTTGCATCCTCTTGAACAAAAGAATAAAAAAGGAGCGGCGGCAAAGTGAAATTATAAATCATTTGTGCTTCATTTCGTCCATCCCCATAATAACTTATATTTTCATGATGAGGGACATTGGTCTCGGTAATCAGCAGGACGTCCGGTGCAACAACGTCCAATATTTTCCGAAAAAGTTGCACCACCTGATGGGTCTGTTTCAGATGAATACATGTTGTTCCGATTTCCTTCCAAAGATAGGCAATGGCATCAAGACGGATGGAGGTTGCCCCTTGTTCCACATAAAAAAGAAGGGCTTCTATCATTTTTTCAAGAACCTGTAAGCTCTTGTAATTCAAATCGATCTGGTCGGGACTGAAGGTCGTCCAAACGTGGACGACCTGGTTGGAAGATTTTTTGAATCGGGTTAAAAGCGGTAAGGATCGAGGTCTTGTCACCATAGACAGATCGATGGATGGATCGACCTCGATGGCAAACTCCTTATAGGTTGTCTTCTCTTTCAAATAGTCTTGAAACCACAGACTCTGTGCTGAAACGTGATTGAGCACAAGATCAAACATCAACTGAAACGCATCGCCCAATCGGCGAATATCCTTCCAATCACCAAGCTCAGGATTCACCGCAAAAAAATCGATCACCGAAAATCCATCGTCTGAAGAATATGGAAAAAACGGCAGGATATGTATTGTTGAAAATACATTTTTAAAATGACTCACAGCAAATTCATACAGCGTCTTTAAGGGAAGTTCCCCCTTTTTATTTAAGCTATCGCCATAGGTGATCAAAAACACATCCTTTTCGGAAAAATAGCCTTCACCCGGATTTTTTTTAACCGGGAATCTTTCGATTAGGAAAGCAATCTTCTCAAAAGCCAGATTTCCGGTCTTCGTACCGTAAATATCGTTGAGGATGTGTTGAATCGCAGTCAAGTCTTTCAACTTTCTTCTCCTGTCTTTGTAAAAGATAGATCATAAGTAATAATTATAGTCCTTTAATACTGTTCGAGTCCAGATAGCTTCAGGTATGATTAAATTTTTGTCTGGAAGCTGTTTGAGTGAATTAGGGATCGTTTTGAAAGAACCATAGGTCATTTAACATTATGGATGGCCCACTCCGTCATTAGCAGATACTTTTATTAAAATTCTGGGCAGGTTCTTTCATTACGAGCCCTTATACACGAGTTCTTTCAGACAAAAATTTAATCATACCTGAAGCGGTAATGGCTATAAAAAGCTAGAGATTAATATCATATGCTTTTATCTTACTCAAAAGGGAAGGATGACTGATTTCAAGAATTCTGGCGGCTTTTGTCCGATTGCCGTTCGTCGCCTCTAGCGCCTTGGTAATGAGCCTTTTTTCCAGTATTTTCTGGGCAGCCTTTAGAGAGTACCCGTCGAAAAAATCTTCCACCTTTTCTTTCTTAGACCCCCCACCCAGATCAAGAGGAAAATTTTCCGGCACAAGAATCGTTTCTTCGGCAAGCACCACAGCCCTCTCGATGACATTCCCAAGCTCCCTGACGTTTCCCGGCCAGTGGTATTTTAACAGAATGGACATGGCTGCAGGTGTTATCCCTTTGATGTTCTTTTCGAGGCTGATATTGAATCGGTTTATAAAATGTTGACTTAAAATAGGTATATCTTCAGGCCGATCCTTAAGGAGAGGCAACTGAATGGGCATCACATTCAGCCGGAAAAAAAGATCTTCCCGAAACGTACCATTTTTGACTTCATCATCAAGATTTTTAGACGTCGCAGCAATGACTCGAACATCTATTTTTTTTGTCTTTGAATCACCCACGGGTCTGATTTCATTTTCCTGCAATACCCGCAGGAGTTTCACCTGCAAGGATAGGGGTAACTCCCCGATCTCATCCAAAAAAATTGTGCCTTGGTCTGCTTCTTCAAAAAGTCCCTTTCTATCGCTGTCCGCACCCGTAAAAGCGCCCTTTTTATATCCAAAAAGCTCACTTTCCAGTAAATTCTCAGGTATGCCGCCACAGTTGACAGGAACCAGTGTATTTTTCGCCCTTTTTCCTGCAAAGTGAATACCCTGTGCGATCAATTCCTTTCCGGTACCGCTGGCGCCACAAATCAATACCGTGGTATCGTACTGAGCGACTTTCTCGGCCATTTTGAATACAGCTTCCATGCCTTTGCTTTTTGCAACCATATTCCCAAAGTGGTAATCATCCTGAATCTTTCTGATGCGTTCCTTTAACCAGCGATTCTCTCTTTTCAAACTCTCGCGCTCTTCTGCTTTTTTAAGGGTAAGAAGCACCTCATCTAACTTAAAGGGTTTGGATATGAAATCATATGCGCCTTTTTTCATGGCTTCAACGGCGGTATCGATGCTGGCATATGCCGACATCATAATGACAGTGCTGGCCCACAGCTTGTCCCGTGCGGCTTCAAAAAACTCCATCCCACTCATACCCGGCATTTTAAGATCACAAAGAATGAAATCGTATAATGTCTGATCAACCATATCCAGAGCCTGTGAACCATTGGATGCCGTAGAAACCCGGTAGCCGGATTTCTTAAGCATTGAAGATAACATATGGCGCATGTTTTCTTCATCATCTATAATGAGCAATCGTTTTTGGGAAAATACGTTATCCTTTGATATTTTTTTATCCATTGTCAACATCCTCACCAAAATGAAGCGGCAGGTATACGGTTATGGTTGTGCCTTGGCCGTCTTGGCTGCTTGCTTCAATCTTACCTCCCATCTCCTCAACAATCATAAAGCAGACGGATAGTCCTAAACCGGTGCCTTTTCCGTATGCCTTGGTGGTAAAAAAAGGATCAAAAATATTCTCAAGATCTGCTTCAGCAATTCCGATGCCATTATCAACATAGTCTACTCTCAAAACATCCATGCCTTTAGTTGAATCATCCCGGATGTTTTTTTGGACATCGCTGATAATCGATATTCTTCCCTCTGAAGGAATTTTTGACGATAAAATTGCATCCGCGGCATTGATCATCAGATTCAAAAAAACCTGCCTTAACTGATTCGGATCCGCAATAACGCCATCATTTTCCGCGAGTAATCTTAAGTCCAAATCTATATCGGACATTAAAGGATGAAACCGGGATGCACCAATGGTATCTTCGATGATTGCGTGAACAGAAACAATTTTTACATCCTCCCTCGAGGGCCTGGAGAAGTCAAGAAGTTGACGGATAATTGTATCGATTCGTTTTAACTCGGCTTCTGTACGTTGAAGGAATTCTTCTCTGTCAGTATTTGAGATATCATTTCCTTTAAGCAGTTCAAGATAACCGTTAATAATACCAATCGGGTTTCCGATTTCATGAGCGATTCCAGCAGATAATCTGCCGACAGATGCCAGTTTTTCCGCCCGGATGATATCTTTTTGAGCCTGTTTCAAATCAAAATTTGCCTTCTCAAGAGATGCAACGGCATCCTGGAGTTTTTCTTTATCCTCAGCAATATGCCCTAGCATTCTATTCAATGCTTTGGAAAGCTTGCTGAATTCGTTGTCTTCACTCTCAAACAGAAAAAACATTTCATTATCATCTTGATATTCTTCAGCTCTTTTGACCAGTCGCTGTAAAGGTCTTACTGCAATTCTCGTCAGTCGATAAAAACCAACAAAAGTAAAAACAACCGTGTTTACAAGTATATATATTAATAATACATATTGTGTTCGCCCCAAAACTTCATATACTCCTGTAAGGGATAGCGCAACGCTGCTCCCTCCGACAACCCTTCCTTCTCGAACTAAAGGTGCCGATATGATCATATCCTGTCCCTGCTTCCACACCCCCCACCAAGTGGAACCAAAAAATCGGGTGGTTTTAATTCCGGACCGTATTGTCTGGCGGGTAACTGCTTCGAGTTCGCCTTGTATATCACAGCTTTTGCCACCTGAATAAACCCGGTTTTGATGTTCATCCATAATTAGGATACAAGAAAATCCTGTTTCAGTGATCATTTTGATAAAATCATCCTGAAAATCAGAGGGTGCGATGGCATCTTTCGAATCGGAATCATGTGCAGGATTAAGCATGATTCCTGATAATAAAGCATATCCTTTTGAAATTTCTGATCTTATAAGCGCCTTTTGCATAAAAATATTCATTACAAATGCGGTTAACATCATTGCCAGCAAGAAAAGCACCACCAGTTGAACAGCAATATTTGTCTTTAAACTCCGAGTATACACGTTGAACCTTTTAAATAGAAATATAATTATAAGAGGTTATTAAACCAATATCGGCAATTTTTTGATAATACTGAAATATCCAACCGAAAAATAATTGAGAGGTCG
>Ga0102950_1000371_pt1 | contig 12433 bp, 9 predicted proteins | sample SalPon2A_B_D2_MG_FD_78505 | JGI IMG/M metagenome (GOLD analysis project Ga0102950, IMG submission 78505) | Soil microbial communities from South San Francisco under conditions of wetland restoration - Salt Pond MetaG R2A_B_D2_MG | ecosystem: Environmental > Terrestrial > Soil > Wetlands | place...
ATGCCGTATGTGACGCTCTGCTGGGGGCAGCCGGTATAGGTGATATCGGTTTGCATTTTCCGGATACCGATCCAGAGCTAAAAGATATCTCAAGCATGATAATTCTCGCAGAAACATATAACTTATTGAAAGGCAAAGGCTTTACGATTATAAATTTAGATTCAACCATTATGGCCGAAGCACCTAAAATTACGCCATTTAAAGCAACAATGCAAAAAAATATTGCAAGAACAATTGAAATTGAACCGGAGTGTGTTAATGTTAAAGCGACGACATTAGAAACGCTTGGAATGATGGGGAAGGGCGAGGGTATTGCCGCCTTATGCATCGCACTTATTGAATAAAATCGCAACTTAAAACCGTAAATTCAGGCTAAAACAAAACATACGGGAAGAATATAATGCCACTTCGCGTTTTTAATACACTAAACCGAAAAAAAGAGGTTTTTAAGCCTCTATATCCCGGAGAAGTCCGAATGTATGTTTGCGGCCCCACTGTCTATGATTCTTGCCATATTGGGCATGCAAGGTCTGTGGTCGTTTTTGATGTTATCGCACGATATCTGAAAGCAATAGGCTATGATGTGCTCTATGTCAGAAATTTCACGGACGTTGATGATAAAATCATCGACAAGGCCAATCAACTCGGTATTGACCCAACGATAGTCGCGGAAAGATTCATCAAAGAATTTTATGAGGATATGGATGCCCTGAACGTTGAGAGAGCGACCATAGAGCCCAAAGCTACCGATCACATCACACAAATCATTCAATTCATTGATAAGTTAATAAAAGGGGGATTTGCATACCGGGTAGAAGGTGATGTGTATTTTTCCGTTGAAAGGTTCGAGGACTACGGGAAGCTTTCCGGTCGCAAATTGGACGAAATGGAAGCCGGCGCCAGAATCGATATCAATGAAAGAAAGAGCAACCCTTTTGATTTTGTGTTGTGGAAATCCGCCAAACCCGGTGAACCGCATTGGGAGAGTCCATGGGGCATGGGAAGGCCCGGATGGCACATAGAGTGTTCGGCCATGAGCAACGAATATCTTGGAGAAAGCTTTGACATTCATGGTGGCGGGAAAGATCTGTGCTTTCCACATCATGAGAATGAAATCGCCCAATCGGAAAGTATTTCCGGAAAACCGTTTGTCAAATACTGGATACACAACGGCTTTGTAAATATCAATCAGGAAAAAATGTCGAAGTCGTTAGGCAATTTTTTGATGATTAAAGATATTTTGAAAACATATCATCCGGAAGTTGTGCGGCTTTTTCTTCTTTCCAATCATTATCGCAGTCCCGTTGACTTTACAGAAAAAGCAATGGACGAATCCCGCAAGAGACTTGATAAGATATATGCATTTTTTGCACGAGTCGAGGAGGAAATAGGACCTGTCTCAGACCAAAACGTTGAGCCTGGAGATTGCTGGCAGCAATTTTGTGAGGCAATGGACGACGATTTCAATTCAGCGCTGAGCATCGGCATTATTTTTGATACGGTTCGAACGATCAATCGTTTGCTGGACCAGCATGCAAACAACGACTCAAACCAAATAAAGAAAACCGTACAATGCGCTCTGGCTGACATTCGGAAAACCGGCAACATTCTCGGGATACTACTTGAGAAACCCGCTGTATATTTTGATCAACAACAAACACAGGTCCTTAAACAAAAATCCGTTGATTCCACCATGATTGCAAAGATGGTTGAAGAAAGAAATGCAGCCAGAAGAGCCAAGGATTGGAAAAAAGCCGATCAGATCAGAGATCAGCTTGCCGGCATGGATGTTATTTTGGAAGACCGGCCTGAAGGAACCGTGTGGAAAATCGACAATTAAGTTTATTTCAAGAACAATATCTTATCAAATATTATGCCTTCCTTTAAGTTGGTTTCAGACTTTACCCCAAAGGGCGATCAAAAAGATGCAATTCGTGCTTTAAGCAAAAGAATCCAGTCCGGCAAGAAACACAGCGTTCTTTTGGGTGTCACCGGTTCAGGAAAAACATTTACAATGGCCCATGTCATTGCAAGCGTCGACAAACCTTCTCTGGTCATCGCTCCCAATAAAACGCTTGCCGCACAGCTTTATAATGAATTCAGAACCCTCTTTCCTGAAAATGCTGTGGAATACTTTGTGAGTTACTATGATTACTACCAACCCGAAGCCTACATCCCTTCGAGCGATACGTATATTCAAAAAGATTCTTCTATCAATGAAATGATCGACAAGCTTCGCCATTCGGCCACACGGTCGGTATTGTCCCGCCGGGATGTAATTGTGGTGGCGAGCGTATCGTGCATATTCGGTCTCGGCGCTCCTGAAGAGTATTTGGCCATGCGTATTGACTTGGAAAAAAATATGGTGCTCGAACGGGATAGATTCCTTGCGGAACTGGTGGCCATTCATTACGAAAGGAACGATGTCGATTTTTATAGAGGGATTTTCAGGGTTAGGGGAGACCGCGTCGAAATTTTTCCGTCATATGAAGAAGACAATGCCCTTCGTATTGAATTTTTTGGAGACGAGCTAGAATCGATTTCCGAGATTGACCCTCTCAGGGGCATTGTCAAAAAACACTTGAACCGTATGACCATATATCCGGCCAGTCACTACGTGACCCAAAAAAAAATTCTCAAAAGAGCCGTTGAAACCATCACTACTGAATTGACACACAGGATCGATTATTTCAGGGATATAAATAAACTGATTGAGGCACAAAGAATTGAAGAAAGGACAAACTTTGACTTGGAAATGATGCAGGAACTGGGATACTGTAATGGCATCGAAAATTATTCCCGCCATCTAACGCAAAGAGCGACCGGAGAACCACCGCCGACACTTTTGGATTATTTCTCAAATGATTTTTTGATTTTTACTGATGAAAGCCATATCACCATTCCCCAACTTCGAGCCATGTACAAAGGGGATAGATCGCGTAAAAGTACCCTTGTTGAATATGGATTCAGACTGCCGTCGGCTCTGGATAACCGTCCATTGACTTTTGAAGAATTTGAGTCAAAAGTATCGCAGGTGGTTTATGTATCAGCTACCCCTTCCGATTATGAAATTTCAAAAGCAAAAAATGAACTCGTCGAACAGATTGTGAGACCTACCGGATTGATCGACCCCATGATCGAGGTGAGAAAAGCCAAATACCAGGTAGACGATCTATTGGAAGAAATTCAACAACGGTTGGGAAAAGATGAACGGGTGTTGGTCACCACACTGACAAAGCGTATGGCTGAAGACCTCACAGAATATTTTTCGGATATGGGGATAAAAGTTCAGTATCTTCATTCAGATATCCATACTCTGGAACGAATGGACATCATTCACGATTTAAGAAAAGGAGAGTTTGATGTGCTCATCGGAATCAATCTTCTTCGTGAAGGGCTCGACATTCCTGAGGTTTCGCTTGTGGCCATACTCGATGCCGACAAAGAAGGTTTTTTACGTTCAGCCCGGTCGCTGATCCAAACCTGCGGCCGTGCTTCCAGAAATGTCAGAGGACAGGTGATTATGTATGCCGATTTCGTGACCCGATCCATGCAACAGGCTATCGATGAAACAAACCGGCGCCGAACTATTCAAAAACGTTACAATAAACAGCATTCCATTACACCGACAAGCATAGAAAAAGAAATTTCACCTGTCTTTGAGAGACTTGCCGAGTTTAATGATAAACCGAGAGACAGGGTGGCAGAAACACTTGCTCAATATCAATCTGAAGAAAATCTTGATATCATCATCAGAAATCTTGAAAAAGAGATGAAACAAGCCGCAGAAGAGTTAGAATTTGAAAGGGCTGCTGATATCCGGGATCAAATCCAAGCCATAAAAGAAATGATCGTCTTTGAACTTTGAACGCATGTTGCGTCCTCATATTTTAATGCGATTGCAATTGTTCCTCAAATTATTAAATATCGAGTCAAATAACAAAACGAATGACATCGAAAAAAACAAAATTTGAATCAATATCTGTCGGCCAGGATACAGAGGCCAGTATTAAAGATAAATTGGCCAAAGTTTCTTCTAAGCCAGGTGTCTATCTCATGAAAGATATCCATGGCAAAGTGATATATGTGGGAAAAGCTAGAATTCTGAAAAAACGATTGGGGTCATACTTTGCACGCATTGAGAACAGCAGGTCACGACTGGATATGAAAACAGAAATTCTTATTCGAAACATATCGAACTTTGATACCATTATTACCGATAGCGAAAAAGAAGCCTTGATTCTCGAATCGAACCTTATCAAACGTTACAAGCCTCGTTATAATGTTATTTTAAAAGACGACAAAAGATACCCCTCTTTGCGGTTGGATATCAAAAATCCATACCCTAACCTTGCCGTGGTCAGAAAAATTGCTAAAGACGGTGCGCTCTATTTCGGACCATTTTCTTCTTCAGGCGCTGTTCAAAAAACCCTCAAGATCATCCATAAAACGTTCAAACTCAGAAAATGTAAACAAAAGGATTTTAATCGTCGCACAAGACCCTGTCTCAACAACCAAATCGAATCATGCCTCGCACCATGCTGCCTTGATGTGGACAATAAAACCTATGATGACATTGTAAAAGAGGTTATTCTATTTTTAAAAGGAAGAACCCCCGATCTGATTAAAAAAATAAAACAGGAGATGATTTCCGCTGCGAATGTGCATGATTATGAAAAAGCGGCGGTTTTAAGGGACAAAATGTTTGCACTTGAGCAGACGCTTGAAAAACAAGTGGCAGTTACGAATGATTTTAAAGACCGGGACGTACTTGGAATTGCAAGATCTGATGAGAATTCTATAGTTACGCTTCTTTTCATCCGCAGCGGCTATCTTATTGGGACAAGAAATTTTAAATTTTCGGAAACAATGTCAACAAAATCAGAAATGATTGGCGCATTTATTCGACAATATTATGATACAACACGTTTTGTTCCCAAAGAGATTCTGGTCCCGGCACCACTTGAAGACGCATTTTTAACAGAAGAAATGGTCAGTAAAATCAAAGGGCAAAAGGTTAGGGTATTATCACCCAAACGGGGAGAAAAGGCCCGCCTGGTTAAGATGGCATGTCAAAATGCAAAAAATAGCCTCCGAGAGTTCATTACCGAAGTATCGAAAGATACCCAACTTCTGCTTCGTCTCCAGCAGCGTTTGAAGATGGACAGATTACCGTTTCGGATTGAATGCTTTGATAATTCAAGCATTTATGGGAAAGATGCTGTTTCTTGTATGGTTGTTTTTGAAAAAGGAAAGCCAAATAAATCTTTATATCGAAAATACCGACTCAAGACCGCTTTAGCAAAGGATGACTATGCCTGTATGGCTGAAGTCCTCAACAGGAGATATAGTAAAAATGGTAAAACATCAGAATCTTATCCCGATATCCTCATGGTCGACGGTGGCAAAGGACAGCTAAACATAGCGGTTTCAGTCCTGACGTCGTTGAAACTGGAAAAAAAAATTCAACTCATCAGTATTGCAAAAAGAATTGAAGAAAAAGGGGAAATGCAGGACAAAATTTATAAACCCGGACAGGCCAATCCTGTAAATTTGGGAAGGGAAGGGGACCTGATTCTATTTTTAGAAAGGATTAGAGATGAAGCTCATCGTTTTGCCATTTCATTTCACCGTAAGCAGCGGAGCAAGACATTGATGCATTCTTCCCTTGATTCAATCCAGGGTGTGGGAAAAAAGAGAAAATTGATTCTTTTTAAGCATTTTAAGAGCGTAAAAAAAATCCGGGCAGCAACACTGGAAGAATTGAGTGCCCTGCCCGGTATCAGTTATAACATAGCGAAAAAGATTAAATACAGCCTGAATAACGAGTAATCATTTTGACCGTGAAGCAAAGTGGCAGTTAAATTATCCTAGTTTTATTAACAATTCTTTGAGTTCTTTAACTGCATCAGCTGATTTGTCAAGAGCGGCCTTCTCTTCATCTAACAATGTAATTTCGATAACTTCCTCAACACCGTTAGCACCCAATTTTACAGGGACCCCGATAAAAAGGTCATTATATCCGTATTCACCCTCAAGGTAGACTGCGCAGGGCAGGATTTTCTTTTTGTCTTTAAGAATCGATTCCGCCATTTCCACTGCAGCCGATGCGGGTGCATAAAAGGCACTTCCAGTTTTAAGAAGTCCGACAATCTCTGCACCGCCAGTGGCTGTTCTTTCCACAAGAGCGTTAATACGGTCTTGTGGAAGCAATTCTGTAATCGGAATACCGGCAACCGTGGAATAGCGAGGCAACGGCACCATCGTATCGCCATGTCCGCCAAGAACAAATGCTGTTGTATTTTCCACGGAAACATTAAGTTCCATTGCAATAAAAGTCCTGAATCGGGCTGAATCAAGCACGCCAGCCATGCCGATAACTCGGTTTTTAGGAAAACCGCTGGTTTCATAAGCAACATGGCACATGGCATCAAGGGGATTACTTACAATAATCAGTACGGCATTCGGGGAAAGTTTCGACACCTCTTGGGTAACATTTTTCATGATTTTTGCATTGGTGCTTAAAAGATCGTCCCGACTCATGCCCGGTTTTCTGGGGATGCCGGCAGTTATAATAATAATGTCAGAATTCGCTGAAGGTGCATAATCGTTCGTTCCTGTTGGATGGGCATCGTGCTTTTCAATGGGTGCAGCCTCAGCCAGGTCAAGGGCTTTGCCTTGGGGCAGCCCTTCAACAATATCCACCAGCACGACATCACACAACTCTTTTTCTGCCAGTCGCTGGGCTGCAGTGGCACCAACATTTCCGGCACCGACGACGGTTACTTTCTTGTCCATTATGATTCTCCTTTTTTATTAATGTATTTCGATATATTGATGAGTGATAAAATGGGAAAAACAGGTTGTTTACAACGACCCAAAAGTGAACAAAATTATAATTTTGATAACATAAAATCGAATGTTGTCAATATATTTATGAGATAATCTATTTTTCTTGTTGTTGACATAATGTGTATGGCAGGATAAGAAATACGTGTAGTCATTTTAGACCTTTGAAATTATAATGATATAAAGGAAATGTGGTTCGAAACGCACAATTTAAAATATTTTATTTCATCATGTCACGGCGACACAAATTTCTTCGAAATTTTTAAATGGAATAATTGAACAAAATGTAATAATATGTCATTGTATCAATAATTCGTTTTCTTCGGTTCATGAGAGAATATCCTTTCATGGTCATATCCTAAATATTTAAACTTTACCAATGTGGCTTGGGGTTCAATATGAATATTATAAAAAAGATAAAAACATTGTTAAAGGAAGCTGAACTCTATCATTCCCAGGGGTTATTGTATGAGGCGATAGCGAAATATAATGATGCAACCGAACTCATACAGAACAACGAACAACTCAAAAACAAACAAAATCTTCTTGAGGGAATTTCTAAAAAAATTAATATCTTGAATAAAGATATTTCAAAGATCGAATTGGCACCAAAGAAACCTGAAGTCTCAGGAAATATACAAGATCTGATTAAAAAGATGTACGCGTTTTCACCCGATGTGGATGAAGATGCAAAAGCCATAGAGGGCGCAGTGGCATTGGCAAAGTTCGGTCAGTTTAAAAGAGCAATATCAGACTTTAATGAACTTCTAAAAAAAGATTCGACCCGTATTGATGCTGCCAAGAATATCTTAAGATGTCATATGGCCATTTATTCAATAGATAAAGCCATATCTCAGTATGAGGAATGGCTCATAGACGATATATTTCATCCTAACCAGTTGGATAAAATATATATTTTCTTTGAAAGTCTCTTGAAAAGTGAAGGCGTTGAACAAACGCTTCCAAAAACGAAAGAACAAGTGGATAAAGATAGGATAGCGGTATCCTTGGAAAAGGATCAGGTTCCGGTTTCCGAACCAGAGGATGCCGGGTTGGAGAAGCGTGAAGCTGAACCTGAGGGTGAAGTTGAAGTTGAATCTGAAGCCGAAAGCGAGGATGTTCTTGACGTCAATTCCATCGGTATATCTGTCGAAAACGGCCCGCAAAAAGGTAATATATATGAATTTAAAGTCAGGTTCCAATTGGGAAAGGTTGTCAGCCTTCTCATTCCGAGCAGAGATAAAAATGTGATTGAAAACTTTAAAGTTGGATCTGAGATCCACGGTGTTCAATATTATTCTAACGTTGGCTTGTTTAAAGGATCAGGCTTAGTTTCTGCAGTAAAAGAAATCACAATCGGTCCTTTACGGGGAGATTTTTGCGTGGACATTGAGGTTGTGGTTCATTAGACTATAGAATAGAAATTTTTGATCGATTTCATGGAGGCCAAAAATTTCAATTTTTAAAATATCACGAGGTAACAAAGGGCTTGAAAAATTCGAGAAAAATTAATAATATATTAATTTAATGTCATATTGTGATAATTTGACATATCCAAATCCAAGGATACGGGGCTGGTGTTATATGGCTATTTTAAATCTTAAGAAAAGACATATCGAGTGTAAAATCGTATATTACGGACCTGGAAGATGTGGTAAAACCACGAATATGGAACATATTTATAAAGCATATAAAAAACAAGTGACCGGTGAGATGGTTTCCATCGATACCGAAGGTGATCGGACCCTTTTCTTTGATTTTCTTCCCATGGGACTCGGTGAAATAAAAGGTTTTGATGTTAGGGTTCAAGTTTACACAGTTCCCGGTCAGGTTCAATACAGATCCACCCGAAAACTTGTATTAAAAGGGGTTGACGGTGTGATTTTTGTCGCTGATTCACTGGCAGTTCGGCGTGAAAAAAACATGCTGTCTTTGAAGGATTTACAGCATAATTTAAAAGAATATGGAATCAACATTTTTAAAATTCCCCTTGTCATGCAGCACAACAAAAGAGATCTTGCTGGAGAAGGACTTCCTATTATGGCGGTCGAACAGATGGAAAGGGATTTAAACAGACAGCTTAAAGTACCTTCTTTTACAGCCAGTGCGATCACAGGTCAGGGAGTCGGAGCGACGTTAAAGGAATGCTTGAAGTTAACATTAATATCATTAAAAAAAGAAATGAAGTTGGGACAGTAAGTATTAAAAATGGGAAATTTCGCTCTTGCAGGTAATCTTAGTTTTCTGAGTCTCGGTGATATCTTACAATTCCTCGGTTCAAATACAAGCACAGGTGTTCTTTTCATTACCAGTAGATATACCCAAACCCAAGGGGAAATATATTTCGTCAAAGGTAACCCTATAAACGCATCGGCAGGATCATTGTTCGGGATAGATGCTTTGAACTCACTTTTTGGATGGGTTGAAGGGGAATTTGAGTTCAGAGACGAAAGTGTTTCTTGTGAACAGATTATCAATAAAAGCCGCATGCAAATTATCCTTGACGCCTTAAGCATGCTCGACGATGGTCAAATAGAAAGGTTGGGTCCTGTGTCATTTTCTAAAAAATCACAATCTCCTGGAAAATCATTCAAACTACCCATTATAAAGGGACCTCTCATCGATTATACGTATATCGTTGATGAGGAAGAGTTCCGTGCAAACAACAAGATCGTGACAGAAGGAAAACACGGTGGCTGGTTATGGGTCATCTTGGAAGGTGTTGCAGAAATTGTCAAAAAAATCCCAACAGGCCACTTAAAGTTGCTCAAGATCGGTGAAGGCGCATTTATTGGAAGTTTTACTTCTTTTTTAATGTTAGAGGGAACCGTTCGAAGTGCGGCAATTTCAGCAGTAACCAATGTCCAGCTGGGCGTGCTCGACGCGCGTCGCCTTTCAGTTGACTTTTTACGTATGTCCAATTCTTTTAGAAACCTTGCCATAAGTCTTGATAAACGGATGAAACAAGTCACTGATATGGCCGTTGATGTCCATTTGAACAAAGTTCGGTTGGAAGAATATATAAACGTCAAAAACCAGGTGATTAAGCAGGGGGATGGTGAAGAGAATTTGTTTGAAATAACCGAAGGGGTCGCACATATTGTTCGGCATACCGAGTATGGATATGTGCCGCTTGGTAGTCTTTATCCAGGTGATTTCTTTGGTAATATGCCATTTCTTGATCTTGGACAAGAACCATTTAACGCGTCCGTCTTCGGCTCGGAGAACCTCGAGTTCAAGAAAATGTCACCGGACAGTTTTCAACAAGAATACAATCAGCTTCAGCCCACATTTAAAAACTTTATTGATCATCTTTCAACCTGTATATCGGTAACCTCCATGGTCACATGCGAGTTTAATAAAAAGTCCGGCCAGAAATAAACCTGGAATAATGATTTTTCAGCCAAAAGAAAATCGATTGCCCGCAAAACCATCTAAATTTGGGGGAAAACATGGCAATAGACGAAAGAAGACAACATCCAAGGATCGATGCACGCAATTTGATATCTTATAGTTGCATTGATGCGACTGAGAGTGTTGTCGCACAGGGAATGGGAAGAACCTTAAATGTCAGTGAAGACGGAATTCTACTGGAAACGCATGTTTCAATAGATCCGAAATATACGGTAGAACTGGCAATTGGCCTTGAAGATGAACTGGTTAATATCAAAGGCAGTATTATTTTCTCCACACCCGGAAAAGATGAAAAGTTTGAAGCAGGGATAGTGTTCGTCGAAATTGATGATGCCACCATTGAAATTCTAAAAAAATATATTAAAGTATTTTCGGAACAATAAATCTTTAATATGATAAAATTTTTAGCTGGAAACTGTATCTGAATAAAGGATTTAATTGGATGGAACATTCTGTAAGCGAAACAAATTTAGAAGCGTTAAATCTAATAAAGAGAGGTAAAGTACGGGATATATACGATCTTGGTGATTATCTTTTGATGGTGGCCACAGATCGAATTTCCGCCTTTGATGTTGTCATGCCAAACCCAATTCCTGAAAAAGGAAAGATTCTAACTCAAATCTCCCTTTTTTGGTTCGAGATAATGAAGCCGGTTTTACCCAATCATTTGATCTCCGCTAATGTGGATGATTATCCTGAAATATGCAGACCTTATTCGGACATTCTTCGTTCAAGGAGCATGCTTGTAAAAAAAGCGGAACCACTGCCCATCGAGTGTATTGTAAGGGGCTATATATCAGGTTCCGGTTGGAATGATTACCAGATGTCCGGTAATGTCTGCGGGATAAAACTTCCGGAAGGTCTGAAAGAATCAGACAAGCTACCTGAACCTGTATTTACACCGTCAACCAAAGCAGAGTCAGGTCTTCATGACGTTAATATCGATTTTGAACAAACCGTAGAAAAAATCGGAAAACCATTGGCCGAAAAAGTCAGAACACTCAGTCTTGAAATCTACAACAAAGGTGCCGATCTGGCATATAATAAGGGTATCATCATTGCGGATACAAAATTCGAGTTTGGCCTTTTGGATGACAACCTTATCCTGATCGATGAGATTTTGACACCGGATTCTTCAAGGTTCTGGCCGCGGTCATCCTATAAACCCGGGGGGGCACAAAAAAGTTTTGATAAGCAATACCTCCGTGATTACCTGCTATCCATCAACTGGAATAAAAAGCCCCCGGCACCATCCCTGCCACAAAATGTAATTAATAATACACGTAATAAATATCTGGAAGCATTTCAGAAACTCACCGCAGCAACTCATGCGCTTTAAAGAAAAAATTGTCAATCTGTCCCAGATCGATTTCAGCAATGATGCTTTTCAAATCACTACCGAAAAGCAAGTGGATGATTTGATGCACTCAATAACCCATGTTGGGATACTGCATCTTCCATTGTTATTGAAAAATGATTCAACCTATACGATTATATGCGGTTTTCGTAGGGTTGAAGCCTGCCGACGCCTGAATTGGACTAAACTTGAAGCGATGGTTCTCGATCCGGATACCATGAGGCTTAAATGTATTAAATATGCCATCACAGATAATGCTTTTCAAAGATCTTTGAACTTAATAGAAAAGTCAAGGTCCATCGAAATGATGTCTGACTTTTTTAAAGATATTAACAGGCTGTCCGAAGAACTGTCGTTGTTGGGCCTCTCTGAACATCCATCAATGATCAAAAAGCTCAAAGGCATTTGTCATCTTCCCGTAACGCTTCAAAACAGCATTCTTTCCAATACGATTTCCCTTCCCATAGTTTTGGAGCTATCTGGAATGTCGGAAGATGATGCAAAAGGTTTTATAAAACTTTTTAATAGCCTTAAATTGAGCTTAAATAAGCAAAGGGAAATTCTAACGTTGGTAAAAGAAATTGCCATGCGCGAGGACAAGCCGATCCTACAGGTTATAGATGAATCTCATCTGAAAAAAATATTGATGGATGAGAATCTTGATAAAAATCAAAAGACTCACAGTATAAGGATATATTTAAAACAGCGGCGGTTTCCAACCATCGTTAACTCCGAAAAATCTTATGAAAAATATCATCAAAAATTGAATCTTGAAAGGGGATTTAAACTGATTCCGCCAACCAATTTTGAAAG
>Ga0102950_1000372_pt1 | contig 12428 bp, 13 predicted proteins | sample SalPon2A_B_D2_MG_FD_78505 | JGI IMG/M metagenome (GOLD analysis project Ga0102950, IMG submission 78505) | Soil microbial communities from South San Francisco under conditions of wetland restoration - Salt Pond MetaG R2A_B_D2_MG | ecosystem: Environmental > Terrestrial > Soil > Wetlands | place...
CGGTGAGCCGTACGGCGCCGCGGGGGGGTGGGTTTCAGTTTGATCGACGACCGACGATCGTCGATCGTCGAGGTTCGCGGGGTACGTCAGTTTCCGGAGTTGCGGCGGAGGACCTGCGTACGCCGGGTCTGCGGGAGGGGCGCGGCGTCTGCGGGGCGCGCACCGAATCCGGCTGACCCCGGGGTGCCTGGGATCGCGCCGGCCAGCAGGCTTACCCGGCGGACGCCGTCGATCGACGATCGACGATCGCAGTTCCTACAGCCGCACGCACACCACCCGCGGCTCCGTCATCTCCTGCAACGCGAAGGAGATGCCCTCGCGGCCGAGGCCCGAGCTCTTGATGCCGCCGAAGGGCATGGCGTCCATGCGGTAGTCGGTGGAGTCGTTGACCATGATGCCGCCGGCCTCCAGGCGCTCGATGGCGTGGAACGCCTTCTCCAGGCTCTGCGTGAAGATGGCGGCGTGCAGGCCGAACTCGAGGGCGTTGGCCTTCTGGATGGCTTCGTCGAGATCATCCACCGGGCGGATGACGACGACGGGCGCGAACACCTCCTCGCAGCTCACGCGCGCGTCGTCGGGCACGCCGGTGAGCACGGTGGGCCAGTAGGTGGCACCCTCGCGGCGGTGGCCGCAGTGCACGACGGCCCCGGCGGCGCGCGCGTCGTCCACCCAGCGCTCGATGCGCTCCGCTTCCCGTTGGGCGATCATGGGGCCCATGTCGCAGTCCTGGTCCAGCTTGGGGCCCACCTTGTAGCGTTCGGTGCGCGCGACGAACGCGGCCAGGAATTCGTCGTACGCGGCACGCTCCACGTAGATGCGCTGCACGCCGATGCAGTTCTGGCCGGCGGCCCAGAACGCGCCGGACACGCAGGACTCGACGGCGTCGTCCAGGTCGGCGTCGGCGAGGACGATGACGGGGCTGTTGGAGCCCAGCTCCATGCCGATCTTCTTGAGGCCCGCGGCGGCGGCGATGGCGCGCCCGGCCTCCACGCCGCCGGTGAACGAGATCATGCGCACGCGCGGGTCCGTGACCAGCGCGTGCCCCACCACGCCGCCCGGGCCGGTGATGACGCTGAGTGCGGCGGGCGGCAGGCCGGCCTCCAGGAAGGCGCCGCCCAGCCGGATGGCGCTCAGGGGCGTGACGGACGCCGGCTTGAGCACCACGGCGTTGCCGCCGGCGAAGGCCGGCCCGAGCTTGTGCGCCACCAGGTTGAGCGGGTCGTTGAACGGCGTGATGGCGCCGATGACGCCGATGGGCACGCGGTCGTACCAGCCGCGCCGGTTCTCGGAGCCCTTCTGCTGGTCGAACCGGAGCGTCTCTCCCGTGACCCGCGTCGCCTCCTCGCCCGAGATGTGGAGCGTGCGCGTGCAGCGGTAGACTTCCTTGCGCGCCTCCCGGATGGTCTTGGAGCCCTCCCTGGCGATGAGCCGGGCGAGGTCCTCGCCGTCTTCCTCGACGCGCCGGGCCGTGCGGAACAGGATGCTCGCGCGCTCGTGGGACGGCAGCGCCCGCATGGCGCGGTAGCCGTCGAGGGCCGCCGTGACGGCGTCGCGCACGTCATCGGCGGTGCCGACGGGGACGGTGTCCACGACGGAGCCGTCCCACGGGTCTGTCACGTCGCATCGTTCGGGGCGCTCGACGGGCTTGCCGGCCAGTAACATGTGCATCGTGCCTCGCTTCGTTCGTTACGATCGACGATCGACGATCGTCGATCAATTGCCGCCCAGGCTCTTCTCCCGCACCGCCTTGAACTCCGTGCCCTCCTTCCAGGCGGGCCAGACGGAGGCGTCGGCCACGTCGTAGCCGACGGCGAAGAGCAGGTCCAGGTCGTCGATGGCGCCGCTCAGGTCCCAGTCGGGCTTGATCTCGTCCGACGGCTTGTGGTAGTCGTTGGCCGTGTACTCGTCGGCCTTCCGCTTGCCCCAGCCGGCGGGCTTGCCGATGTAGTCCATGCCCGCGCCGGTGTAGAGGGCGGGCACGCCCTGCTTGGCGAAGGAGAACTGGTCGGACCGGTAGAAGAAGCCCTTCTCCGGCTCGGCGTCCGGCCTGATGACGCGGTCCACCGCCGCGGCCCCGCGCCGGAGAATGTCCTCCAGCGTGGTGTTGCCCATGCCCACCACGATGATGTCCTTGGTGGGACCCCACTGGTTGAGGGCGTCCATGTTGATGTCCGCCAGCGTCTTGTTCAGCGGGTAGAGCGGGTTGGTGGCATAGTACTCGGAGCCGAGCAGGCCCTGCTCCTCCGACGTGACGGCCAGGAACAGGATGGAGCGCTTCGGCGCGGGCTCCAGTGTTCTGTACGCCTTCGCGATCTCCAGCAAGCCGCCCACGCCGGACGCGTTGTCATCCGCGCCGTTGTAGATCCTGTCTGGCCCCGGCAGCGACGGGTCCATGCCCAGGTGGTCCCAGTGCGCCGTGTAGATCACGTACTCGTCCGGGCTGGTCGTGCCCGGCAGCTTCGCAATAACGTTGCGCGACTGCACCTTGCGCGTGGTCTGCCGGATGTTGAAGTCCGCCGTCGCGCCCAGGTCCACCGGCTGGAAATCCTTCTTGCGCGCCGACTCCTTCAGCGCGTCGAAATCGTAGCCGGCAGTCTGGAAGAGCTGCTTGGCCTCGTCCAGCGTGATCCAGCCTTCCACCGGCACGCGGCTCATGTTGTCGTCCGGCGGCAGGATGCTGAAGTTCTCATGGCCCCAGCTCCCCGTCACCACCGCCCACGGGTAGCCGGCCGGCCCCGTCTCGTGCACGATGATCACCGCCGCCGCGCCCTGGCGCGTGCCCTCCTCGTACTTGTAGGTCCACCGCCCGTAGTACGTCATGGCGGGGCCCTTGAACATGTTGGGGTCCAGCTTGTACGCCTCGTTGGGCGCCGGCACCGGCGGGTCGTTGACCAGCATGATGAGCGTCTTGCCCTTCATGTCCTGGCCCTTGTAGTCGTCCCAGCCGTACTCGGGCGCCACCACGCCGTAGCCCACGAACACGACGTCGGAGTTGCGCACGTCCACCCGCGGCGTCACGTGCTTGGAGACCGCCACCCAGTTGTCCGGGTACGACAGCGCCAGCGCCCGGCCCTTCACGTTGAACCGGCCGCTGGCCGCCGACTGGATGCCAACCAGCGGCACAGCCTGCACGTACGTCCCGTTCGGATTGCCCGGCGCCAGGCCCAGGGCCTTGAACTGCGACGTCAGGTACGACACCGTCCGGTCCTCGCCCACCGACGCCGGCGCACGGCCCTCCATCGAGTCCGCCGACAGATCCCGGATATGCCGCATCAGCCCATCCGCCGTCATGGCCTGCAGCGCCGAACGCACCGCCGGCGTCGTGATGGCCGCGCTCGCCTCCGTGCCCCGCCCCCCGCAACCGACCGCCCACAGCGCGGCAACGACCACGCCCAGGCCGCGTGCCACGGTTGCTTTCCGTTCCACGGGTGCCTCCGTTCTCGGGTCCGTTGGCAACAGAATGGCGGAAGCATTGCCACGGGGCAATCGGCCGGACGCGCCGAGCCGGGTTGGTTCGGCGTGAGCCGATGTCCCCTTTGTCTGGACAGTGACCGGCGGAGCGTGGAGTGGTGGTGGCTGCGGCCGGGCGGTGGGGCGATTAAATTGATAAATGGGGGTCAAGGGTCATGGCACGGGACGCGGTGCAGCCCGTGGGCGGGGGTGCCCCGCGGACGTAGCGCGGCCCCGGGCGATGGGGGGCGCGACGAAGCAAGCGGCGGTCGTCGGTCAACGGTCATCGGTCATGAGGGGTCCCGATGCGGAAAACGACGGAGCGCTCGGCAGACGCGGTGGAGCTGGACAGGGTGTCGCTGCCGGGTCCCGGGGACGGCGGCGTGACGCTGGCGGCGGCGTTGCGCGGCCGCCGTTCGGTGCGGGCGTTCCTTCCGGAGTCACTGGAGCTGGGCCAGGTGGCGGATCTGCTGTGGGCGGCGCAGGGTGCGACGCACGGGGACGGCATGCGGGCGGCGCCGTCGGCGGGCAAGCTGTACCCGTTGCGGACGTACCTGGTGGCGGGTGTGGTGCGTGGCCTGGCGCCGGGGATCTACGGGTACGATTCGGCGGCGCACGTGCTGGAGCCGGTGATGGAAGGGGACGTGCGGGAGGAGCTGGGCCGGGTGGCGCAGAACCAGGACTGGCTGGCGGCCGCGTCGGTGGTGGTGGTGTTCACGGCGGACTACCGTGAGCCGATGCGCAAGTACGGGGAGCGGGCGGTGCACTACGTGGACCTGGAAGTCGGCCACGCGGTGGAGAACGTGTGCCTGCAGGCGGTGGCGCTCGGCCTGGGCTCCACGGTGGTCGGGCGGTTCCACGACGACGAGGTACGCAGGCTGTTGAGGGCGTCCGAGCTGGAGAGGCCGCTCTGTCTGGTGCCGGTCGGGGTGCCGGCGGATGCCTAGGCGCAGAGCGGCTCAGGTTGGACTGATCACAATCGTATAGTGGTCGCCGAGGGTGTAGTGGATGTTGGTGTTGCCCAGCAGGTCCATGACGGCGTTGCCGAGCTCGGTGTCGGTGGTGACGACGGAGATGCCGACGATGACGCCCGTGCCGGGGTTCGTGGGCGTGCCGTCGGGCGTGGACCAGTTCTCCCAGTCGATCTTGTAGGTGTCCCGGAGGAAGGAGAAGTTGTCGGGCAGGTAGGGCACCAGCCCGGGCGGCACGACGCCGCGGTTGACGTCGGGCGGCCAGGCGTTGTGGTCGGCGAAGTAGCTGTAGGCGGCGAGCTTGACCACCTGGAAGTCGCCGACGACGCGGGCGGCTTTCGCCTTGAGGATCATGCCGTGGTAGGCGGGGATGGCGAACCCGGCGAGGATGCCGAGGATCACGGTCACGATCATGAGCTCGACGAGCGTGAAGCCCGGGCGGTCGTGTCGCGGGCGCATGGTCAGAGGCCGAGCCGGGCTGCGGCGTCCCCGATCAGTTGCGTCAGTGGTTGGTCGGAGCGGTAGGTGAGGGTGGCGGAGCCGTTGTGCCCGGTGATCTCGTAGGTGTGTTCGTCGAGCTTCTGATAGCTGACGCCCGGGGTGGGCGGTCCCGCTTCCTCCAGGGTTTCGGGCAGGTGGCCGGTGCGCATCCGGAAAGCCTTGATCCGCTGCGCCTGGAGGTACATGCCCATGCGCAGGGCCGTCTCGAGCTGCGCGGTGGTCTGCGGCGACGGGGGCGCGGGCCCGAACCACGTCTCGCCCTGCCACCAGACCGTGACGAAGGCAACCAGGAGGATAACCAGCAGGACTTCGCGCGAGCGGTGTTTCTCTCCCGGCAGGGGCAGATCCCGCCCTTCACGCGCGGCGTCGGCCTGCTGCTGCATGACTTCGAGCAGCGTCTCGTAACGTTCGCGGCCACCGCCTGGCGGATCGGACGCGTCGGCACGTCGTTCTTGGTTGTCTCGCATGGTATGATCCCGCAAACCTCGTGATGGCGAATATGCCGGCCCGCGCGTGGGCATACAAGCATGTTGAGGAGGGGGTGGGCAGGCGGTTCCGGAAGAGCGGACTTGCGAAACCCCGGGTGCCCGGGCGTATTGTGGGGTCGAATCAAGCGCCGGGCCGGTGGGCGGCCTGCGGTGAGACACGAGGAAAGGGAACCCCGGAGCAGAGATGCGCAAGCATTGGAGCGGTACCGTCCTGATCGTGACCATGGTGGCGCTGGCGGCGTGCGCGAAGCAGCCTGAGAACCAGGCGGCCGCGAACTCGTTCCCGGACCAGGACGTGCAGGCGATCCTGGGCCTGGACCGCGCGTACCAGGACGCGGTGAAGGCGGGTGACTGGGATGCGATCGGGCAGTTCTATGCCAAGGACGCCGTGTTGATGCCGCCCGAGGAGGAGGCCGTGCACGGTCCGGCCGACATCGTGGCGTGGTACAAGGATGCCTACGAAGGCATGAAGGTCGAGGACTACAAGACGGACTCGGATGCGGTGGATGGCGACCGGTCCATCGGCTACCATCGCGGGACGTACCGCATCACCATGTCCTCCAGCGACGGGCAGTACAAGGAACAGGGGAAGTTCCTGTGGGTGCTGCGGCGCACCGGGACGGGCGACTGGAAGATCGTGGCCGACATCTGGAACACGACGCCGACGGACGATCAGTGACATCCCTGGAGACCGCAGCACCGTGCGGCGGTCTCCGGCTCCCCCTGAGCAGCGATACAGAACAGGAATGAAGCAGCGGCCGGATGCGTCCGGACCGCCGCACCCGTCATTCCCTCTGTCCGGGGGTGCCCATGCTCCGTCGCAGCAGCGTCATCGTCGCGCTCGTCATGCTGGCCGGTTGCGCCAGCGCGCGATCCGCCCCGGGTCCCGGGCTGACCGCCCGCCCCCACCTGTCGGTGTCCAACCCCACGCAGTACCCCGTCCGCGTGTACGCTTCCCGCACGCTCCACGGCCACGGCGCACGCCTGGGCGAGCTGGCCATCGGCGGCCATGCCTCCTACGTGCTCCCCTACGCCGGCGACGTGTTCTTCCGGCTCGAGCGCCTGAACGGCCTCGTGGTGACGGCCCGGGCGCACGTGGCGCCCGGCGACCGCGTGGAGCTGGAACCGGACGCGGCGTGGCGCACGTTGTTCGTCACCGTCCGCCCTCACCGCTGAGCCCGTGGGCGCCGTGCACGCGGCGCGCGGCCCGGTCTCGACCCGGCCCGCCCGCGCGTTGATCCGCACCCCCCGCCCGTTTGATCGGCCGCAGCGCGCGGCCTATCTTGCCGTGTCCAACCGTACGCAAAAACCCGGAAGCGAGCTGCCCATGTCCGCGAATCGGATGCGGCGCCTGCCGCACGCGCTGTTCCTCGTCGTGCTCCTGCTGCTGGCCGCGTGGCCGTCCATCACCGCCGCGCAGGCCGTCGACACGAGCTTCTTCAGCACGCTCAAGTGGCGCAACATCGGCCCGGACCGCGGCGGCCGCAGCCAGGCCATCGCGGGCAGCGCGTCGCGGCCCGACGAGTACTACTTCGGCGCCGTGGGCGGCGGCGTGTGGAAGACCACGGACGGCGGCGAGAACTGGCGGCCGGTGACGGACGGGCAGCTCCACAGCTCCAGCGTGGGCGCCATCGCGGTGGCCGAGTCGGACCCGGACGTAGTGTACGCCGGCATGGGCGAGACGGAGCTGCGCGGCAACATCATGCAGGGCGACGGCGTCTACAAGTCCACCGACGCCGGCAAGACGTGGACGAACGTGGGCCTGGGGAACACGCAGGCCATCGCCCGGGTGCGCGTGAGCCCGACGGACCCGGACCTGGTGTACGTGGCCGCGCTGGGCCACCCGTACGGCGCCAACGCGGAGCGAGGCGTGTTCCGCTCGCGGGACGGCGGCCAGACCTGGCGGAAGGTGCTGTTCGTGAGCGACAGCGCGGGCGCGGTGGACCTGGTCATGGACCGCACCGACCCGAAGGTGCTGTACGCGTCCACGTGGCAGGTCTACCGGACGCCGTGGAAGATGTGGGGCGGCGGGCCCGGCTCGCGGCTGTACAAGACCACCGACGGCGGCGACCACTGGACGGAGCTGACGAAGAACCCCGGCATGCCGGCGCCGCCCATCGGCAAGATCGGCATCACGGTGTCGCCCGCGGACCCGCAGCGGCTGTACGCCATCGTGGAGGCCAACGAGGGCGGCGTGTTCCGCTCCGACGACGGCGGCGCCACGTGGACGCGCACCAACGCCGAGCGCAAGATCCGCCAGCGCAGCTTCTACTACTCGCGCATCTACGCGGACCCGAAAGACCCGGACGTGGTGTACGCGCTCGACACGAGCCTGTACCGCTCGAAGGACGGCGGCAAGACGTTCGAGTCCATCCGCACGCCCCACGGCGACCACCACGACCTGTGGATCGCGCCCAACGACCCCCAGCGCATGGCGGACGCCAGCGACGGCGGCGGCGTGGTGTCCATCAACGGCGGCAGGACGTGGACGGAGCAGGATTTCCCGACGGCGCAGCTCTACCACATCATGACCACGTCGGACTTCCCGTACCACGTGTGCGGCGCGCAGCAGGACAACAGCACGGTGTGCGTGCCCAGCGACGACTGGGACAACATGCAGGCGCGCGGTGCGAACCACGGCTGGTACTACTCCGTGGGCGGCGGCGAGAGCGGCTACATCGCCGAGTCGCCGACGGACCCGAACGTGTTCTACGCCGGCAGCCAGGGCGCGCTGCTGACCCGCTACGACCGCTCCAACGGCCAGGTGCGCGACATCCAGCCGGACCCGCGCTTCTTCTCCGGCGAGCCGGCGTCCGCGCTGCCGGAACGCTGGCAGTGGACGTTCCCCATCGTGTTCTCGCCGGTGGACCCCACGCGCATGTACACCACGTCGCAGCACGTGTGGATGACCACCGACGACGGCCAGACCTGGCAGAAGATCAGCCCGGACCTGACGCTCGCCGACCCGCAGACGCTGGGGAAGTCCGGCGGGCTCATCACCATGGACATGAACGGCCCCGAGATCTACGGGACCGTGTTCGCGCTGGCGCCGTCGCACTTCGACGTAAACACGATCTGGGCCGGCAGCGACGACGGGCTGGTGCACGTCACCCGCGACGGCGGCAAGACCTGGCAGGACGTGACGCCGCCGGACATGGCGAAGTACACCCGCGTCAGCCTCATCGACGCATCGCCGCACGACCCGGCCACCGCCTACGTCGCCGGCAAGCGCTTCCAGCTGGACGACCGCGCGCCCTACATCTGGCGCACGCACGACTACGGCAGGACGTGGACGAAGATCGTGAACGGCATCGCGCCGAACGACTTCGTGCACGCCGTGCGCGAGGACCCCGTCCGGCCCCACCTGCTGTACGCCGGCACGGAGCATGGCGTTTACGTCTCCTTCGACGACGGCGACCACTGGCAGTCGCTCTCGCTCGACCTGCCGGACACCAAGGTGGCGGACCTGATCGTGGAGAAGCACGACCTGGTGGCGGGCACGCACGGCCGCTCCATCTACGTGCTGGACGACATCGACCCGCTGCGCCAGCTCACGCCCGACATCGCGTCCGGACCCGCGCACCTGTTCAATCCGCACGCGGCCACCCGCGGCGTGACGGACGGCGTGATCCAGTACTGGCTGGCGCACCCGGCGGACAGCGTCGAGGTGACCATCCTGGACGGCAAGGGCGACGTGGTGCGCCGCTTCACGGGCACGCCGGCGGACACGGCGCGGCCGGAACAGCAGAGCTACTACCGGAGGGCGCCGCGCGCGCCGACGGTGCACGCGGGGCTGAACCGGTTCGAGTGGGACCTGCGCTACCCGGGCGCCACCACGTTCGAGGGCATGATCATCTGGAGCGCGCGGCCGCAGTCCGGCCCCGTGGCGCCCCCCGGCACGTACACCGTGCGCCTCACGGCCAACGGCGTGACCGAGACGCAGCCCCTGCAGGTGCGCATGGACCCGCGCCTCAAGGGCGTGACGCCGGCGGACCTGGAGGAGCAGTTCGCGCTGGCGTCGAAGATCCGCGACGCGACGTCCGCGGCGAACCAGGCCGTGATCGACATCCGCGCGCTGCGGAAGGCGCTCGACGCCGCCACGGACAGCGCGAAGGCGCACGGCGCGAACGCGCGCGCCATGCGCAGCCTGGAGCGCGCCGCGCAGCCGCTGCTGGACGGCACGCGCCAGATCGAGGAGGCGCTCTACCAGACCAAGAACCGCAGCGGCCAGGACCCGCTCAACTTCCCCATCAAGCTGAACAACCGGCTGGCGGCGCTGCGCCGCTCCGTGGAGACGGGCGATGCGACGCCCACGGCCGGCGCGTATCGCGTGTTCAAGCAGTTGAAGGCGCAGCTCGACGGGCACCTGCTGGATCTGGAGCGCGTGGTGCACGACCGGCTGCCGGCGGTGAACCGGGCATTGCAGCAGGCGGGCGGGAAACCTTTGACCTGGCAGGGCAAGTAGCAGGAGGGAATCCGGTCTCGCGGGTGGGCAGCGTTCTTTCACTTCTTGACACAGAGGTCACGGAAGAACGGAGATCACGGAACGTGCCCGGCTTGGCGACTTCGCGGGGTGAAGCCGCGTTGCCGGCAGCCGCAGGCCCGTGAGTTCTTTGGGGTTGTGGGGCTGGAATGGTCCGGCTCAATCCGCGGCGAACAGGTCGCGGAAGCCGCTCACCACGCGCACCACTTCGCTCTGAGGGCCATACACGCTCGTGACATCGCGCAAGGCGCCCACTCGGGAGGACCATGCCGGAAGTTGCGGGTCGGGGTGGGGCATTCCCATTGCTCGATGGGTGGGGGGCGTGGCGCATGTGATTGCATTTCGCAGCCGACAGCATCATTTTGCATGTATGACCAAATCCATCACGATACGGGATGTCCCTGAGGAGTCGAGGGACGAACTGGCGGCGCGGGCGGCGCTGACGGGCCGGTCATTGCAGGAATACCTGCGTTGGCAGCTCATCGAGCTGGCGCGGCGACCGGACCCGGCGGCGTTCGTCGCGCGGGTGCGTGAGCGGAAGGAGCGCACCGGTACGCGGGTTTCCCGGGACCGGATTCTGGGAGCCCGGGACGCGGACCGGCGGTGACCCTGGTCATTGATTCGAGTTTCGTGGTGGCCGCGCTGGTGGACGCCGGCCCGGATGGGACGTGGGCGGAGCGTTTGCTGATTGAGGAAGATCTGGCCGCCCCGCACCTCATGCCCGTGGAGGTGGCCAACATCCTCTGGTGCCTGGCTGCATCGGGCGCTCTCTCCGTGGAGGTCGCCTCCCTGGCCCATGGCGACCTGGATGGGCTGCGCGTGGAGCTGTTTCCTTACGCGCCTTTCGCGTCGCGGGTGTGGGATCTTCGCGAGAACCTGACGAGCTACGACGCCTGGTACGTCGCGTTGGCGGAGGAGCTCGGCGCCCGCCTGGCCACGCTCGACGAACGCCTGAGCCGGGCGACCGGGCCGCGCTGCCGGTTCGTGACGCCTTGAGCAGGTCTTCTCGTACGACGGCCATCTTCTCGGGCGGCCGATCGTGCAGAGTCTGACGCCGGGCGCGACCGGCGTCGAGCTGAGCTGGGAGGCGCCGATGCAGAGCCACGACTGGCGCCTCGTTCTCCTGCGGGACACGGCGACCCTCGCGTACAGCTCACAGACGCATAGGAGCGGTGGCACCATCACCGCTTCCCTCGACTACGCGCTGTCGCCCGGGACGTCCTACACGCTGGACCTGCTCACGTCCGACGATTTCAACCAGAGCATCGTGGCCCTGCCGTTCGACTACACGGCGCCCTGAGCGCAAACGCGGCCGGGGCTGAGCGGCGTGTCCAGCGACCTGCGTTGCACGCTCATCATCACGATTCCGAGTCCGTAGCTCCCGTCGATCCAGCGCCAAACGGACCAGAGGGCGCGCCGCGCCGGCCGCGGTTCGGCACGCACAGCGGGCAGACTTACTCAAAGTGCTGCTTCGTACTCCTTCAATGGGCGGCTCATTTCTTCGACCACGCGATCACCGCGCCGCAGGGACTCATGTACTGCGCCGGCACGCCAGCGGCCGACGGGTAGACTTCGATGGCTTCGATATTGAATGGATTCAGTAGCTCGTCGAGCATCAGGTCGCCACCCGTACCGCCCCTGCGAAGCACGAACCCATCCAGTACGACCGTGGGCAGACACATGCCCCGGAAGAACATGCTTGCGGCGTCTACCGTTCTCAGATCACAGAGTCCTGGTCTCAGGCACATGAGCCGCATCCTCGGCACGCTGTGCAACGCATCGGTCATCACCACGGGAAACGGCTGTTCGATCTCTTTCGCCGTCATGAAGTACCCGAACCCCATCTGACGGCGATGGTAGAAGCCGTTATCGGCAAGCGACGAGTTCCCTTTCGAGACGGTGACGCGCAGTGGTTCCAGGGGGAATGGCTCCGGCCAGAGGCGTAGGAGGACCGATGCAGTCGGGCCTCGAAAGGTCTGCACAGTATCGGACTGGGTGACGTACCCTGCCGCCTTGACCTCGGCCTGATAACGCGCGCCCGGCGTCAACCGAATGCTGAATTCACCTGCGGAGTCGCTGACGACAGCTTCAACGTCCGTGCCGTCAATCGCTCGAAACCTGATGAAGGCGTATCTCACCCGTGTGCCTGTCCAACGGTCGATAACAAAACCCCGCAGGGCCTGGGCCGCGGCCGGCGTCGCCAGCAACAGCCCAGCGACCAACAAAGCGACCGGCTGAACCACCTCGTATAGGGCCGGTAGCCGCATGTTCTGTCGCCACCTGTTTACCGGCACCGCACTTCGAAGCACCATTGCGCGTGCGCCTGCGCGGCGCCCCCCGTCCCCCGCTGCCCCCGGCGGTGTGGAAAGGTTGGGAAGGGGTCTCCCACTCAATATCCAACTGCCCGGACAGGGAATCCCGCGTCCGGGAGAGCCCTCAGCTCCCCGCCCCCACCTCCCGGCACTCCTCCTGCTCGCTCTCCAGCTCGCGCAGCAGGCAGTTGACGGTCTGCTGCACGAGCTCCTCCACGCACAC
>Ga0102950_1000373_pt1 | contig 12414 bp, 11 predicted proteins | sample SalPon2A_B_D2_MG_FD_78505 | JGI IMG/M metagenome (GOLD analysis project Ga0102950, IMG submission 78505) | Soil microbial communities from South San Francisco under conditions of wetland restoration - Salt Pond MetaG R2A_B_D2_MG | ecosystem: Environmental > Terrestrial > Soil > Wetlands | place...
AATAGGACTTTCTTTGGTAGCAGTGAAATAAACATTTTCACCTGAAGCATCGAAGCCGTCCAGATTAGTTACAACCCAATTACCTTTTGTAAGCTGTTTCAACAATTTACCATCTGTGTTGTAAAGATAGAGATGATCCCAGCCGTCGCGCGCGGAAAACCAGATAAACTGATCAGTTTTACTTTTCACAAAAATTGGTCCGTGCATAGGGTGAACATATTTGTCACTGGTTTCTTCAAATAATGTTTTTACAGGTTCACCGGTTTTTGCATCAAATTTTATTTCTTTAAGATGGTTTTGATCGCGGTTAAGAATACCAACAAAAATATATTTCTCGTCAGGGCTCCAGGTTACACCGGTTAAATAATGATCCTTTGGCTCTCCGGTTTTAAGCCAGACAATTTCATTCTGCTTGGTATTATAAATTCCTACAGTTACCTGGTGGCTTGTCATGCCTGCCATTGGATATTTTATTTCGTTTACCTTTGCCGGGCGTACGGAAAAATCAATAACCGGGTAATCAGTAACCATGGACTCATCCATTCTGTAAAAAGCAAGGTAATTACCGGTTGGTGACCAGTAAGTCCCCTTATTAATTCCGAATTCATTTCGGTGAACTGTCTGTCCGTTTACTATCCATTTATTTTCATCTTTTGTTATTTGTGTGCTGGTTCCATTTGCTGCAAAATATAGATTGTTGTCTATAGTATATGCAACATTATGATTTGACGCTTCGTCTTTATTCTCAGCTTTCTCCGGTATTGAATTTAAACTGGTCCCCGTTTTTGTAGTAATATTATAAGTAACCAGTTTATCTCCGGTCCAGAATTTAATGGAATTCCCATCCATCCATTCGAAACGGGGGAAACGTGAAAGAGCTTCAATCTTTAAAGATGATAACCCGTTATTCAAATCGTCTAATGATATTATTTTCTCCGTTCTGTCATTTCTCACATTGCCTTTAACCAAAGCATTGCCATCTACGTATGAAAAATTATCTGTCCCCGGTATCCATTCAGTCTGTGAAAGGCCTCTTGGATAAAATCCGTAACTTTGCAGAGTTGCCTGTTTTAATGTTAAATCTTTCTTCTGTGGAAATACAGCTATTGAAATAATAAATAAATAAAGTAAAAGTATTCGGGTTTTCATCTCTGCTCCTGATTTGGTAAAATGTTTTTAAAATTAAAGCTATTGATTATTAGTTGCAAAATAATTGGGATGAATAGACAGGCACTATTCAGTGATGGTTTTAGTAATCAGTTTTTTGTCAATTTCTTCGAAAAGATGGGCGGGTGTAGTTACATTTTTCTTTTGTTTTCCTTTCAAACTGCTATATTTTTGTAAATTTGAAAGTTTTTCCTTTGAAGCAAGTACATAGAACGGGATTCCATAGTATTTGCAAATAATTGCTGCATTTCTGCTTCCGACCTTATTTACAACATTTCCGCTTTTTAGTATTATATCTGCACCGATTATTACTGCATCTGATTTCTGAATGTAAAAACTGGCAGTAGAATCATGTATTATTTCTGTTTTAATTTTTTTATTTGATAGCTTTTTCCCTAAAATAATTCCTTCATTACCCGGAGCAGATTTACAAATAGTTACACTAAGTCTTTTATTCTCTTTTTGTAATCTTGAAATCACCTCAAGCAAGGTTTTACTATTGGAAAGCGTGAGTATTTTATTACTCCCTTTCAAATATTTCTTACATTTTATGAAGATTCTGTTAAAAGTTTCTTCCTCTTCCTTTGAAAAATCCTTTAAAAATTTCTTTAGTTCTTCGCTGCTATTTTTACGAAGAACCAAATCCAGCTTTTTAAGGTAATTACTGATTGCGGCAAAATCTTTAAGCTCATTTTTGACCAGAGGAATATTTTCCCTGATTAATCCAGGGTTTCCAGCAGTTTTTAAATAATAATTATTCAGTTTGGAAAGTAATTCTGATGAGCCTGATGTTTTATCTTTCAGAATAGAATTGAGTGTAATATTTTTCGCCTTTGCAGACATACCACAAAAATATGTATTTTTAGGCAACTTTTTAACCTAAATTTCGCTAAGAGGTGAAAATGAGAAAGAGCACGGTTTTGCTGATTATTTTATTGCTGTTTTTTATTACAGGAAATCCATTTGCACAGGAGAAAGAGGAAAAAAGCAGTGATCCGAATGTGGAACAATTTGATCCAGCGAGGGATGCCGCAAAGGATTTGCAGAACGCTATTACTTTTGCCAAAAAAGAAAATAAAAGAATTATTCTGGATGTTGGTGGGCAGTGGTGTATCTGGTGCCACAGGCTCGATACTATGTTTGTTAAAAATCCTGCACTAACGGATTATCGTAATGAGCATTTTGTCTATGTAAAAATTAATTATAGTAAAGAAAATAAGAATGAAAAATTTCTTGCGCAGTTCCCTGAAATACCGGGATATCCTCACTGGTTTTTGTTAGATTCAAACGGGAAATTATTACTATCAAAAAGTTCCGGTGATTTTGAAACAGGGAAAGGACACGATCCTAAGATTGTTATGAAGTTTTTGAAAAAATGGTCGTTGAAGAAAAAATCTTAAATATTTATGTTATTTCGATTCCGACTTGTCGGGGGAGAAATCTATTATTTTGATTAAGGACATTCCGCTCCGAAATATTAGAAAAAATGGATATAAGAATTACTCTACCTCAGTATTTATAAAATCCTTAATATCAAACGTAGATTCAATCGTAGAATTTTGATTAAAATTATTGCTCGATAATTGTGTAAACAATCCCCGTTTATTTTCAAAATCTTTTAGATAAAATATCCTGACCTTATTCCTGTTTTTAATCATCCAGTTTAGTGTTATTTTCATTTTCTCAAGATCTTCATCATTTGGAAGTGCAGAAATGTAAAGTGTATTCTCATAATAATCATCAATTGCTTCCTCAAAATAATCACGATCTTTCAGGGAGTATTTCTTAATAAATATTCTACCGGCCAGCATAAGAATATAATCTTTCTGCCTTCCTTCTGTAATTTCGAATAATACATTTGCCTGGTTAACAGGCTCGGCAAGCAAGGATGATTTGTGTGTCTGGGCTAGTATCATATCTACAAGTTCTTTTACTTCAGCTGCTTTTTCATATTTCTGTGTATCTGAATAGTATTTCATTTTATTCAAAAGTCGGTTTAGAGCAAACTGATTCTTCCCGTAAAGAAACTCATAAACTTTTTCCAGCTCAGAATTGTAAAGCTCTTTATCCTTATTATCACAGGGAGCCACGCATCTCTCTATTTCCGCAAGGAAACATCTTTTGCCTTTTGCAAGTTCTTTATCATCGCATTCTCTAAGGGCAAATATTTTTGTCAGCGCGTCAAAAACTGTCTCAGCTTTTCTGCGCGAGATAAAGAGTCCGAAATAATCATTCCCGTCAAAATCAAAATGATTGCAGATCTCAATTCCCGGAAATTTATCCTTCGTAGTTATTCTTAAAAAATATTTATTGCCATATCTTTTTAATTGATAATTGTGCTTTGGCTTTGCAAGTTTTATTGACTCAGCTTCAAGTAAAAGGGCAGTAAGTTCCGAATTTGTAAGTTCAATCTTTAGTCTTGATGCCTGCTTTACAATTTTTTTAGCTTTCTTCGGTGCTGTTGGTGAAAAATAAGTTTTTACCCTGTCTCTTAGCGATTTTGCTTTACCGATATAAATTATCTGGTTTTTAGAATTCAAAAAATGATAAACACCGGGACTGTTTGGAAGATCGAAAACATCCTGGCTTAATTTCTTTTTTAATTTGAGTGGTCTTTGAATTTTACCGGGCATTCTCTGATAATCAAGAAGTTCTTCGAGTGAAGTCATTTTATGAGTTTTCTTCAATTCCTTTATCATTTTAATCAGAGCCTTGCCGGTAACCTGGGCGTCAGATAAAGCACGGTGAGCACCAGAATTCTTTAATTTGAGATGACTGCAAACTGAACTGAGAGATTTGCTTTTGAGAAAAGGATAAAGTTTTCTCGCCATTTTTAAAGTACACACTTCGTAATTTTGGGGAAGTTCATGTCCTGCATTCCTGAATTCAGATTTCAGAAAACTTTTATCAAATGAAAGATTATGAGCTGTAATTACATTTTCCCCCATAAACTCAACTATCTCATCAACAATGTCTTCAAAAAATGGAGCGCTATAAACATCATCGTCTGTAATTCCTGTAATTCCTGTAATATAATAGGGGATTGCTCTACCTGGATTAATCATTGAATGGTAAGTCTCAACAATTTTTAATTTAGAAATCTTAACAAGTCCAATTTCTATTATGTTATTATTCCTTGGTGAAAGTCCCGTGGTTTCTGTATCAACTACGCAAAATTCAGCTTCTTCTATGGGAGTTTGTGAAAGGTTCTCTTTTGGCATATTTAAAGTTATTACTAAAAATATTCATTATCAAAATATAAAATAGTTGTAATATGTAAGTTCCCAACTTTTCATATTCTTTCTATTTATAGCTCTTTTGGATATATTTAAATCTCACAATGGAATTATTATGAGCCTTCTAAATTTACTCTTTATAGGAGATATTATCGGCAAACCGGGCATGAGTGTTGTTCAAACCTGGCTGCCGGGACTAATACAGAAATATAAAACTGATTTTGTTATTGCTAATGGTGAAAACGCGGCAGATGGGAAAGGTTGCACTGCGAAAGAAGGGAAAGTCCTTTTCGAACTTGGAGTGGACGTAATAACAGGTGGTAATCATACCTGGGACAAACATCAATCGCAGGATTATCTAAAGAATGAACCCCGCTCACTGCGCCCGATGAATTATCCGAAAGGAACGTATGGAAATGGATTTTGCATAGCTGAAAGTAAAAAAGGGAAAGTTGGCGTTCTGAATTTACAGGGCAGAACTTTTATGGCTGATATTGATTGTCCGTTCAGAACAACGGATTGGGTTTTACCTAAAATATCAAATGAAACAAAGGTTATTTTTGTTGATCTTCACGCTGAAGCCACTGCAGAAAAAATTGCAATGGCAAACTACCTGGATGGTAAAGTAAGCGTTTTGGTTGGAACTCACACCCACGTTCAAACAGCGGACGAAAGAATTTTCCCGGGCGGAACAGGTTACATTACGGATGTAGGAATGACTGGGCCTTATGAATCTGTAATCGGGATGAAAACACAGGCTGCTGTTAACAGATTTTTATACCAGACTCCGCAAAAATATGAAACAGCAGAAAATGATGTTCATATTTGCGGAATGTTTTTTAAGATAGATACAGAAACGGGTAAGACAGTAGAAATTGAAAGAATTATTTTCCCTGAATTTATAACAAAGACAAATCAATCCTGATGATAAATCTTCCTTTGCCAAGAATTGACCTGGATGATGAACTCCGGGACTTACTGCTTCCATATAGCAGGTTTAAAAAAGGAAAAATCTGGAATGACCATCTGGGAAAACATAAAATCGGATGTCTGGATGCTGCTGATCCTGCTGATTTGAAGAAACTCTTTGGCGCGGACAAAGCAAAACTGGCCGTACACGATCCACCATATAACTTTATTGCTTTTCACGAATCACAATCTGAAGAATTTGCAAACTGGTGCCGAATCTGGATAAAAAATACATATAACATTCTTGAGAAGAATTCTGCTATGTACATCTGGCTGGGTGCGGATCAGAATAATAATTTTCAACCTCTTGCGGATTTTATAATTATGATGAAAGATTCAGGATTTTCGTCAAGAAGTTTCATCACAATGCGAAACCAAAGAGGCTACGGTACTCAGAAAAATTGGATGTCAATAAGGCAGGAGCTTTTGTATTATACAAAGGGGAAACCCGATTTTAATATAGGGGCCGAATATACAGACATACCCAAAGTGCTGAAGGGCTATTATAAAAAAGTAAACGGGAAAGAGACTGAAAATTCTGAAAGAAGCAAATCTGAATTTATCCGGGCAGGTAATGTATGGATTGACATCCAGCAGGTTTTTTACAGAATGATTGAAAATGTAAATGGATGCTACGCGCAAAAACCGCTGAAGGCAATTGATAGAATAATAAATGCCGGAAGTAATAAAGGTGAAATCGTAACGGACTTTTTTTCACATTCGGGTACAACATTAATTTCGGCAGAAAAGAATGAAAGGAATTGTGTTACGATGGATATTGACCCTGTTTTCTGTGAAATTTCGTTGAGACGATTGGAAAATTACAGAAAGACAGGTAGGGCAGGGTGGCAAAATTCAAACCCGTTTGCTGAAGAGATTTCTGAAAATAAAAAGATTAAAAATTATTTAAAGAAACGTTATCAAGTAGAATTTGATAAATCTAAAAAGATAACCGAGGAATGAATATTAAATGATACTAATTGATGGTAAACAAACAGCTACTATTGTTAAAGAAGAACTGAAAGTAGCAGTAGACAAATTAAAATCGGAAGGCAAAGGTGTTCCCGGACTTGTAACTATTATTGTTGGAAATGATCCTGCTTCTGCAATATACGTGAACAGTAAAATCAAAGCCTGTGGAATAATAGGTTTTAATTCCAAAACTGAAAAACTGAATACGGATATTTCGGAAGAAAAACTATTGTCAATAGTGGAATCCTATAATAAAAACCCGGACTTTCATGGTATCCTTGTTCAATTACCTCTGCCAAAGCATATTGACGAAGACAAGGTAATTGAAGCGATCTCTCCTAAAAAGGATGTTGACGGGTTTCACCCGATAAGTGTTGGCAATCTTGTAATTGGAAAAGAAACATTTTTGTCTTGTACTCCGGCCGGTATTCAGGAACTACTTAAACGATATAAAATTGAAACAAAAGGAAAGCATGTAGTCGTACTTGGGAGGAGCAATATTGTTGGTAAACCGATCGCTAATATTCTGCTTCAGAAAAAAGATTATGCTAACTCAATTGTAACAGTTTGCCATTCTGCTGCAAAAGATGTTTCTTATTATACAAAACAGGCCGACATTTTAATCGCCGCAATTGGCCGCGCTAATTTTGTAACTGCAGATATGGTTAAGGACGGTGTTGTAATAGTGGATGTCGGGATAAACAGGGTCGAAGATGCATCAAGGAAGAAAGGTTACAGGGTAGTAGGAGATGTTGATTTTGAAAACGTTTCTCCAAAATGTTCATTTATAACACCGGTGCCGGGAGGAGTTGGACCGATGACAATCGCTATGCTCCTCAAAAATACATACGAAGCATATTTAAAATATGGTGAATAAAATGAGTTATCCAACAAACACAAATCTTGATCCCCAGGAATTATTAGAAAAAACTTTGCGGGAATTTTATTGTAAGGTTGAATCCTGTAAAGGATGGGAAACAAATGTAATTACACAACCTAAAGCGGTACAGAATATTGTACAGGTTGGCGCAGAAAGAATTGCCGCGGGACTTGGTGTCGGGGATAACCTTGCCGATAAAAACCTTGCACGTAAAATTGATCATACAATCCTGAAGCCTGATGCTACTGAAAATGAAATTAGAGAATTATGTGTAGAAGCAAAAAAATATGAATTTGCGTCAGTTTGCGTAAACCCGGGATATGTTTCTCTCTGCAGTGAATTACTAAAAGGTATGCCGGTTAAAGTCTGTACTGTTATTGGTTTCCCGCTTGGCGCAACCACAACACAGACGAAAGAGTTTGAGGCTGAGCAAGCCATAAATAATGGCGCTGAAGAAATAGATATGGTTATTAATGTCGGACGGCTAAAACAGGGGGATTATGATTACGTATATAAGGATGTAAACCAGGTTGTTCTTGTTGCAAAAAGACATAATGCAATCTGTAAAGTTATTCTGGAAACAGCATTGTTGACAGACGAAGAAAAAATTAAGGCCTGTGTGATATGTAAACACGCGGGCGCTCATTTTGTTAAAACATCCACCGGATTTAGCAAAGGCGGAGCAACTACCGGTGATGTTGCATTGATGAAATATGTGGTAGGAAGCACTGTCGGGGTTAAAGCTTCGGGAGGAATACGTTCTCGGGAAGATGCTGAAAAAATGGTAGCAAGTGGTGCTGACAGAATTGGAGCCAGTGCAAGCGTTAAGATTGTTCTTGGTGAAAAGGGCGATTCTAAATATTAAAATGATGGATGTTGAATTCTGATTTATGGTCTTAGATATTGTAATTGAAAAAACAGATGATGGATGTACGGCGGAAATTCCCACATTAAACGGTTGCGAATGCTGGGCACACGATGAAGAGACTGTAATGGATAAAATTCTGGATCTGGCCTCCTATTATTTGAAAACAGAAAAAAATAAATTTAAAATAGATAAAGCCCGCGGAACGAAACATAAAATTATTTATAAATTAGTCTTTGATAAAAGCAATTAGTGAAAAGATTCAGAACCGAAAAAAGAGCTAACAAAATTGAAACGGTTGTTAAAGCCCGCCAACCATCGCTTACGGTAGTTTTTGAAAATATACATGATCCCCACAATGTGAGCGCTATATTCCGTACCTGCGATGCAGTTGGAATTCCGAAAGTTTCAGTACTATACAATGAAGAGAAATTCCCAAAGATTGGTAAAAAATCTTCTGCTTCGGCTTTTAAATGGGTGAATAAAGAAAAATATAAATCCGTTAAAGAATGTTATGATGACCTGCATGAACAGGGCTTCAAAGTCTATGCATCGGCAATAGTTGAAGGAGCAAAAAATCTGTACGAACTTGACTTAACGGAAAAAGTTGCTATAGTGTTAGGAAACGAACACAAAGGTGTATCGAATGAAGCCGCTGAATTGGCGGACGAAAAATTTTTAATTCCAATGCACGGAATGGTGCAAAGTCTTAATGTCTCTGTGGCTGCAGCTGTAGTTTTGTACGAAGCTCTCAGACAAAGAAGAGAAAAAGGTATGTACGAAAAATCAGAGATGAATGAACAAGATTTGGAAAAAATGATAAATGAATGGAGTGATAAGTAATAATGATACAGGAATTTAATTCTATTAGTAAAGTTCAGGGTGAGCTTGAACTTCCGGGAGACAAATCTATTTCACACCGCGCACTGTTTTTTTCCTCTATGGCCGAGGGCGAATCAAGAATTTATAATTTATCAAATTCGGATGACGTAAAGTCTACCCAGGAATGTTTTGAAGCACTCGGTGTAAAAATAATAATTGAAAATGACGATTTTATAGTTACAGGGAAGGGGTATAATAATTTTGATGCTCCGATAAAACCACTTTACGCAGGGAATTCAGGTACAACAGCAAGGCTACTGACCGGTTTGTTGATAACCCAGAAATTTCAATCTTTGATTACTGGGGATTATTCTCTGTCAAAACGTCCGATGAAAAGGATAATTGACCCTCTAACCAGAATGGGTGCTCGTATTAACGCTTCGGAAAATGAAACTTTGCCATTAACTGTAAAATCAGCGAAAGAAATAAAACCAGCTACTTATGAATTGCCAGTTGCAAGCGCACAGGTTAAAAGTTCAATATTAATTGCAGGCTTACATCTTGATGAGGAAACATCGGTGGTTGAGAAATTCCAATCCAGGAATCACACTGAAAAAATGCTGGGCCTTAAAGTAGAAAAAAATGGTAGCGAAATAATCAGCTATTCATCAAAGAAAAATTATCCGGAGGCTAAAGAATATTTCGTTCCTGCAGATGTATCAACTGCTGCATTTTTTATTGTGTTAACGCTTCTTTCCCAAAATTCTTCACTGACTCTGAAAAATGTTTCATTAAATGAAACAAGAACGGGTTATCTGAAAATTCTTAAAGAAATGGGCGGTTACATCAAAATTGATAATAAACAGGAAAAGGCCGGGGAGGAATACGGAGATATTTTTGTAAAAAGCAGTGAGTTAAAAAATATCAAAATATCTGAAGATATTATTCCTAATATTATCGATGAAGTTCCTATTCTCGCTATAGCCGGAATATTTGCTGAGGGTGATTTTGAAATAAATAATATATCCGAATTGCGCTCGAAAGAAACTGACCGCATAAAAGCCGTTTGTGAAAATTTGAAATTAGTTGGACTGAATATCGAAGAAAAGGAAACTGGCTTTATGATTAGCGGAGAATTAGGAAATCACAAAGTTGAATTTGAAAGTTATGATGATCACAGAATAGCTATGACATTTGCAGTGCTTTCAATGCTGCTCGAGAATGGAAGTAAAGTAAACGGATTCGATTGCGTTAAAATTTCTAATCCTGGGTTTTTGAGACAATTAAGGAAGGTAACTATATAGAAAGTATTCGTGCTAATAAGTAACAAGTGATTAAGCCTGTTTGCTTCTCCCAGCGGATTAACACGAATAACTTTCAAAGATTTATTAATTGGTGCTCAAATTTATTTATTTCGAGTTCATCAAATATTTTCTGAAGAAACTCATCTCCGTATTTGTTAGCAAAATAAACAAAATTTAGTTCACGTTCCTGCAGGCTTGAGTTTGGAAACAGGGTCGTGGAAAGTTTTTCAATTTGCCTGGTTGTCGTTTCGTGTTTCCTTTTTTGTGAATCTATTGCTTTCCCTTTTAATTCATCCAGATAGTTCAAAATTTTCTGCCTGTATTTTGTACTTGCATCACTTATCGTCTTATCAAAATCAAAAAGTTTCTCTTTTAACTGGTCCAGGGAGTGCTCAATTTTTTCAGTAGCATCGGAAAAGATGTCATCGACTGTTACATCAGACATTTTAGAAATGACACTTTCAACAAGCCTTTCAGTTTCCCAGAATATCTGGCTAATCTCCAAAGTATATTTCTCAATTATATTTGAAATATTTTTTTCAACCAGTGTGGCGGAACATCTGGGATAAATAACTGGGGCCTGTATGTTGTAAAATTCATACAATGGCATCACCTGGGCAAAATAGGCTATTTCGCTTGGTCCGCCCACATAAAATGCAGTTGGCAGTATATAATCCTGACAAATAGGGCGAAGCAGTACATTTGCACTGAATTTATCAGATTCAGTATCAATCAGGTTGCTGAGTTCTTCAAAAGTAAATTTCTTTCTTTTTTTCCTCAGGCGAAATTCATTTTCTACGGGATCAATTAAAAATCTGCCACCGTCAGTGCTGTAAAACAAATTTACCGGTCGCACCTTAACCTGGGCGTGATATAAATCTTCTAATTTTGCGCTAACACTCACTAGTTTTTCAGTGTGTTTTCTGAAATCAGTAATTTCTTTCTTAAATACAGGCCGCAACATATCTTTTATTTCACTATCCTGAGGATCAAAAATCACAAGGCCGTATTTATCAAATAACCAGAAAGTTAGTTCTTTAAAAGCTTCTTTAAGCGATTTTCCCGGAGAATAAAATGATTTAAGCTTTTCCATTAATTCCCCGGTAAACTCCGTATTCCTGATATTACCGCTAATCTCATCAAAAAAAGTATTAATAGAATCGTTCAGTTTTAAAAAGCCAACACTTCCTTTATCAGCGTCCTCCTCAACTTCTTCATCATACGAAAATTTTTGAAAATCGTTGTTATTATTTACGAGGTTAACATATCTGATTTCATTAAAGTCATGGTCATCGCCCTCAAGCCAAAAAATCGGAACGAACTTAAACTCATCGTATCTTTCAGATAGATAATTACTGAGCTTTATTGCTGTAATAATTTTGTAGAATGTATAAAGCGGACCGCCCAGAACTCCTAATTGCTGTCCCGTTACTACAGCCAGCGTTTTCCTGGATTTGAGTAATTCCAGGTTTTCGCGGGTTTTTTCGGATAGTTCAAAACCTGAATATTGCCGGCCTATAATTCCGAGCAATTTTTCCCTGTCTGTTTTATTGGACTCAGAAACTCCTTTGAATATTTTAAGAAATTCTTCCTTATTCCTGAAATTAGAATCAAAGAATTTACTTACATTATCAAATTCGTATAAATAGTCCAAATATATATTCTGGTGACCTGGTATATCACTAAAATTGACAAACATTCTTGCTCCGAATAAAATAGATTTGTATTAATAAATGTAAGAAAAACTACTTTCGTTAACAATAAATAAAGTTCAAAGTAACTCTTTAGCTTGTAAGTTTTTAGGGGTATGGTGGTCTTTCAGAAGACTAAATATTTAGCTATCTTCGTAATCGAAATCAACAAAATAAAACACTTTTGGAAATTAATTTAGTTAAATATTTCACTCTCAGGCGTGCGATAAATGTCCTGAAAATAGTAGGTTCGTTTGGTATTGCAAGAATTACCAGAAAACCTGTTGTCTGGGGAATGCCGGTTTCATATTCCATAGAACCAACCAATCATTGTAATCTAAAGTGCCCGGAATGTCCATCCGGACTGGGTGTATTAACCCGGCCGCTGGGCTTGCTGAAATTAGATGATTTTAAAAACTGGATTGATCAGATAAAAGATACCGGGTTTTATGTACAACTTTTTTTCCAGGGAGAGCCTTATATAAATAAGCAGCTTCCCGAAATGATC
>Ga0102950_1000374_pt1 | contig 12382 bp, 22 predicted proteins | sample SalPon2A_B_D2_MG_FD_78505 | JGI IMG/M metagenome (GOLD analysis project Ga0102950, IMG submission 78505) | Soil microbial communities from South San Francisco under conditions of wetland restoration - Salt Pond MetaG R2A_B_D2_MG | ecosystem: Environmental > Terrestrial > Soil > Wetlands | place...
CGCGCCGCGCCGGGCCTGGCGGGCAGACCTAGAATACCTCCGGGGGGTATCAGCTGGCTGTCGGCATGTCGCCATGGTCTGGTGACTATGTGTAACTGGCATCGAATTTGTGTTCGGAGAATTGGTTACGTTGCGTAACCTGGCCTGCTGGTTACGTTCTGTAGAACAGTAACTCTGTGTAGCGTGGCCCTGGTGGCCAGCCGGACTGCCCCGGGGGGTACAGCATTCCGGCTGGCCAGGGCTGCACAGCCTGATAGCAGGCTGGCTGCCTGTGGTCAGAGTACCCTGCCAGCAGAGGCCATGCCATCAGGCACAGGCCGCGATCCGTACCGGGAGGAATTGCAGTGTCTACCCCAGCGCCTGGGCCAGCTGGCCCGCAGCAGCAGCAGTCGTCACTGGTGGCCCTGGCTGCCAAGTTCAGCGTCGCAGGCCTGGTGCGCCTGCTTACCACAGTAGGCGGCCTGGTCATCTCTGCCGAAACGCCATTCTTTACTGACCAGCCCTGGTTCACTGCGGCAGTAGCAGTAGCCGCAGGCCTGGGCATTTATGGCGTGCATAATCCGCCAGCCAAAGGGAATTAAGGCGGTATATCTGATGACAGATAAACTCGCATACGACGCCAGCTTTACCCCGCCTAAACCAGCAGCTGCTAAGGCCGCAGGATATAGCGCGGTAATCCGCTACCTGTCACCTGACCCTGCAAAGAATCTGACTAAGCGCGAGTCACAGCAGCTGCTGGATGCCGGGCTAGGTATTGGCCTGGTATGGGAGTCCACAGCAATGCGCGCAGTCATGGGATATGAGGCAGGCCTGATAGATGGTAACCAGTCTGCCAGGATGATGCGCGAATTGCATGCACCTGTCGGTACTCCCATATTCGCCAACGTAGGCGACTGGTCAACTACCAGTGGCCAGCTAAATGGCATAATCGGGTACTACCAGGGATTCACGGAAAACCTGCACGAATACAGCCAGGGCTGTGGCGGTTACGGAAATTCCTACATCATAAACCGGCTGACCTCCAGCGGCCATCATGGTATTTGGTGGCAGAACGCTATAGACGCCATGGGTATACCGGGGTCAGTGGTTAACCAGCATGCCAGCATCTATCAGCGCCAGGTGCCAACGGTCAAGATAGCTGGCGCAAAGCCTGGCAGCTGGGATGAGGACGCCTATGGTTTCGGGCCAGTGCCAGACATACCCTGGTGGCAGTCACAGGCATCTAAGCCACCGCCAAAGCCTCAGCCGCTAACCATTACGCAGGTGCAGGTAATGGTTACCTATTCAGATGGCAGCACTAAAACATTCCCGATCGGGTAAGCCAGTGTCTGCCAGTGTAGAAATTACAAAACAGTCATATGGTAAATGGGCCATAGACTTTAAAGGGGGTATAGGTCCGTTTATAGTGCTGTCACAATTCGCGTTACGCGCACTAGTGGCAGAGGCAGTCAGGCAAGGCATAGTGCCAGATGATGATGCAGCATGAGTTACCTGCTCATTATCGAAACCTATACCGATGAGACTGCCAGCCTTAACTGCCAGCTTTGCGGCCAGTCTCTGTTTGGCCAGCGGGATAGCGTAACTGGTGGCGGTAAACCATGGAATACGCTAGTTGTATCTGCCGATCTGATAGCTGCGATACAGCAGCACGAATCGGAGTGCAGAGGCAGTAACTAGAATTAAGCGGCGCGGCGCGGCAGGCGTTTAACCTCTGCTTTCTTAAGAGGTGGCCTGCCAGCCGCGCCGTTATTCTGTATCCATTTATCCCATGCTGGGCCAGACTTCCTATACATCTGGATAGCACTAGTGCGCGCGCCTGCTACAGCGCATGGCACGCATTTATGCGGCCTGCCTGTTTTCCAGTTACGCCTAACCCTTATTCCGCAGTCAATACAGCTAAGCCAGTAACGTGCCATAGGGCCAGTGTAGTACCCCCCACATTGCGTCTATGACAGTGCCAGAGGTAAAGTCAGACGCCTCTGTTCTACCCCCGGATAGGAATGGATTACGCAATGGCTAAGGCACTCCCAACTGCCGCGCAGGCTGCGCAGGCCTGGCAGCAGGGATTCAGCAACGCTGGCACCAAATGGGCAGCTGGCATTAACGCGGTCAACGTCGCGCCTGGTATCGCGGCTGCTGCGGCTAAGGACAGGTACGTTGCTGGCGTTACCGCCAACGCTGACAAGTTCGCGGCCAACGTCGCGGCCATCACGTTGGCCGACTGGAAGACGATGAGCATCAATAAGGGTCAGGCGCGCCTGGCCTCTGGCGCCACCGCTGGAGCTCCCAAGTATCAGCAGAAGATGGGGCCAGTGCTCCAGGCCATCGGTCAGATCAGGGACAGTCTCCCTGCGCGTGGCGACATCATGACCAACCTTGAGCGCTCCAGGCAGATGGCGCTCCAGCTGAACGCTCGCGCACAGCAGGGCTGGTAACCGGGAGGAAGGCAGACAGGGAACACAGGAAGAAATAGAGGTAGCCCGATATGGGACTCGCACTGGACACGATCGGCCTTACTGCGACACAGGCCGCATCTGCGGCTAACCCGCTGGATATGGCCGCAGTATCAGGTGACAGCCTGGCTGTCCGCAATTTCGCCACCACTGATAAGGCGTACTTGGAGGCAATCGGCCTCCAGTTTGCCACGCATGCCAGTGGCGATAATATCCAGATCACCAGTCCGCAGCTGGCTGATGACGTTACCGGCCTGAATTTCCAGCCGCTTGATAATCCGGCTGGTTTCCTGATGCCACGCCAGGTGCCGCAGCGTGTTTACCCTGGAGACACGCTGTCAGTGCAGGTCACTGATGGCACAAACTCGGATATCAGCGCAGCGACACTGCACATGTATTACCCGAATCTGCCAGGTGCAGGCGCGCGTATTACCAGGTTCCCGCAGATCAGTGGCGCGGTTATCAATGAGAAGCCTGTAGAGGTTTCCATTACTACCGTGGCTGGTGCCTGGAAAGACACGCTGCTGGGCACTGGTGGCGCAGTCCTTAAGTCCGAGCGTGACTATGCGGTACTTGGCTACATGTCAGATGTAGCGGTTACCGCAATCGGAGTTAAGGGTGCATTCACTAGCAATTACCGGGCATGCGGTCCAGGCGTTACCGCAGTGTATGACACTGCGGAATACTTCCTGCAAATGGATGCAGAATCCGGCACCCCGCACATTCCGGTATTCAATGGCAAGGATGTTGGCGCTGTGTACGTCAGCGTCCTGGCGCCCGCTGTGGTTACCCCGGTAGTTACCCTGCTGCTGGCAGAACTGCCTAACAATGTCGTGCCGCAGGCGTCCTAGGCTGCTGTGGTGACGACACAGAACATGCCAGATGCTGCGCTGGTGGCCCTAGCCGGGCCACTAGCGCAGTATCAGCGCATAGACGCAGCCAAGGCAGCCAGCAGCCTGGTTTACCGTGGCAGATGCGCGCTGATGGGCTACTCACTGGAAAGTCAGCGCGAATCACAGCTGCTGTACGGACAGAAAACCAGCCCGGCTGCTGGTGAGATTATCGCCAGTATTTCATCGCTGGCAGCAGGGTATTACCGGGTTAAAGTCACAACCGCACTGTCAGGCACAGTCGGCGCGACTGACTTTAACAATATGGTTATCCATCTGGCCGGTAGTCCGATTACGAGCAATATTATGGTGGATTCTGCCTACCAGCAGCCTTTCACTAATCCAGATCAGCTGATATCCGCTGGTGATGGTAACTCGCTAGGCGTTCATGCGATTGCGGCAGGTACTACTGGCAGCATTTACTCTGTGCTGCTAGCCGCAGAACCAGCTGACGCAGGTATCACGCGCATCTATGACGGTACTGACCAGTCAGGGCTGCAAATAGCGAGCAGTGACTTTGGGCCGGACTGGTCAGATACGCGATGGTTCGGGCCAGCTGGAGTCCTGGCAGAGCGAGGCCTGTATGTCACAGCGTCTGGCGGGTCAATATCCGGATCAATCTATTTCGTGCCTCTGCCAGGCTGACAGGCCGACAGAGGTCAGAACGTACCGGGGAATGTGATAGTGGCTAGCGACATACGCAACTTTCAGGTAGTCATTCCAGCTGGCACGCCAGTATCTGCGCCTTATGTGGCTGCTATCACATTCCCTCCAAGGGTAGTGACTGGAGTGCATTGGGTAGTGCCGACTGGCCCATCTGGCCTGATGGGCTGGAGACTTTCAATAGCCGGTCAGCCAGTAATACCGCGTGTTGCTGGTACGTGGATCGTCGCTGATAATGACAGCGATACTTGGCAGCTGGAAGGATACCCGGATCAGGGACAGTGGCAGCTGACCGGATATAACACAGGCCAGTATGACCATAGTGTATTTCTAGACTTCCTGCTTGACCTGATAGGGCAGTCAGGTGCAGCACCAGCACTGATATCAAATGCAGTGCTATCTTCTCCCGCTAATAGCAGTGGCCTTTCACTGCCGACACTGGCCTAAGTAATGACTGCAAGTGCAATACTAGCCGGGGTAATGCAGCAGCTGGGCGGTGCGTATAATGCCACTACCTTGGAAGCGCTGATATTGTGGGCAGATAGTGAGGGAACGCCAGATAGCTGGAATAACCCGCTTGCCACTACCGAGGGCTGGCCTGGTGCCTATGACGTTAATTCTGCTGGAGTTAAAGCCTACCCTAGCCAGAATGCTGGTATTGGCGCGACTGTTAAGACACTGCGCCTGGGCTACTATTCAGCGGTTGTCCGGGCCATCAGGTCAAATGCAGGAATGCAGGCCATCTATGACGCTATAAACGCTTCTCCCTGGTGCGCGCACTGTCAGGGTGGCCGGTATCCAATAGCTCTGTATGATGCGCTGGCGCGCCAGGGGCACATACCTAAGCCACCTCCAGCGCCAGGGCCACCGCCACCACCTAAGCCAGGTAGCGGAGGCGCGATTAACCCTGCTGTGCAGGTCGCATGGGATCACCTTAAATGGGAAGGCACGACAGGCACAGGCCAGGCAATAGATAAGGTCAGGTTGGCCGCGGAATCAATAGGGAGACTGAAAAGATGACTATGCAGGCACAGGCAGGTAATGGCAGCTGGTCAGTGACCAGCCAGGCAGAATATACGCAGATACAGCCAGATGGCACGCCAGTCAGAGGCTATAAGGTCTATTACCGCACTGGTAACGGTCAGACAGGAAGCGTATTCGTATCTCCGGAATCATATAATCCTGAATCAGTGCGGGCCATGATTCAGGCCGCAGCTGCGAACACAGACGCTATCGGCGCTCTGTCGTCAGGTGGTTAGCAGGTGCCAGCGATACTAGCGGGAGTTGACCTAGGCGCACTATTCGTGGCATTCCTGCTGCTGATACTGGCCGCAGCACTGTGGGTCATAGCCAAGATGGTGCAGGGCTCCCTGGGTCATGCTCCAGCTATCGGGCCATGGATCAGTGCGCATATCGTTGCCTGGCTATATGACGCGCGTGATGCTGTCATGCATGCTGCTGCGGCCAGCTGGCATGCGGCAGCATCAATGTTTCTGTGGGCAGAACGCTGGATAACTGACACATATGACACGTTGGTATTCTTTGCGGTGCGCGTTCTATCGACAGTAGATCATATAGTCACTGTGCAGATACCAGCAGAGGCCAGGCAGCTGGAATCGTACGCATATCAGCAGGTGGTTAAGGCAGAATCGTATGCCCACCTGCTATTTACCACTGTCGCGCAGTACGCGCAGCGTGAGGTAAATTACCTGCGCGTATCAGTGGATCAGTCAGTGTCATCGCTGGAATACCGGATTATCAGAGCAGAATCGTATGCACTACAGCTGGCACGCCAGGCACTATCAGATGCCGAATTGTACGGTAATCAGCTATTCGCAGATGCGACAGCGTATGTCAGATCAGAGATAGATACTACAGTCGCACGTATTGACTCTGCTATTAGTGGCGTAGAAAGTATGGTCACACAGGCAGAGGCGCAGGCGGTACAGATAGGTCAGAATGTCCTTGGCAATTCGCGCGCCTACACTGATGCAGTCGCGCAGGCTATCCAGTCCGGTATTTACACAGACCTTAATCAGGCCGCAGATGCGGCAGTGGCAGAGGTATGGCCTGATGCTGCGCGCGATATCGCAGGGCTAGGCCGCCAGCTGGGCGCAGACTTCCCGTGGCTTAACGATCTGCTAGGCGGCCTGGCTGGCGCTGGCACAGCTGGGCTGGCTGGAGCGCTTATCCGCGCGCTGGCTGGCACGCATGCTGTTACCAGGCTGGCAGAGGATTGCATAGTGCCCAACTGCCGCAATCTGTCAGGCCTTGGCCGCGACCTGGCGCAGCTGGCTGGCGCAGGGTCAGAGTTGGCCCTGTTTGGCTGGCTGGCAGAGGCTGTCGCCGATCCAGCAGCATGGGCTAAGCAGACTGACAGCATCCTTAAGCCGGTAGCTGACACTGCGGTTAGCGGAGCTAAGGCAGTGATATGGCACTGAATATTGAGGATCTTAGGAAATTCTTTGGCGAGGGAAGTACAGCACAGCAGCTGCTGGTATGGGGGGTATTTCAGAGTGTAATAACATCGCTGCTGGCTCCAGCGCTGGCTGAATTGCAGCAGGCAGAATACCATTTGCTGCCTAACCAGCTGCTTAGCCCTGCTGATGTGGCAACTGCTGTTAACCGCGCGTTTATGACGATGGCAGAAGGTATTACAGAGGCCAATGGTAGTGGTATAGATGAGGCGCGTTTGCGTATTATGCGCGACCTGGCAGGCGACGCGCCTTCTCCTACTGACCTGGTAACCGCGCTGCGCAGAGGCCTTATCCAGCGCCATGGCACAGGGTCAGATTCTACTAGTTTCCAGCAGGGAATAGCAGAAGGCAATTTGCTGGATAAATGGACTGATGTAGTGGCAGGGCTGGCTGTGCAGTGGCCTACTCCGGCTGATGCGCTAGCTGCGGTACTGGAAGGCCAGGTGACAGAGACTGACGGTAAAGCGCTTTATGAGAAATTCGGTGGTGACCCGCAATACTACGATCTGCTGTATAACACGCGCGGTAATGCGCCAACTCCTATTGAAGCGCTGACCCTGGCTAACCGCGGTATCATTCCCTGGACTGGCACAGGTCCGACAGCAACTAGTTATCAGCAGGCATTCCTGGAAGGGCCATGGCGTAATAAATGGCTTAAGCCTTATGAATCCCTGGGCGAATATTACCCCCCACCGGAGACTGTGCGCGCACTGCTGGAGACTGGCGCGATAGATAACGCGCAGGCATCTAAATGGTGGTCAGAGCAGGGACTGTCACAGCAGACAATAACCGAATACATAACCGCAGCGAATAATACTAAGAATGCTGCGGCCAGGGGGCTGACTACATCATCAGTGCTGGATATGTATTATGGTCAGCTGATAAGCGAGTCTGACTGTCGTAAGCTGCTGTCACTGTTCGCCATTGACACACAGAATGCTGACCTGCTTATCAGCTATGCGGATATGCGCAGGTCAATTGCAGCAGTAGGCACAGCTGTATCGCGTATTCAGACACTATATGTTGATCGTAAGATAGATGAGGCGACAGGCCGCGAGTCACTATCCAGGCTTAAGATACCGGGGCAGGCAATAGACGGCCTCATAAATACCTGGAATCTGGAAGCTAGCGTCAATGTACGCACACTTACCGAATCACAGATAGTGGATGCATTCGCAGAAGGCGTATATAACCAGGCAGAGGCGCAGTCAGAACTAGAGGCCATCGGGTATACGCCTTACGATGCCTGGACTCTGCTAAGCGTTAAGAATAAGGGACCACTACCGAATAAGCCACCTAAGATAGTCGCAGCACCGCTAGGCGCAGTGATACCGGGAGTGACGTAACGATGACCAGTCCAGTGGAGAAGCTGCTAGAGCATGCCAGTAAGGCACAGGCAGCTGTAGAGGCACAGCGTAAGAGTGCTGCGGACATAGCCGCAGCAGCCACCAGAGCCAGGGATGAGGCCAGGGCGCAGGCCGCAGCTGGCCTGGCCTCTGCCGCGCCTGTGAGTCCGCAGCAGGGCGGCCAGCCATCATGAGGCTGTGGCAGCTGCTGGCGCGCCTGGCCGCCGATTACCGCGCCTGGCAGGCCTACTGCGACAGTCAGCAGCTGCTGGCCGCGCAGCTTGAGCACCAGGCCGACAGCAGCAGGACTGATGGCAGATGAAAGAATCAGCCACTATCGCAGCACTGGCGGTATCTGCCCTGTCAATGCTGACATTCTCATTTGCAGCCCTGCGGTATCTGCCGCGAATAGCCAGGGCTGTGACACTGTGGGCAGACATGCCAGCTAAAGTGCAGGCTAATACTGATGCTATCGCGGCAAATACTGAGGTAATCGCAGAAATGCAGCAGTCGCTACGCTATATTAGGCCTAGCCGCAATAGTCACAGGGCAGGCCGCTAGATGAGCGTTTCAGACTTTCCAGACTTTGGCGCACTGTCGCAGCAGGCAAAACTGATAGCCGCATTGCAGGTCACAGCGCAGGAAATAGCACAGGCATTGCAGTCAACTGGCGTGCCACCATCAGTAGCAGCACTGCTAAGCGCAGAAGTCACGCTAGGCGGTATCAGCGGCAGTCCGCACACGCTGGTCACGTTCGGAGCTAACGCAGTGCTATGGCACGCGCAGCTGTCGTTGCACTCTGGCTATGACAGCGCTTACTCTGGCGGCCTCCAGCCGCTGTATTCCGCGCTGAAACTGTCAAGCGGTAAGACACTTGCAATCGTTGAAGGCGTAGTTGGAGGCAGTCTGCCTGGTGGCGGTATGGTCGCGGCCAGTAATCCGCTGTATGGCCTGGCGGTAAACGCTGGAGATTCAGTGCAGCTAGACGTTAATGGTGGCACTAATCCTGGCAGTGGTTCATCTATCCGGGCATCAGGCCTGCTGCTCTATCAGTCAACACAGCCTGTGCCTAGCGGCAGTAAGGCACTGGTGGGCGCATATATTAAGCCATCAGCATGGGGCAGCGGCACCAGCATATCTACAGCTGAAAGTAACTGGGCATCAATAACATCGCGTGTGGTTAACGTAAGGCGTATTTACTGGTCCCCGGATAATACGACTAATGCCATGCCCACTAGTATTACCGGGCCAGGCACAGGGCAGGGATCAGGTCAGCTGGCAGACGTATCAGCCGGAGTGAAGAACTGCATATCGCTTAGTCCTGCGTTTAATCCTGTGTCAGCTACTGACCTGGCGAATATAGACGCTTACCTGTCATCCTGTAAGGCAGCAGGCCTGACCGCTGACGTATGCCTCTGGCATGAACCTTACGCGAATATGACAGCAGCACAGTTTATCGCTATGTTCCAGTATTACGCGCCCACTGTGCGTAAATACTATCCGGCTGTGTTCTGTACGTCATCATATGCAGCGCAGGTAGATAATGTGGCGGTCAACTACTTCCCTGGTACAGGATATGTTGACAAGCTGGCAACTGACTTTTATGCAGGTGAGTATTTCGATACGCAGGCTATCCGGCTGGATGCGACAGCGAACGTAGCAGACACGTACAGCCTGCCCTTTGGCATATGGGAATTTAACGGATCAACTGACCATCAGACAAATACGCAGCTGGATACATTCTTTAGCTACGTGCAGACTTTCATGTCAGACAGGATAACCGCAGGTAAGGTAAACGCGGATATCCTGCTATTCAATGATGACCAGACACAGGAAAGTCCTTACATACTTTCCAGCAGTGACTACAGGGTGCCTAAGTATCAGGCAATCTACGATGCGCTTAGTGCTGTCGGGTAGCTGACGCATGGCCGCATGGGCTAACATGCGGCCATGGGTAAAGATCCTTACAGGACAGTCAAGCTAGATCCGGACGTTGGCAAGCTGCTGGATCGGGCCAAGATGGCACTCCAGCTTCAGCACACAGCCAAGGTCACAGTGTCAGGTGCGCTCGACATCATCATTCGCAGCTGGGCTGCGTCAGAGGCAGTGAGCGACACTGTGCGCGGCCAGGTGCTGGCAGAGGCTGGCGGGCCATGCCGGCTGCCAGACTCCCACCTGGCACATGTCTGGCGGGCCAGGGATGGCCGCTGGTGGCACTGTGATGGCAGGGTGCAGGTATGACTACCGACCTGCCAGCTGCCATGCCTAGCCCTATGCGGCAGGCCAGGCGCAGCGTCGTGCAGCTAACAGGAATGGGCTACACGCGCAGGGAAGCTGCCACGATTGTGATGGCTGTCTGCGATATCGCCACGCTGCGATTCAGGCGTAAGCATCCTGGCGCTGACCCTGACTGGCTGGCAGCTGTCTGCGCAGAGGCCAGGCACATACGCGATACCAGCCACTAGCCCGGTATCGCTACTAGCGTCCGCACATATGAGAGTGTGCGGCAGAAATGAAAGGCAGTCATCATGACAGCACCAGGCACAGAGTCAGTAAGGCCAGCAGGCGCAAAGGCCGATAAGAGCGCAGGCACTGACAGGCGGCCATTGGGTACTGGTCATATCAGCGGCAATCTGGCCGCTGACCCTGAATTGCGGTATACGCCAACTGGCCGCGCAGTCTGCAAGCTGCGCGTAGCTTACGTGCCACGCGTCAAGGACACAAAGACAGGTCAGTGGTCAGATGGGGAAGTTGAATTTTACGACATAGACGCATGGGGTCAGCAGGCCGAAAACTGCGCAGAATACCTGGCTAAAGGCAATCGTATCGTCGCAGTAGGCGACTGGCAGGAAGTGACATACGAAAGCAAGGACGGTCAGCAGATTAAGCGTAATCAGATGACTGCGCGTGATATCGGGCCAAGTCTGCTATTTCGCGGCGCGGTAATCGAAACGTCTAACCGGGAGGATAACTAGTAATGCCACAGGCAACCGCAGCGGCAGATAAGGCCGCAGCAGTGCACGCATCACAGTCAGGCGTGGCACACAGTGAATGGATGCAGAGGCAGCAGCAGATAGCCGCCGAATACCACGATAAGTGCAGCGAACTGGCCCGCTGGCGAATCGCGCAGATGGCAGAAGCGGATAACGAATACCGACAGCAGATATTCCAGATTACGGAAATGCTGCTGCAAGCGGCAGAGGATAACCTGCGCGACATTCCGCAGGGAAAGGCAGAATAAGCAATGCCATACATGTGCGCGCTATGCGGAGAAGGTGAGGCAGCAACCGTGCTGCTGACCCCGCTGACTGGTGGCGACACTATGCCGATCGGACCTGACTGCATGGTTACCGGCCTCTGCGGCCTGCTGTCAGTGGCAACTGGCACTGACCCTGGCAAGCTGTACGACGCTCTCACAGAGCTAGCAGGGAAGGTCGGCCAGGACGAGGATCAGCCAGCAGCCAAGACCAGGCGCAGGCGGCCAGCTGCGGCCGCCACAGTGCCACCAGGCGACAGCCAGGATGGCCCGGACTCTGCGGCCTGACGCAGGCTGATGATGTGGCCCGCTGGCGTCTAGTTCGCCAGCGGGTCACGTCATAGGCTTACGTACCAGGCAGGAAGGCAGGCCAGTGGCCCTGAGCGAGTTTGTGCAGTCGGTCTACGCAGAGGCCTGGTCACTAGTCCAGGACGCTGCGGCCATCAATCCAGAGACAGGCCGCGCGAGATACACAGCCACTGACGTACAGCAGGCAGCTGGTCAGCTGCTGGCGCGCGCCAGTGGCGCAGAGGCCTTTGCCTACCGCGCAGCATTGGGCCAGCTGTATGGCATGGCGGTCAGCAATAGCAGGGCTGCTGCCAATCTCTCGACAGCTGACCTGTCAGCTGGCCTGGATGCGTCAATGATAGGCACCTGGCCTACCGCGGCTGGCCCGCAGATTCAGGCAGTGCAGCCGCAGTATATGGCAAAGATGGAATTTACCTACACAACCGTTACCGGGGATACCGCTACAGCGTGGATTACGGTTAGCGGCCTTACGGAATTGCCGCAGCAGGTAGGGACACTCCAGGGAATGCTGACAGGCCGCGCGCTTACCGCATATACGACGCCAGAATCACAGGGCGGTAAATATCTGCCAGGTCAGATGCTGGCGCAATTTGGAGAGGTAACATCAATGCAGCTATACGCAATGTGACATGAGGCCTCCAGTATCGGCAGGGAATGATGGCAGGCGCGGTCGATATCTGCCAGGTAATGACACTGCCAGATCACCAGCAATGCTGATAACCTTCGACACTGAAAGCAGCCGGGAGAAAACAGATAGCGGGGAAACGCACACGCTTAGGCTGTGGACTGCCAGGGTAGTAACGCGCAGGCCGCAGAAAACTAAGACACCTGATAATGATACTGCCAGAGGCTATACAGGTTTCCAGCTGGCAGAAGCTATTAATGGCTGGATCAGGTCCGCACCATCATGCTGGCTTTACTCGCATAACCTGGGATACGATCTGCCAGTTTCAGGACTGGTAGATAACCTGTGTGCGCTTGGCTGGTC